>Ga0316193_10001951_pt1 | contig 14234 bp, 19 predicted proteins | sample MerIslsedime2_MG_FD_207735 | JGI IMG/M metagenome (GOLD analysis project Ga0316193, IMG submission 207735) | Coastal sediment microbial communities from Maine, United States - Merrow Island sediment 2 | ecosystem: Environmental > Aquatic > Marine > Coastal > Sediment | place: USA: Maine...
GAGTTGGGGAAGACAAGATTGAGCATAAAATATTCCCCCCTCAGTTATTAGTCTGCCACAAGACCCAATTTGTTTCACTTCTAATTTAAAAAAACTGAGCACAGAAGATTCACCACAGAGGCACAGAGGATACAGAGGAGGGTGGTTTTTCCCTGGCCGGGAGCCCCGCTTTTCAGCGGGACAGGCCTCTGGCCAGGGAAAAGAGCCTCCGCCTCCGACGAAAGCTTTTTAGCCTGTCTGCAACCGTTGACATGAAGCCAGCGGTGTACTAGATCGTGCCCGAAGGGCTGCAATCTTTTCTCCGCGCTTCGCTTGGAGTCCCACCCTTCGGGCGGGTTCCCGGTTTGCCCGATCGCCGTCTCCCGATCGGGCAAAAAAATTTTCTCTGTGCTCTCCGTGTCTCCGTGGTTAGCAAAGGCATCTACAGTATGCGGAGCTAAAGGAATATGCGTAAAGCAAAATCATTGGTGGAAGCGGCTGGAATATCTTGCTTTTCTGCGCTTTTCAAACTCTTCCCTCAGCACATCAAGTTTTTTCTGTTGATCGCTGTTCAGCTCCTTTCTTATCTGTGCAAAACCCTCATCCATTATTTTCTTTATCTCGGGGCGATTTTTGAGAAAAAACTCCCGTCGCTTTTCTCCCATTTGCTCAACGATCTTTTCTACCTTAATCTTTTGGTCTGGCGTCAACTCCAACTCTTTGGAAAGCTTTCTCATGATGAAGGCCTGTCTGGCCTTGGGATCTTTTCTTAGATGCTCAAACCGGTCTTTAAGATAGATCCTCGTTCCAAAAGAGCCGGCCAGGACACCAAGGACGAACACAAGCAATAAACCTGAAATTAGTTTCCATCTCTTCATGGTTCCACCTCAGAGCCCTGCGAAGAGGGCAAAAGTTAGTTCTTCTGTACCGTTCATAAAAAGTTGAAACACCTCGTACCCGGAGGTGAAATCGGAAACAGCAAAAAGTACTGTTAATCCAAATATTAACAGACAAGTAACCGGAGCAAGTCGCCAGACCAGTTGCTCGAGCATCTCAGGAAAGGTTGGTGTCGGCTGTAGTGTACCGAGCTCCCGAACGCGGCGCATCACCTCCTGCTGCCACTGATCTCCGACTTCAACGTTTTCCTTTTCCTGATACGCTTTTCTGAGTATTGCTTGCAACACTTCATGTTCAGTTTTAGGCGAATTCATCTGGTACTCCCTCTATCTTGGTATTGCTTGCGTTAGGAGCTTATGCAGTTTCTTGCGCGAGCGAAATGATCGCACTTTTACATTGGCAATGCTCCATCCGAGAAGATCCGCGGTCTCCCTCAACGAATACCCTTCAAGGTAGACCAGCTCCAACACCATCCTGTCCGCCGCTGATAGTCTATCCAAGGCCCAATCCAATATCTCCCTGGCTTCTTTTTGTAAGCTTTGTTCATGGAAGGATTGACTTGCTTGAGCGGATATGGCCTCTTCCAGCCAAACCTGGTTCTTCTCTGTAAGAGAGCTCATGGGGAGTTCTCTAGATTTATAATGTTTTCGCCAAAAGTCATAACAGGCTCTCACGGCAATTGTTGACAGCCACTGCTTGAAGCTGCTCTCCCCTCTGAATGTCGGCAGTGATTTATAGGCTCGTATAAACACATCCTGCGCCGTCTCTTCTATGTGGTCATATGGTAAATGCTTCTTTAATAGTATCAGCACATGATTTTGATACTTTCTCAGCAAGTGTTCAAAAGCATGTACGTCTCCAGCAACAACCTGACCAACGATCTCAGCATCACCAGATGTGGGAGAATCATTATCCATTGTGGGTATCAGCCGGGTTCAGAGAGTAAGCTCATCACATAGCAACAAACCACTGCATCAGTCAATTGGGTCAGGAGGCAAATGCGGCTTCCTGACCCTGCTGATACATTCTAATCTTTGTGGTTTTCGAACCGAGAGTCAAGCCGATCTCTAAATCGTTCAATTCTTTGGGCCTTGCGTTCCTCCAATAATTGCAGTTGTTCACTGGTAAGCACCGTCTTCAGCTCAGCCTTCATTTTTGCTCCCATCACCAGCAAGTCTTCCTTGATTGGTGCCGCCTGCCGACAAGCATTTCTGAGGTCATTTTCGTTGAGTTCTCCAGCTTTTAGTATTGTCCGAATATTGTGTCGTGCCTCCCGAAGACTATTCCTGGCGATTTCCATATCTTTTTCATATTTATCAATAATACTTAATAGTTGAGACTTTTGATAATCTGTAAGGTTGAGTTCGATCAGTGTTTTCAAACCAAGAATTCTGGATCCCATGGCGCCCGTAAATCCAGAATGTCTTCCAGAGTGCATGGCGTTTACCGCATATGCACCTGCCAAAACTATGGTCAGGGCCAATGCTGTGATCAAAACTTTTGATTTCATGGTCTCCTCCTGAGTCGATTTAATTTTTTTCTGCGGGCCCATCTGATGAATCGTCCCCTTACTTGTTATTGTCGGAGGCTGGAAAAGAAAGGTTACGAGAATTTCATTCCTCCCGATTACATAGAGATCTCTCGGCCCGAAATGGGGTATAATTCTGCTGTTGTCGGGTGACTTGGTTCGAATTTCCCCTTGCCGCCTTCGATGAAAGCGAGGCTTAATTATGACGACCAAGACAAAAACTCTCATCGCTTTGATACTCTTGAGCCTGGTGGACACGGTGATCCCCTTTCCTATTATAGGGGTCATCCTCATTTACGTTTTGCTTCAGAGGCCGCCATGGGTTAGAAATGTTATTGGGGAGCTCTATGGCGAAATAGAGTAGCCCGGGCTCGGTAAATGGAGGAACGAATGGAATACGATTTTCTGATAGACACCTATGACACCGAACGGATGAAAACTCTGAGCGTCTGGAGCATGTTTACGGATGACGACCTTCTCATCCGTCCTCAGCCACTGGACAAGAGAGATAGAAATCCGCTCGAGCACATGGTGCATCAGTGCATGAGTGAAGACAAATGGTTTTGCACTATGTTTGGCATTGATGTTGGCGCACCTCCTCTGCCTGGAAAGGAAACTCGTCTCGAATTTATCAAACGATATGCTGAAGATTCCGGAAAACGACTTGAAATTCTAAAAGAAAAGGACAAAACCTGGTGGGAACAAGAGGTCTCCTTTTTTGAGGCGCAACGAATGAGAACCTGGGTCATGGTGAGAAGGATAGCTCATACAGCGCAGCATCGGGGAGAACAGACGGCTTTGCTGAGAATGTTGGGAAGAGAAATCCATAGTATTTACGGACCGTCTGCTGATACTGGTGGCTTACCCCAAAATGATCCCTTGACTATATATGCCTACCCGGACATAAAGTCTCTCATTGAAGGCGAATCAAAAGGTGGTTTAAAAGCGCCTTTACCCGGACCCGGGGGAAAACCTAGCACAGAGCGGCCTGATGGTTAAGAGAGAAAAAACATGAATGACTCCACCTTCACCGTCCCCGCCGAGAATCGTTACTTCGAAGATTACATCGCCGGATCGGTGCACGAATACGGCTCCATTGCGGTGGAGCAGGAAGAGATTGTCTCTTTCGCCAAGCGCTTCGACCCACAAGTGTTCCACACTGACCCGGAATGTGCGAAGAAAACCATCTTTGAGGGCTTGATCGCCAGCGGCTGGCACACCTGCGGCCTGATGATGCGACTTTTCGCCGACCACTTCCTTCCGAAGGTAGCGAGTCTGGGCTCGCCCGGCGTCGACGAGTTGCGCTGGAACAAACCCGTGCGCCCTGGCGACGAGCTGTCCATCCGCGTGACTGTCCTGGAAACCAAGCGCTCACGCTCCAAGCCGGATCGCGGCATCGTCCACTCCTTGATCGAAGTGCTGAACCAGAACCGTGACGTGGTGATGAGCATGAAGGCCGTGAACCTCTTTCTGTGCCGGCAGAGTTCTTAGAGATGTTTTTCAAACTATTCCTCGCCTTTACCCTTGTTCCTTTTATAGAAATCTACCTGCTCATCAAAATCGGCGGGCAGGTTGGCGCCTTCAATACTATTCTCATCGTAATTTTGACAGGACTTCTCGGGGCTTCCCTGGCGAGACTCGAGGGCATCAAGACCATGACCAAAGTCAGGGATAGCCTGAATCGTGGAGACCTCCCTGCAGAAGAAATGTTGGATGCCATGCTGATCTTCGTAGCAGGCGTTGTCCTGTTGACACCCGGCTTTCTTACCGACCTGACAGGGCTTGCTCTTTTGGTGCCAAAATTGAGATATTGGTTCAAACGCTGGCTACGCAAGAAATTTGATGAATGGCTTGAAAAAACCAACGGCAGAGGGGGAATGTCCATAAGATTTTAGCCCGACCCCTGATCGCCAAATCACAAAAGCAATGGTTTCTAAACCGATGAAGAAGTTGTTTGAATTCCTAAGATCTAAACGTGATCCCAAGAAGCATTGGGAAAATGCCTACCAAAAAGAGTCGCCTGAAGAGTTAAGTTGGTATCAGGACAGACCTGAAATGTCACTCGAACTGATCGCTGCTACCGAAGTCGGACTCAACCACAACATTATCGATATTGGAGGAGGCACATCCAAGCTGGCAAGTCTACTCGTCGCTCAGGGCTACAAAAAGGTAACAGTTTTGGACATTGCTGCTCTACCAATTGAGCAAGCAAAATCACGGCTTGGTGCACAAGCCGACAAAATTACATGGATCGAAGCTGACGTGACAAATTACAATTTTAAAGAAAAATATGACATCTGGCATGACCGCGCTGTATTTCATTTCCTTACAGATATTCAAGACCGAAAGAGATACGTGGATGCTGTTCAGCAGTCATTGAAGGCCGGCGGCCATCTGATCATAGCCACTTTCGGCTTAAAGGGTCCTCGCAAGTGTAGTGGCCTCCACGTTGTTAGATACAGTCCCGAGACTCTGCAAAATGAACTTGGGAAGAATTTTGACTTGGTCGAAACGTTCATTGAGGTTCATTCAACTCCATCAAAGGTCCAGCAGAAATTCATCTACTGTCATTTTACCAAACGAAGCTAATCAGAGAACAGCGAAAACCTTTTTCATAGGGGTCAGATCTTAAAGATTAAGTTTTGCAGTCGAATGGTTGGCTATTAAAAGTTACCCCCCACTCTCGGCCGGAGGATAGGCACCATGAGCAGGACGTACGGAGGCAGGCGCAAATCGCGACCGCCTAAAAAGACGGGTGAAAGCAAGACCGTTGATGAGATCGTCAGGGAACTGCGGAAGAACATTTCTCCTGCCAGCAACTATCGAGAACGCTCGTTGAGTATTCACGGACTCATATGCGCCAAATGTGGCAGAGAGTTCAACAATAACAATAGACACTTACTGACTGTGCACCATAAAGACGGGAACCACCGGAACAATCCCCCTGACGGTTCTAACTGGGAAAACCTTTGCGTGTACTGCCACGAGGATGAACACAGCAGGGAGCTGCTTGGCGACTATTTGAGCGGAAAAGAGGGGGACGGAACCTCGCCCTAGATCACAGTGCCAGGTTAGTAATCAAGAAGGCGAGCCGGTAGTTGAATACGGCTACCGTTACCTGGTGGCTTGCCGAGACTCGTAGGGAAAAGGGAGACGGTAATGGAAGAATCAAGATCACGAATTAGTAGAGACATTATTCGGTCCTTTCGAAAGAATCTGAACGAGGACGTGATGTTTATGTGCCTTTACATTGGTAAAACTGATGGCGGAATTGTAACAAATGAGCGTCCTTTCACCGGAAAAGAAACTATAGACCTGTTAAGCGCTGTTATCGAGGGAGCTGAGGACTTCATCGTGCCAGCGATAATGTATTCCTTGTTCAATGTTTATGGCCCAATCAAAGTATTTGATATTCTTAAGGACTATTCAAAAGGATTTGACATGAAAGGTCCTTTTAAGGTTGATCCCGGGGCAGGCAGCAGTGTGCCTCCGGTACCAGAGAATTAAGTAAAGAATCCAGACCCGGGGGAATGAGCTTTGAGCTGCGCCCAGAGGGGGTTTTAAAGGTCTTTCCTTGAAGCGTGAGTCTGCTGGAGTCATCACATTTCGGATTGGGGATCTCGGATTTCGGATTGAAATTAATAAAGCTTAAATAAAGGACTTATTTCGAATTCCGCAATCCGCATTCCTAAATCCGCAATTGAGTTGCTCCAGTACTCCAAAACAGCTCGCAATCTTTACCGGCAAAACAATCTACCTTTGACCCCAGCAAGGCGGGATCGTGGACTGGCCCAAAGGACCAGGTTTCCGGGACCCTAATGAAACAGCACATTGATAAATCCATCTGCCCGATTTGTGGGAAACCGAATGATTGCCTGCTCGCCCAGGAGAATCGTCAAGCGGACGAAGACTGTTGGTGCCGTTTTGAACATTTCTCTGAAGATCTTTTGAAGCTTGTGCCTTCGAACAAAAAAGGACAGGCTTGTATATGCCGCGATTGCCTAAGAAAATATCAGTAACAGCAAATCAGGAAAATTGGCACTGATAAAATAACTCGTGAAACATCTGGACGAGACACACCTTCAAGGGATATAAGGAGAGGAATATCGGGGGAATTTTTAATAGAGGGGCACTGCAATGGACAAGGAAGATCTCAAAAGGCTTGCTGAAAACCCTGAGTTCATCCAGAGCATTTACAATTACTGTGATCGATGGTGTGAACGCTGTCCTTTCACCTCGCATTGCTTGAATTTCGCCATGGACAGTGAAGAACTTGGAGATCAGGAGGCTCACGACATCAACAACGAAGCCTTCTGGCAAAGGCTAACTGAAACATTCCAGATGACCCTCGAGCTGCTGCATGAAGCAGCCGAAGAAGAAGGAATTGATCTCGAGTCTATCGATGCCAAGGAATTCGAGGAACAAGATAGGTTGAACAAGGAGTTGGCCAAAAACCACCAATGCTCCCGCGCGGCTAAACTGTATAGTGAGATGGTGGACGATTGGTTCGATTCGGCGAAAGACATCTTTGGACACGAAGACGATGAGCCAGACCTTGAGGTGTCAGCGGATATAGGGGATGTTGACCCGGCTGAAGAAATTTCCGACTTCGGCGAGGCGGTGGAAGTGGTCCGCTGGTATCAACACCTGATTTATGTCAAACTTATGAGGGCAATCCGTGGGGAGTTGGATGAAAGGCTAGAGATTCTTGATGAATTTCCTAAAGACTCGGATGGCTCGGCCAAAGTTGCATTAATCGCCTTAGACCGTTCCATTGCTGCCTGGGGAGAAATCCGCAATCTTTTTCCTCACCGTAATAATGATATCCTCGACATCTTGGTACATCTTGAGCAGCTACGGAGGAACGCGGAAAAAGCCTTCCCGGAGGCAAGGGCATTTATCCGACCGGGTTTTGACAAGATAGATTTGAATAGCTAGTAAGGAGATAGGAGTCAGGAGTCAGAATCCAAGAGGGAAGAGAGAACCACCAAGACACGAAGACACAAAGAAAAACAAATAGTGGTGGCAAGAGCTCAGCTGAGCAAGTTCGAAGAATGATGTGATGTTTTTTGCTTATTTAATCTTGGTGGCTTGGTGCCTTTGTGGTGAGAAAAAAAATGAACCACCAAACTCCGAGGAGTCAGAATTCAGGAGAAACTATGGGCTTTTGACCAATTCCTTACTATATAAAAACGCGCCATCCCGCTCGATCCAACCATCACCCTGCCGTTCCAAAATCCAGCCGCTCTCCTTCTTGCCGCCGAAAGGAAGACGGAGTGGGGTGAAGGTGAAATCAGGGTTGTCATGAACCATGCCGAAGTGTTCCTGAAAAGCTCTCTCTGTCTCCCCGTCGGCTGAACCAAAGAAAGCCAGAAGAAAACCGTATTTGGTCTGAGTCAACTCCTGCACTAAGAGTTCATGGTCATCGAATGGTTTGAGGACAAGAAAGGGACCGAAGAGTTCCAGGTCTGGAATTTCCCCTCCTTCCATTTCGAGAACCAGGGGGAGCACCCTCTCGCCTTCAATAGCGCCTGCAAGCTTACGAGCCCCTGAGCACTTATCCAGAGCCCTCTCAAGAATCAATCGGGTCCGTTCCACCCGAATGGGCCCAATGTCAGTCTCCGGATTGAAAGGATCTCCTACCGTTAAATTTCCAGTGAACTCCAGAATCTGCTCGCGTACCTCTTCGTAGAGATCCCTGTGAATCAGTACTTTTTTCAGGGTGGTGCAGTATTGGCCGCCGTTGATAAATGCCCGGCGCGCAATAAACCGGCTTGCAGCCTGCGCGTCCGCATCCTCAAACACCACAGCTGCAGGCATACCGCCCGGGCCGGCAAAAAAAAGCTTGTCAAAGGCGCTATGTTGACTGCGGTATGCCTCCCCCACCGCCGAGGCACCGGAAATGAAAAGAACCCTGACCGCCTTATCCTCCACGCACCCTCGGCCAAACCCCCTGTTATCTTGATCCATTACCGGTTCAAAGGTTGCAAAAGGCTTGCTCATCGCGGCGATCAGAGCAGCCGTGCGAGGCGTCTGCGAGGAGAAACTGAAGCGCAGTCGATTCCCTGTGAGCAGTGCCGAACCGCCGAGACGGGCCAGCATTACACTGGGAGCATCGTAGGGGAAAATCGCCGCAACGGTACCGTAGGGTTGACCATTTTCCAACCACTCGACCTCTTTCTCCATTGTCTGCAAATACTCAACCGCCAATTCCACTTCCACAGCGGTGATTTTTACCGGAAAGCCGGCGTCCAGTGCCGCGGCTTCCTGAAGCTCTGAGGTTTGGCTCTCAAGTGCACTTGCAAGGTCCTGTATTTCCTCTAGTCGCCTCTTATAATCTACGTTTGACACAGCTATTCTCCTCCTTGGAAGTCCTTCACTGATACAATTTACTCGGATTTTATCAAAAGGCAACCATTTCCATTTTGTGGAAACGGCTAAACCTATGACCGGGAGAAAATGATACGACTAATACCGTTCACTAGATTGGATAAAGAACCTGCGCTATACTGTTTTACCGTAATGGCGAAGAATCCCACAAGAAAGACCCTGATATGAGTGCTGCTCAAAAGTTTATACCGGTATGGAAGGACGAATATAAGATTCACTCATATCAGGTGGATGCTAGCAACAATGCGACCTTGGTCGTTTTGTGTCAGCTCATGCAAGAGTCAGCATGGAATCATGCTGAACATCTCCAACTTGGTTTTTCGCATTTGAATAGAAAAAACTTTATCTGGGTCCTCTGCCGACAATTGGTCAAGATGTATTCTTTTCCTAAATGGGGGGATATTATCCAGGTCCATACGTGGCCGACGGCAAAAGACAAACTCTTTTGTTATCGTGACTTCAGAATCTCAGACAGTGCTGGCTCTGTCATCGGTGAAGCAACCACTACCTGGTTTGTCATCGATCTCGCTTCCAGAAAACCGCAAAGAACAGATTCGTACTTCCACGTAGACCTGCCGGATGATGTTGAGCGTGTGTTCCCAGGCAAGTTACATAAGCTACACCCTGTGAGTTCAACAGCTAACACAAGATTGGTTCAGGTTACCTACGGGGATCTGGATAGAAATGAGCATGTAAATAATGTGAGATACATAGATTGGATTCTCAATGGTCTCCCGCTTGATTATCTGAAAACACATGAGTTGAAAGAGATGGAAGTCAATTATCTCTCCGAAGCCTCTTATGATGATGAAATTCTGGTTATTTCCGAAAAGAAGGAAGCATCTCATTTTTTCCACAGCGTGATTCGGAATAGAGATAACACTGAGCTTTGCAGGGCTCGAACAGCGTGGGAGAGCAAGAGCAAATGATCAACTGAAGTGTATGCTGTCCCAGGTGTTGGAAATCAAGCAGTACAGGATCACCTTGAAGATATCCGGGCTAGGTGTACACCACCGAATAAAAATGGACTCATGATCATATACGACCAAGAAGAAAAAATGACCTTATATGAGTTTGGTATTGAAATTCCTGTCTCTGACAGCAGGGTGAGCAAAACTTTTGAGAAGTTGAGATCTCACAGAATACTGGGAGAAAGGATACGCGACTGGCACATCAATAAGGTAGAAGAGAAAATTTCAAGAACAGACTTACTCCGGGTGCATTCGAAAGGATTTGTCAAAACCCTCTATTCTGACCAGCTCGAGGCTGAAATAATCAGGGCCTACGAACTCATCGACAGCAAAGGGCGATATCACCGTTATGATCCTGCTAAAGCGAGTATGCCCCTGCCCGATCTGTTTGAACGCATCCTGAATAAGGTTTCCGGAACGGTGCAGTGCTGCAGGGTGGCTCTGGAAAATGGTTTTTGCTTTTACTTTGGGGGAGGAATGCACCACGCCCAAAAAGACTACGGCAATGGTTTTTGTCTTCTGAACGATATTGCCATCGCCATTCGCAAACTCCAGGCTGAAAAGGTCATCAAGCAGGCCTGGATCATAGATGTTGACGCCCATAAAGGAGATGGCACTGCTGCCCTAACAGAAGGAGACGACTCAGTAACAACCCTCAGCATTCACATGGCAGAAGGCTGGCCTCTCGACGAAGAAAAATATGACAGCGGGCAAAAATTGAATCCCTCTTTTATTCCCAGCGACATAGATATACCCATTGCCGCAGGGGAAGAGCACCTCTATGTAACAAGACTGAAAGAAGGGCTGAGAATGTTAGACTCCCAGCCAACTGCTGATATAGCCGTTGTCGTTGCCGGTGCAGATCCCTACGAAAAGGATGAACTCCCTTCGGCAAAACTCTTGCAACTATCCTTGGAGCAATTGCAAGAGCGAGATCTACTCATTTACGATTTTCTGCAGAATAAGTCCATCCCCTCCGCTTATCTCATGGCTGGCGGCTATGGTGATAGCGCCTGGGAGGTTTACGCACAGTTTTTGGAATGGGCCTTGCTTGATAATCTGGAGTGAAGGTGGGAGCAGTTTCTATGTCAACGGAAGCGCAAAAGAAAGATGGTTTTATCGTGGGTATCATCTCGGACACGCACGGTCATTTACGACCTGAGGTGGCTGAAGCTTTCGCAGGTGTAGATCTGATCATTCATGCTGGTGACATCGGCAATAATGAGGTGCTCGAGGCATTGCGCTCCATAGCCCCTGTGCATGCAGTGCGAGGTAACATGGACGGTGGCTGGGCCCATGATCTTCCTGTTACAGAGGTGGTCGAGGTCGGAGAGGTTTTGATTTATGTGCTGCATGACGCCTATCTCCTCAACCTGGATCCGGCTGCAGCCGGCTTTGTCGCTGTCATAAATGGTCATACTCATAGAGCCGCTGTCGAGAAGCGGAAAGGTGTGCTTTTCCTCAACCCGGGCAGTGCTAGCCCTTATAGCTCGTCAGGCACGGTTGCCCTTCTTCGTATCCGGGGAACCTCCATTGTACCGGAAGTGGTGACTCTCTAGCGCAAAGGCTTTAGCGAAAAAACCAGGCCCAGAGGACCTGGTCTTACGTTGCCCGCAAAGGGAACCTGAGGAGTCTTTCCTTCGTACGGCAGTCAACTGAAGCGCTGGAGTCTATAAAATCCCAAACTCCAAGCACCAAATTACAAACAAATCTCAAATTCCAATACTCAATGACCAAAACAGGTTTGGAATTTGGAATTTTGGTCATTGTGATTTGTTTGATATTTGTGATTTGTGATTTGGAATTTGACCTGGTCCGGAAGACCATGTTTTCTTTGCCCCGATAAATACTCCTGCCAATTTTCTTCCCCTAGCCCTGTAACAAATCTCCCCTCTTGCCCGACTATCTGTCAAAGGTGGGTTGGAAACAAAACGGCAAAGAGTTACCCTTTTGAAGACTAATAGAGGCAAGCAGCAATGAAAAAAGCACAAGCCCGGATGTTTTATGAATTACCGTCGCGAGGCCGTGGAGAGGCTCGTGCCACCGGGCAACCGCAGGGGGTTGGATCCGAGGCGTACTTGAACAGTACGTCGCAGGGTCCGACACCCGAGGACGCCCGGAAGGACAGCCATATCCACGGTCGCAGTAGGCGAATTCGTGAAATATCCGGGCTAGTGGGTGTGGTGATCTATATTCTCATTTCTGTGTGTCCAGCCTGGGGTCAGGATGCCACGCATCTATTCAATCTTGGCCTGGAGAGTTCCATGGTCAACAAAAAGATCCACTACTTCACCAAAGCACTGGAGCTCAATCCACGGCTGGCAATTGCCTATGACAAAAGGGGGCGACTCTATTACTTCCAAGAGAATTACGACAAAATGATGTACGATTTTTACAAATTTACTAATCTTAGACCCTCGGACCCGGAGGGTTACCGGATGCTCGGTCTAGCCCAGATGAGAATGGGCAATTTAGACGTGGCCATAGATAAATTCTCCCGAGCTCTCGAGCTAGAGCCAAACCTTGCAAGTGCTTACGGCTATCGGGCAGAGGCCTATCATCTGAAAGGTTTTCCGGAGAAGGCCATTCAAGACGCCACCACGGCCATTGAAATTGGCACCGCCCAGCCAACCATTGGTAGAGCATATACAGTACGGTCAAAGGCATACAGACAGTTGGGGCAAGAGGATCTGGCTGCTGCAGATTTCGACAAAGCCTTCGATTTAGATCCAGAAAACTACGGTTACAAATACTTCACCATTACCAATCACCTGGCATCTTTTACAAATGATTCCAGCTATATCAGCCCAGGCGATATGCGCCGGTTGGGACTTATCGGTATCATAGCAGTGCTGGCTGCGCTAATCTTCAAGTTGGTCTTGCCGAGCCCGCGTAAATAATGGTAATTATTGCGCAGCTTCTTCTCTTATCCACCTCCGTGCAATCTCAAAGTATTCAAGTGGTGGAGTTGGTGGAATATGAGCCCAACACTATTTGCTCGCATGAGGATTGGAGGGTTTAATCCATCTCTGGCAAGACTGGTCACACTTCTGCTGATCACTTTATTACTTCTGGCTGCATGCTCAAAAGAGGACGACACAGAACAGATCCAAAATCTAATCAAGGAAGGTGCGAAACTGGCTGAAGAACACAATGCCGCTGGTCTTTTAAAACTCACTACCGAGGACTTTGTCGCCCGGCCAGGTAAGCATGATGGTCGAGAGGTCAGAAGGATACTCTGGTTCGCGTTCAACCATTACGGTAATTTCAAAGTCATGTATCCTGAGCCCAGTGTCGATCTCAAGGAAAGTGGCCGGGAGGCATCCGCAAAAGTCTATTTCATGATAGTCAAAAAAGAACGATCCATTCCGGAACTCAAAGATCTGTACAGGGATCCTCGAGGTTGGCTCGAGGAGGTGGGAGAAACCGCTGACCTTTATCGTCTTAAGCTGGAATTATTGAAAAATAACGGGGATTGGCTGGTGAGAAGCGTACTTCTCGAACCTTTCAGGGGTGTTGGATTCAGTAGCTAGATTTGGCTATTTCTTACCCCACTTTCTTACCAAATAGTCGTCCCTACCCGACCCATATCTATAAAACTTATATCTCAAAGGATTCTTCTTGTAGTAATCCTGATGGTACTCCTCAGCCCTGTAGAAAGGGGTCGCGGGTACAATTTCGGTAACGATCTTTTTGGCAAACTTACCAGTGTTTTTCAGCTCTTTCTTGGAAATCTCAGCCAGTCGTTTTTGCTCTTCATTATGGTAAAAGATCGCCGTCCGATACTGGGCCCCGGTATCAGCAAACTGCCCATCTTTCTGGGTGGGATCAACGTTTCTCCAGAATACATCCAGCAGTTCCGCATAGCTTATCCGCGAGGGATCGTACAAGATTTCAACGGCTTCCGCATGGCCTGTCTCGCCAGCAGAAACTTGCTTGTAGGTGGGATTCTTTTCCTTGCCGCCACAGTATCCTGACGTGGTGGATATAACCCCGTCCAACTTATCGAAAGGCGGCTCCATACACCAGAAACAGCCCCCGGCAAATGTTGCCTTCTCTAACTTTTCCTTGGAGAGGTCAGAGCCGGTCTCCACCCCACTTGCATTCAGGGTGCTGATAAGACCCAGTGCCAGGAACCCTATTAAATATATGATGGTAAGTTTGTACATAAACAACTTCCTTTCCATCTAAGATATTATCTGTTCCATTAATGATAATCACTAATCGCTCCATCTTCCAGAGGGGCGGCCAGTTAAGCTCCGCTTCCGCAATGGGGGACTAAGAGGATGTCCGACAACCGTGCAACCACGAACATGGGTTACCTATGTACCAGGTTCAGACCCAACTAGTTTCCCCTCCCCTGGCGGGAGGGGGATTAAGGGGGGGAGGCCTAATTGCATAACGCATAGAGCAGAGCGCAGAGCGTTAAGAGAAAGTATTTTGCGCTATGCGCTTCCCGCTATGCGCCA
>Ga0316193_10001953_pt1 | contig 14227 bp, 9 predicted proteins | sample MerIslsedime2_MG_FD_207735 | JGI IMG/M metagenome (GOLD analysis project Ga0316193, IMG submission 207735) | Coastal sediment microbial communities from Maine, United States - Merrow Island sediment 2 | ecosystem: Environmental > Aquatic > Marine > Coastal > Sediment | place: USA: Maine...
GCTCTCGATGAGATGAGGGCAGGCCGATATGCGAAGGCCGCGGAGCTCTGGCAAGAGGTCCTGCAACGAAGCCCCGGGCAGCCAGCCGCTCTTTACAATCTCGCCTGTTGCTACAGCCGCACCGGCGAGCTGGACGCGGCGGCGTTGCGGCTCGAAGAGGCCTACACCGCGGGAATGAAGGACTCGGAGCTGCTGCAATCTGATCCCGATCTGGAATCCCTTCGCGAATCTCGGAAGGGACGAGCGCTGATCGACCGTCTGGTATCCGACGCGGAGCGAATCCGTCGCCTCCGCGGTGTTCCGGGTTACTTCGAGGCGCCGGTGCTCGGTGCCATTCGCGTGGTGCCCCCGAAAAACATGAAGAAGAACCGGAAGTACCCGTTGGTGATGATTCTCCACGGGCATGGTGCAAATCCTGAAAACTACGTGGGCCTCTTCGAAAGGGTCGCGAGTTCCCTCGAAGCGATCGTTTGCGCGCCCTACGGCCCATACCCGATTCCGCTCGAGCGCGGTCACGGCTACTCGTGGTACCCGGCGCCGTGGCTTTATAAGGAGGTGTTGGACGCGAATTCTTCAGCCGGCGATCGCGTGCTGCGTAGCAAGGGAATCGAACTGCAGGAGCAGGAAATCAGCCGGGACTTCGTTCTGGCCGCCATCGACCATGTGGAACACGAGCTGCCGGTCGATCGTGACAAGGTCTTTCTCATGGGGCACTCCGAGGGCGGTGTCCTGGCGTACGGGCTCGCTCTCGAACACCCGGATATTTTTCGGGGTCTCATCGTTGTCGGAGCACGGCTGCGAGAGCCCGATGCTGCTCCAGATGCTCTGACCAATGCCGCGGGACGGCTCGAGGTCATGATCTGCCACTCCCGTGGAGACAGCGCCGTGAGTTACGACCACGCCACGAAGGCGGCCGATACGTTGAAAGATGCCGGAATCCGGAGCAAGGTGTATTCGTACGAGGGAGGTCACGGGCTCACTACCGAACTCGCACGAACCATCGGCCGCTGGATTGCCGCCCGATCAAAGAACTGAGGCTTGCCTGGGCCCCTAGCCTGCATATCTCACCAGGTTTCGTGATGAGGGTAGCGAAGCGCAAGTATCCGCTGGGTTTGGCGTGATTTGGGCGACGCAGTCGTAGCAGCGCTACGTCGAGGAGCCCAAATTGCGACAAGCACGGCGGCACGCCGTGGGTCGTTGCCCGCAGTAGACACTTGGTGAGATATGCAGGCTAGTGCTGCAACGGTGCCACTGATAACGACCTCACATCTTTAACAACGGTGCCACGAAGCGACATGTTGTTAGGTTGTTATCAGTGGCACCTATGCTGTCCGTCGTGGGGGTTTACGCGCAACGTCAAAGGATGGGTGCCACCCTTCGCAATCACTCATGGGTGCCATGGGTGCCACGTTCCGCATCATCACGGGTGCCACGTACACATTTACACACTTGTCATCATGAGTACCACGGGCGCCACACCCCGCACCGACGCATTGTGAGGCTGTGACCAGTGGCACCCCTCACCTCACATGGGTGCCACGTTTCGCATTGTTGCATTGTGCGGGAGGGTGAGTCACAACATGGGTGCCACGTTCACACTTCCACACTTGTTGATTACATCATTATTCATGGGGGGCGCTCTTCGAAATGTTGCATTGTATTGAGAGGCCATAGAGTTCACGTGCGGGTGGGTTGTTTGGTTCAGAACCAGATCACCTCGCGCCGGCTGGTGTCACAACCCGCCACTGAACTCGGCAGTACCTCTGCCTTTCCCGTGGCCACCCTCCATGCCGTCCATCCAGCGGCCGCGGCATCGAGGAGGTCGTCAGGAGGCACTACCCCGGCGCCTTCCAGCTGATCTGGCATCTCGATACCTTTCGACAGGAGCAGCGACCGCCGTTCCATCTGGCCGTTCCAGGTTTTTTTGGGGTGGGCGAGGGGGCTTCCCTTCATACCGCGGAAGCAGACCTCGGGGTGGACCTCGACCACGTCAGGGTTTTCCGACACGAAAAATTCCGCCTCGAGAATGCGGTCGCGCAAACCCCACGTTTGGCGGGAGAGGCCTTTTGCCGTGAGGTCCCGATGGAGCCGGTTGGCTTTTGCGTAGTTGTCAACAGCGAACACTGGTCGCGGCGGAGTCGGGAAGACGCTCGATCGTCGGGGCCCAATGAAGTTGCGAGCCTCGAGGTCAGCAGCGCGGGGCCAGTCACCGCCTCCTTGTGGGAGGCCAATAGGGATGTCGAGCGCGAGAATCTCGACCGGTTCGATCCGCGCGCGAAGTTGGATCAGATGTTCGGCGACCAGGGCACGTTTGAACCTTCCGTTCTCGAGGACGATGATCACCCAGCGGCCCTTTGCGACATCGGCACCTGCGACAAGGGTCATAGGCACACTCTATCCGAATACGACGACAGGGCCCGAACAAGATGCTCTTTGAGAGCAAAAACGCTCGGGGTTGATTAGTCAGAAATTTACTTTCTGCATGGGTGCCACGTTCACAGTTGTTACATGGGTGCCACGTTCCGCATTGTTGCATTGTGAGGGAGGGTGAGTAGAATCGGTGTGTCCCGTCCGTGCATGGGAGCAATCTCATGCCGAGACAACCTCGCCTCTTCATTCCCGGAGCTACGTATCACGTTTACTGCCGCGTCGCTCGCGGTGAGTTCGTTTTCAACGATCAATACGAGGCGGTCGAGTTCGTAGAAACGCTGTGCAACGTTCGGGACCTCGACGGCTGGACGATTCTCGCGTGGTGCTTGATGGGGAATCACTTCCATTTGGTCTTCATGGGTGCCACGTGCACACTTACACATTTGTTCGCAATCCGGCATATGTGCCATGCATGGGTGCCACGTACACACTTACACATTTGTTCGCAATCCGGCATATGTGCCATGCATGGGTGCCACGTGCACACTTACACATTTGTTCGCAATCCGGCATATGTGCCATGGGTGCCACAAGGGTGCAACGCTTCGCCTTCACCCGTAATCTGTCGTCGGAGCCACGTTCACAGTTGGTGACATGTCGTGATCGATCGAAGTCCGTGATTCCGTCGAATCGCCAGCGGTGGCGCCATTAGCAATGTCAAATTCAGCGCCGACCGGCATCACGAAAAAAGGTCCCTTCCAGCCTGTATGTTATTCTTGATATGTGCGAAAGGACCTTGCCATCCTTCTCGTGACAGCATTTCTCGCTGGCCAGTTTCTCAAAAACGTGTGTGTTGATGGGACGTGAGCGCCTGCCCGCGGGGGGAGATATGAGGCGGTTTGCCCTGATGGTGTTGTTCGCGGTGGCGTGCGTCGCCGCCAGCGGTTGGACTCAGGAGAGTCGCAGGATTCGGCGCATCCCGGTGCCGCCGACCGCCGTTCCCGCCCCGGCGGTGGAGATCGAGGCGGATCGGCTGCCACCGCCGCCGAGCCGGTCGGAGATCGAGAACGCGGTTCAGAAGGTTGCGGAGGCCTACGGCCATTCCGAGCTGGAAAAGATGCTGGCGCGGGACTTCCCCAATCGCGAGGAACTGCTCGACGCGTTGCGCCGCATTCAGGACCGGGCGACCGATATCCGTCTCTACGTCGAGAGCGTGGAACGGGTGGAGGTCGGCGCTTGGCAGGTGGCTGAAGGCGTGGATCCTACGGCGAGGGGGCAGATTCCGCTGCACTCGACGTGCGTCGTCGACGTCCGGACCCGTCTGACGTACGACGATCCGGACACCGGCGAGCGCATCGTCCGCGATGTCGGTCGCGGGCAGTGGATGTTGCGATTCGAAGGGAAGACGGTCAGATGAGCCGGATGAAGCCGAAAAGTTCGGCGATCGTCGGTTGCCTGATCCTGGCGGCGTTGCTCGCGCCAGCTTTCGTGAGCGCCCGAGACGAGGCGATCACCCCGGATTCGCCACAGGGTCAAAATGTCCAGAGCGCAATTGAGCTCATACGGAAAGCGGGGTATGACAAGGAAGCGGACCAGATCGAGGCGGATCTCGAAGACGGCGACCTTTACGCGAGTGATGAGCTCGATTCCGACACCAACGCTGAAACCAGCGCCTACACGGGGAATGTAACGATCAACGTCAGCATCGTCGGAGGCTTCCGCACACGGCCCTACAACCCGAAGGGAGGGGGGTTTCGCCCGATCGCCGAGCTCGCGCGAACACTCTTCCACGAGAACATCCACGCAAACAGACAGAGTTTTTTGACACACGTGCAAGGCACCGTGCCGGTGCCGGGCGAATCAATCCACGAGACCGAGGCGTGGGAGGATTCGATCCACTTCGTGGGCAAACTGCTCAACTCGGTTCTGGACGATTACAGGGCGTTGCTGAAATCCGGCGCGAGCCGAGAGGAGCTCTGCAAGGCTCTGGACCGCGTTCTCATGGCGTCGGGCTTGTTGCTCGAAACCTACGAGGAATACAAGAAAAACGACTGCTACGGCAACGATTACGATCAGAACAACATCGACGACTGGATCAGTTCGGCGGAATTCACGAGGAAGGATTTCGAGAGGAGGCTCAACGAGCTGTGCGGTGACGAGGAGGAAGACGAGCCTCCGCCACCGCCTCCGCCAACACCCACCGATACCCCGACCCCCACGCCGACACCGACACCAACGCCGACCCCGACTCCGAGCGCCGAGGAGACGCTCGAGAGGCCATGTCCACCGTGCCAACCACTCGTCGACCAGCTCAAGGCGAAGCGGGACGAGCTGCAGGGTCTGCTCGGCAGCCTGCAGGAAACGCGCGACCGGCTCAGTCAGACACGCCGCGACATGCTCGACCAGGAAAACAGGATCGGCAGCCTGGAGGTCCAGCTCGCGCAGAGCGCCGGAACCGGCGGTGAGTGCTACGACCCGTCCACGCGGACGACCACCAAGGCGTACGACCAGGGCGACGGTACAGTCAAGATCGAGGTGTGGCGGGACGGTCAGAAGATCTCCGAGCGGACGCGTGACGCCAACGATCGCAAGGCGCAGCTGAGGGCCAGACTCGACGCCGAGAAACAGAAGCTGGAGGACCTCGAGGGCCAAGAGGCCGAGCTTCAGGCGCAGGCCGGTTCCCTCCAGGACGAAGCTCGGTTGGCCGCGGACGAGCTGCTCACCCTGAGGGACGCGTTGGAGGAGTGCGTTCGTACCCGTTGCGGCTACTTCGTGGTCATCGGTGTCAACGTGCTGGATCCAGAGGGCGACATCTTCAACCCGGACAACATCGATGTTCTCTTCGGTGGTGATCTGCCGGAGATCACACCGACCCCGATCCCGACCGCTGGGCCCGACACTCCGACGCCGGCACCGGCCGAGACGGGGACGCCGCCGCCAACTCCGACGCCCGAGGACACCCCAACGCCGACTCCACCGGAGGACACCCCGACCAGCACGCCGGTACCGACGGATACGCCGCCGCCGGCCACCCCGACGCCGACGCCAGTTTTTGGCTGCGGTGTCGAGGGCACGTACATGGGCAACGGCGGATGCGGCATCGGATCGACAACTGCAACACCCGTCGGTTCGAATCAGGTCGGGATGAGCTTCCCCGGCAACCCGAGCGACGTCATCTTCGACTGCGACCAGACCGCGGGCAGTGCGACGGACGTCGTGATCTATGGGGCCGGAAACCACGACTGCGACTATGCGGTGGTGGCCGCCAACGGAGTGGTGACTCAATTCGACCTGCAGTGCCGCCAGCTCGGCACTCCCAACCAATGTTCCGAGTCGTTCCAGCGATCGGGTCCGTGAGGGGAGGTTGGCGATGTTTCCTCCTCGGTCCGGACCGATGTTCAGTTTGACTGGGGTAGTGCTCTGCGTTGCCGCCGCCGTGCTCTTACCGAACACCGCACGGGCCCAATCGCCCGGCTCATGGACATTTTTCGGCGCCGTCGAGGCCCAGGTGGACGACTATAGCGTCAGCGGTGATCCGCAGCCCAGCCCCTACCGCTTCGAGGGCACCTTCTGGACCACCAGGATCGGCCTCAACGCGCTGTACGATAACCGGGCGGGGAGGACCGCCCGTGCCGAGGCCAGTGTCCGCGCGAGTGACGACGACTATCTTGCTGAAGACGGTTTCGTCGTCGAGGCTTTTCGCCTGGAGCTCGAGGACGGTGCCCGCCGCATTCCGTATCGGGTTGGGGCGGGCGAGGTCTTTGCGAACTTCTCCAGGCGCACCCTCCAACGATCGATCAGAGGGTTCAGCTTGGAGCTCCAGCCAAAATCGGCGGCAGGTCACGGACACTCTTTGATCGCGGTCTCTGGATCAGGCGCCGTCCAGTGGAGCGACGTTTTCGACAGTGAAGCGACCGACCTCTGGTTCAGTGGGTTGTCCTACCTCTGGGCGTCGGTAAACGGTCGAAGCACACTCGTCGCCAACGTCGTGCACGCCAGTCACAGCGGTTCCGCGGACACCGCCGTCCAACTTGTCGGCGACGATGTCGATCAGCTGATCAGTGGTGTCTCCGCAGAGACTCGGATCGGGGAGTTCCGGCTCGAGGGGGAGCTGGCCTATCTCTCAGGCGAATCTGACGGTGAGGACGTGGGCGACGTCAGCGGCTTTGCCCAGGTCACCCACCAGCACCGTGCGCTGTGGTGGCGACTGCGGTACGAGGACAACGGCGAAGACTTCCGACCTCTCGGAGGATTGGGCATTATCGCGAATCGCCGCAACGGCGAGCTCCAGGGGCGGTGGGCGTTCAACGGCCATGGACAGCTGGCGGTTCGCGCTCAGCGCATTACCGATGACGTCAACGGCGTCGGGCCGCAGATCGAGAAGAAGACCTGGGGCGCGTCGTATCAGGGATCGCCCTGGAGAGGACGGCCGTCATTCACGCTCCGCCTGGCCTGGGACCGCAACGATATTCGGGCCGACGACGGCAGCCGGGACAACCGGTTCGACGGCTGGCGGCTGGAGTTGGGCGACGATCTCGGGAAGGGTTTTTCGGCAAACTACAGCGCTCTCTTCCGAGACAACCGCGACATCGTCACGAACTCGTTCTCCACCGAAGGTATCGATCAAACCCTGACTGTCGGCAAACGTTTCACCGTCGGACGATCAGCGGGCGGAGGCATCGGGATGCATCTGCGGGGCGGCCTCACCCACCGGCGCCAGACGGGGAACTCCGCCTATTCGACCGTGAAGCCTGTGATCGATGTGTCGGTTCATTCCGCCCACCACCGCCTCGACCTCCACCTTGCGTTCCTCGATCAGGACTTCACCCTGGAAACCATCACCGATCTCGAAAACCATACCCGCCGTCTGATCTACTCATATGTCCGCGGCCCCCACACCGTTTCGGTGGAGGCGGGACAAATCCTCCGGGTCCCCGACGGCTTCGAGGAGACCGACTCCCGCAAGTACAGCCTGAGATATCGGTATAATTTTGGCCAGCGATGAACCTGCACCGAACGACGACAGTCTCCCTCGTGGCGCTGGTCCTGGTATTTTTCGCGCCACCGGCGATCGGTTTCGATTTCTTCGAAATCACGCCGGGCAGCTCACGCTCTGAAGTCGAAGATCTGCTGAAGGAGGCAGGCCTCCGTCATCGATCCCCCGATCCTTCCCGGATCGAGGTCAGAGCGAACGTGCTGGCGGGCGTTTTCGAGCTCCAGCGCGCCATCTTCGAGTTTGGGATGGACGGGCGGCTCGACACGGCGACCGTCGAGATCACGCCGGCTATGAACAGCGACGGGGTAGAGGTTCTCGAGCTGTACGACGAGGTTGCATCACTCCTCTTGCGGCGTCTCGGGCGCCCGACCCGCGAGCGCGCGACCGGCACGATCCAAGATCCCGGCCAGATCCTCGTCGGTCTCAGCACCGGCGAGTTGGAGCGCATGATGGAGTGGGAGACAGAGTCCTTCGTTCGCATCGGAATTCCCCGCCGGGTGGACGGCAAAATACTCGTGGTTGTCGCGGTCAGCAGCCACGCGTTTCCCGACAACGACCCGTTCTGGGGCCAGTAAAGATCCCACTTCGAGTGCCCACGGGTGCCGCGTTTCGCATTGATGCATTGTTGTGCATGGGTACCAGCCCTGAGTGGCACTCATGTGATGACGCAACTAAAGGTCGGGTATGATGCAATCGCAGGCTATGTTTGGAAAGGATAAGGCTCGGCTGCTGTGGGGCGTGGTTTGGGGCGGGGTAGCGACTCTCCTGATCGCAGCCACGGTCTATCCGGAGCCTTCCGAAATCTCACGCGTGCGACGTCCGACTCGACGTCTCACCCCGGCAGTCTTTCCGCACTCAACTCCGGAAGCGCAGGGCATGGACTCGAGCCTGCTGGCGCAAGCCATCGATTTCCTGCTTGAACAGCGGGAGCTTTACAACATCCACAGTCTTTCTCTCGTTCGCCGAGGAAGGCTGGTAACAGACGTCGACTTCTACCCGGCCCAGCCGTCGCAGCTCCACAATATTGCTTCAATCTCCAAGGTGTTCACGTCGACCCTTGTCGGTATCGCGATAGACCGAGGCCACATCGCCAGCGTCGACACGAAGATGGTGGATTTCTTTCCTGACCGCACTATCGCCAACCTCGACGATGACAAACGATCGATCACTGTTGAGCACCTGCTGACAATGACATCCGGCTTAGGGGGCGTGCTTCCCTACGAGGAAGAATCCGAATCCATGGAAGCGAGCGCAGACTGGCTGCAATTCGCGCTTGACTTGCCAATGACGTCGGCGCCAGGATCCACCTTTCGCTACTCCAACCTGAACATCTTTCTGTTGTCCGCGATCATCACCGAGACAACTGGTATGAGTGCACACGAGTTTGCTAAAAGGCACCTCTTGCGCCCCTTGGGAATCGTCGAGTCGGAGTGGTGGCCCGTCAGTCCGCAAGGTTTCAGTAAAGGGTCTGGTGGTCTGATGCTCTCGCCCCACGATCTCGCGGTATTCGGACAGCTCTTCCTTCAACGGGGTCGGTGGCGTGGTCGCCAGCCGATCTCTCAGTCGTGGGTGTCCTCTTCGACCACCGCCCATGTTGACGGGCACTACGGCTATTGCTGGGCCAGGTATCCAGGGCGCGATTCCTTTTTCTATGCCGCTGGCGCAAAAGGTCAGCGGCTCGTGGTGTCGCCTGACCATGACCTGGTCGCCGTGTTTTCTGGAGGCGGCTATTCCCACTCAGACATCGAACTGGTGTATTTAGAAGCGTTGGAATCTTTCATCCTGCCGGCCGTCCAGTCAGATGTGTCGCTGCCACCGAATCCCGTCGGAACAATGCAATTGAACACAGCAATTGAAGGTGCCGAATCGCCAGGACGAGAGCCACATGAGGTCCCACCGCTGCCGGATATCGCCGGATTGGTCTCCGGCACGACCTACGTTATGGAGGATAACCCGTACGGGATCTTGACTCTTACCGTCAACTTCCCAGCCGACGATGAAGCTCAGCTGCACTTTACCTCGACAGGCCAGCGAACCTATGACCCTGACTTTGACTGGGCTGCGGGATTTGACGGCATCGAACGCTTTGCGCGGGGTCGGTTGGGCATCCTCGCGGCCGGAACCGCCGAGTGGAACGACGACCGGTCGTTCGTCATGACCGTCGACGAGCTCGGGAATTTGGAGTTATTCAGGTTGACAGTCGTCTTCGAGGATGAAGGAGACGGTATTTCGGTGACCGTCGAGGACATGGACTGGTGGCGGCCACAGCCGACGTTCGTGATGACCGGCAGCACATGATGCTTTTTATCACGGGTGCACGGGTGCCACTCATGGGTGCCACGTTCCGCATTGTTGCATTGTGAGGTTGTGATCAGCGGCATGGGTGCCACGTTCACCATTGCACCATTGTTGTCGTGCAAGGGTGGCATGGGTGCCGCCCTTCGCATTGACTCACGTCGGTCCCGTCGTAGATGCGAACGGCACTTGACACATCTCAGGGTAGGATCCACACTGGCACACGAAATCCACACAAGGAGACGTTGTATCCAGGGATGACATCTCAGGATAGCGTGTCTTGCTGACAACAAGGAACCGTACTTCGTTTTGTGAGAAATCGCGTGACACAGCGAAGACCGATGATACGTAGCGTCGTCATGTTGACAGTGGCGTTGTCTCTGCCCGTTTGTTTTCAGGTTTCCTGTTCGCACAACACTGGTTACGTAGCACACCAGTTTTATGCGGGAAACGTGGGTATCGGACCGCACGGGTTTGACAGCTGGTTTCAAGCGCTGATGCATTTGCGTTACAGCAGGGGATAGGGGTATGAAAAAACTTGGATATCTCAATCTGTTGATGGCTGTGGTTATCGTGGCAATTACTTCGGGAAACCTGGGAGGTGCAGAGATAACGGAATTTCTCATACGGATTGACAATCCCGCTCCGTCGGACGATGCGTTCTTTGGCCAGTCCGTGGCAGGAATCGATGATGTCAACGGAGACGGTGTTCGTGATCTAGTTATTGGAGCGCCTGGGGCAGATAAGGTCTATCTTTTCTCCGGATCTGATCGGTCCCTCATCCGCATCCTTGACGATCCCGATGGCCTGACAGGCTACGACTTCGGCTTCTCGACTGTCGGCGTGGGCGATTTGGATGGCGATGGAGTAGAGGACCTAGCGGTAGGGGCACCCAATGCGTTCACGATGGAGATTCCGTTACCCCTTTCCGGCCCAACCCCAGGTTGGGGTCGAACGTTCGTGTTTTCTGGGGCCACGGGAGCCTTGGTGTACGAAGTCCACCCGGGTGTTTCTTTCCGGGGATTTGCGGACGACTATTTTCAGTTTGGCTTTTCCGTCGCTGCACTCGCTGATGTCACCGGCGATGGAATTCCTGATTTCGCAGTTTCTGCACCCGTGTTGACTCTATCGAATTGGGGAGAGGTGTATGCGTTTTCGGGCGCTGATGGAAGTCAGATTTGGGTGACAGGAGAACCGGGTTTTCCAGCGGTCAAACAGACTATTCCGTCCTTTGGATATTGCATGAAAGAAATCGATGATCTCACCGGAGATGGCCGAAACGACCTTCTGGTGGGCGCCCCCTACTACGATGTGGATCCAGACCCCGATGTCTATCTGCTTGCGGGCGAGGCGTACGTTCTTTCTGGAGCCGATGGCTCGATCTTCCGAGTCTACTCGAATCCATCTCCCGTCGACGGGGATGCGTTCGGTCTCGGTTTGGACGGTGTCGGAGACCAGAACGGAGATGGTGTCGAGGACCATGCGCTGGGTGAAACCGGCGTACCCTGGGTCCACCTCTTCCGGGGTGTTGATGGTTCTTCCTTTGGCGCCATTGGCGATCCTTCTGGAGGGGGCGGCGAGTCATTCGGCCGGTCGATTGCTGCAGTAGACGACAGGGACGCCGATGGATTCGATGACTTTTGGGTCGGCTCCCCGAAGGAAGGAACTGTTTACCTGATGAATAGCTTGGGTGATCTGATAGTCCAGGCTGATGACCCCGACCCCCTGCCCCTCGAGAATGTGAGGGGCTTTGGGTTTGCGATCTCTCCTGTCGGGGATTTGGATGGAAACGGCATGCTTGACGTGATAGTCGGTAAACCGGCAGAGACGATTCAAGGATTCGAGGGTGCGGGGGCTGCCTTCGTCATCCTCTTGAACCGATCGCCGACAGCAGACCCCAATGGCCCTTATTCCTCAGAGTGTGCCGGTGTGACCACAACAGTTGGGCTCGATGGCAGCGATTCCAGCGATCCCGATATCGATGATGCTATGACCTACCTCTGGAGTACCGACTGTCCTGGTGGCAGTTTTGACGATCCCACGAGTGAAAATCCAGAGCTGACGGTGGAGACCTCGCCTGGATGTTTATTTTCGTGCAATGTGTCCTTGACCGTCGTCGACGATGGAGGAGGCGAAGATTCTGCAACTGCGACAGTCACCATCCAAGATTCAATCGCGCCTGTGTTCTCTGGAATACCTGGGAGCGGAGCCGTGAGTTGCGAAGCGGTCCAGGAGCCGACGGGTATCACTGCAACGGATAGTTGCGACCCGAACCCCGTTGTCAGTTTTTCAGAAGTCCGAACAGATGGCGGCTGTCCCTATGAATATGCTTTGACACGAACCTGGGAAACGACCGACGCGTGCGGGCACACCGTGGACTCCGAACAGACCATCACGGTGAGTGATTTCGAGTCGCCCAGCATTGCGTGTAACGTGCCGGACACGATTTCACCGCCGGCTGCACCGATTTCGTTCACGGCCACGGCAACAGACAATTGTGATGATTCTCCGCACGTGGAGGTCGCTGAGTTCGACTGTTTCAAATTCAACAAACGTGGAATGAGAATCGACAAAACTGATTCGTGTGTGGTGGATGTGTCGGGAGGCACCGTCACAATCCTGGATAGTGGAGGGGTTGGAGACAACATCACGTGGGTAGTTCACGCAACGGATTCTTGCGGAAATGGGAAAACAATTCAGTGCGGGGTAGAGGTAGTCAATCCGGCGCGGCAATAACATCACGCATCTTTGGGTGCCACCCTAGTGAGTTCAACAATGCGGAACGTGGCACCCTAGAGATCTGCCTGGCACCCTAGATCTGCCATCATCACGTCAGCGCGTGGCACCCAAGACGGCCGTCTCAGTCACCCGTGTTCGGAGTGCCGAAGTAGCCATGGGTGCCACGTTCCGCATTGTTGCATTGTGAGATGCATGGGTGCCACGTTTCGCACTAATGCATTGCCTGGCCGCCGCCTTTCGCGTCATGCACTGTCCTCACCGGCCCACTTCGCGGCGATCTACGGGGTAAAGCTCCAGCTATCGCTCCAGTTTCCCCAGCCGCAATCGTCGCGGGCTCGGGCGCGCCAGTGGTAGGTGGTTCCGGCTGACAGGCCGGTGGTGAACGCGTCCGAAACCGGGCGTGTCTGATCGATCACGGGGTCTGCGAACGCCGCATCGATGTCAACCTGGAGACGGTATTCCAAGGCGTTCGGTACGCCCTCCCAATCAAAAACAACGGGCTGGCCAATCGAGGACGCCTGGTCCGGCGGCAGTGTCAGCACCGGCGCGGGCGGCAGGGGACACTCCATCTGGAAGCTCCAGGAGCGACTCCAGTGGAACTTCACCTCCCACCCCCAGTCGACGCAATTCTGCCCTACCCAATACGTGCAGCCCTGTTCTGCGTAGAGGAACGCAACGCGCCAGGTGTAGGTGTGGCCGGGCTCTGTGAAGTCGGTACTCAGTTCGGCTTCGTGGCCCGTGAAACCCGCTGCGCTGCAGGAGAAAAAGGTGCAGTTGAGGCCGTAACCTGAATCGAACTTTTCCGAGGGGTTGGCGTTGTCCCACACCTCGATGAGGAAGGGCCCGTTTCGGGGGTGATCCCAATTGAGGACGACCGGCTCGTCCAACCCGGTGCTGTCATCGTCGGGGCTGACCAGCAATGGCTCGAGGTAGCCGGTCACTAAGCTCCGCGGACCGCTCCAGCTCCCCCAGGCGCAGCCGTCGAAAGCCCGGACCCGCCAGTAGTAGGTCGTGACGCGTGAGAGCCAGGTGACGGTGATGACGGGTTCGACGCTGTCGAGCTGCCGGTCCACCGAGCTGAAGTCGGGCTGTCGCGAGAGCTCGATCTCGTAGGTGACGGCTCTCGGGTCGTTCTCCCACGACAGGACCGGGTCGGTGTACGGATACCCGTACTCGTATCCATCGACGGGATCGAGGAGAGCCACGTCGACCGGCTGGCCGCAGGTGGTGAAGCTCCTCACTCCGCTCCAGTCGCCCCACTCGCAGCCGCTGTGTCCCCGAACCCGCCAGTGGTAGGTGGTGGAGCGGGCCAGGCCGGTGGCGGAGAAGGTGCTCTCCGTGGTCTCCGCGTCCACGATTGTGGTCGAGAAGTCCTGACTCGTGCCGAGCTGAATCTGGAAGTTGGCGGCCGCCGGGTTTGCCGCCCAGGAGAGGGTCGCCGGGATGTCCACGTCGGCCTGCGGCGCCGGCGACTGCAGGGTGACATCGACCGCGGCCTGGCAGGTGGTGAAGCTCCACGGCGCTCCCCAGTCGCTCCACGCGCAGCCGTTGTTGGTGCGGACTCTCCAGTGGTAGGTCGTGTTGCCGGCCAAGCCGGCCGCCGAGTAGTTGGGGTAATTCCAGTCCCTCTCGTCGTCGATCTCGGGGCTGCTGAAATCCTGGTCGTCGTCCACCTGGAGCCGGTAGCTCTCGGCGCCCGTTACGCCGTACCACAACAGTTGCACCGGCAGGTCGATCTCCGCACCGTTCGCCGGGTAGAGGAGATCTCCCGGGGATACCCTCGGGCAGTACGGAGTGAAGGTCCAGACGGGGCTCCACAGCCCGTCG
>Ga0316193_10001955_pt1 | contig 14213 bp, 14 predicted proteins | sample MerIslsedime2_MG_FD_207735 | JGI IMG/M metagenome (GOLD analysis project Ga0316193, IMG submission 207735) | Coastal sediment microbial communities from Maine, United States - Merrow Island sediment 2 | ecosystem: Environmental > Aquatic > Marine > Coastal > Sediment | place: USA: Maine...
GATAGAAACCAGAAAGGGCGAGATCAAAAAAACGAACTTCGGTGTCATCACAGCTGCCCGGGGCGAGGGCCGGGAATTATTTGCGTTTTTGCTGGAATCTATGCCTGACGATCAGAAAAACGTACTGCCAGATTACGGTGTTCATAAGATCGTCGAAATTAAGTCGGGTGATAAACCCATCGATTACCATCCGGTCTCCTGGTCTCAAGCCGTCAGTCAGGCCATGGTTCACTTTGGCATCGACTCCTTACTGGGGCTTGCCGGCATTCAGGGCCAGAATTTACTTCCCAGGATCGCCGCCGGCCTGGATGCCCCGCTGGTAATGGACTGTTCGGCGGTTGATCTATCCGGGCATACCGTGCAAAAGTCCCAGTTCTCCGGAAGAGCGGTTGCCACCCTGAAGACCGAAGGCGATTTTCACATATACGGCCTCCGGCCCAATGCCATTGAAGCGTCACCCGCTCCCTGCCGGGCGGACGTGCTTTCATTTCAGGCTGAAATTAAAAATGAAGGTTTGACGGTCAAAGAAATAAAACAGGGTGATTCCAGCGGCGTTGATCTGACCGAGGCGGATATCATCATTTCAGGTGGCCGGGGTATGGGAAATTCAGAAAATTTCAGTGTCCTCTTTGAGTGTGCTGAAAAAATGGGAGCAGCCGTAGGTGCTTCCCGGGTGGCCGTGGACGAGGGCTGGGTGCCCTATGCCATGCAGGTGGGGCAGACCGGCAAAACGGTGAGTCCGAAGGTATATATTGCCTGCGGAATTTCCGGATCGGTACAACACTTCGCCGGCATGAAAACAGCTGCCATGATCATTGCCATTAATAAAGACGCTGAAGCCGCTATCATGAAAAAATGTGATTATTTTGTCGCCGCCGATCTTTTTGATATCTTGCCGGCGCTGACCGCCAGGTTGAAAAGCGCAACCTCCGGCCAAGCCGGATAAATTGCCAACTTCGAAAAAATCCCGTTATACCGCTTTTCATAAAAACATTCCGGCTGGTATAAGTGGTTGTAGGAAAAAACGTTTGAATAACGGAACGTTTTTTTGACAACCACTATAAACCGCAGATAGTTCTCTTGACACTCCCATCTGAATCCATTATAAGCACCATCTTGACCTGTTGATTCATACCATTCCGATCAGGTTATACCGCAATCCCATATTTCGGAAAATCACAATGGAAAGCGGTGAAAAAAAATCCAGAATCGAGGAAATAAACTATGACAGAACTGAATTTACAACGACAGGAAGCACCTTTGCGCAGACTAATGGGACCGGGACCGCTGGATGTTCATCCGCGGGTATACAAAGCCCTGTCCTCTCCGGTTATCGGATACATGGACCCTGTGTATCTAAAAGTTTTAGACCGTATCGGTGAGTTGCTGCCGCCGGTTTTCGGTAGAAAAGGCGGCATCACCAACGCCATGCCCGGCACCGGCAGTTCGGGCATGGAAGCCGCCGTCGCGAATCTGCTCGAGCCGGGCGATCGGGTGCTGGTTTGTGCCCATGGTTATTTTGGAGATCGTGTTCGCCAGATGGCCGAGCGCCAGGAGGCTGAGGTTACGGTTCTTGAAGAGGATTGGGGCAAGCCCACCGATCCACAGAAGGTGGAAGCGGAACTGAAACAGAAGTCGTACAAATTAATTACAGTCGTCCATGCCGAAACATCCACCGGTGTCCTCCAGCCCATGGACGACATCGCCCGCTTGGCCAGGGAATACGGCAGCATGCTTTTTCTGGACACGGTTTCCTCCCTGGGTGGAATCGAAATCAAGGTGGATGAATGGGGGGTCGATGTCTGTTTCAGCTGTTCTCAGAAATGTATCGGATGCCCGCCCGGTCTGTCACCTATCACTTTCAGCGATCGGGCCGTTGAAGTGGTCAAAAATCGCAAAAGTGCCGTGCGCAGCTGGTATCTGGATCTGTCGCTGATTGAAAAATACTGGGGTAAAGAACGGGTTTACCACCACACCAGTTCGAGCACTCTCAATTATGCCCTGCTGGAAGCCCTTCTGTTAATCCACGAGGAAGGCCTGCAGGTTCGGTTTGCACGCCATTTAAAAAACCACAAGGCCCTGGTGGCCGGTATTGAGGCCCTGGGTCTCGAGATGCTGGTGGACCCACAATACCGCCTGCCGACCCTGAATACGGTTGTGATACCCGATGGGGTGGACGACCTGAAATTAAGGCGCTACCTGCTGGAAAAATTCAAGCTGGATATCGGCGGTGGCTTCGGCCGCCTGGCCGGCAAGGTCTGGCGCGTGGGGCTGATGGGATATTCCTCATCGGCCGACAATGTCCTATTTTTCATACCTGTCATCAGCCGGGCCCTGGCCGTTCAGGGTTTCAAGACGGATCTGCCGGCCGGGCTGGATGCCGTTTTGACTGAACTTGACGGCAACGGAATTGATGCGTCGGCCGCAGAGGCCAAAAAGATCGCTGCAGCATGGTAAACTAACAGATCAGCCGACTACTGAAAAACTGCTGTCCGGGTTAATTTCGCGCAGCCGGGAATAAAAGCCCATATTAAAGGCGCGCCCGGTATATTTCATAAAAAATTGTACCGGGCTGTTGTCATGGTCGTGTCCGGCCTCGACTTGATCGATGAGTTCGGCCATCATCGCCCCCACCACGGGGGCGTTTTTATACTGGTTGCCGGAAGTACCGACAGCCATATAGAACCCAGGCAGATCCGATTTGTCGTAGATGGGGATCCAGTCGTCTGAAACATCGTACAGGTCTACGACTCCCTGCATCTGATTTGGCACCCGCAGTCCCTCGATGCGTTGGGCTTCCCGTAAAACCTGGGCTGTCCATTGTTTGGAAAAATTCCTGTCATAGTTGTCCGGATCCACCCATTCACGCTCATCGCATTCCGGATCTTCCGAACCTACCAGAATATGGTTACCCGTTTCGGGCCTGGAATAGCAGCCGATATCGCTGTCCGAGATCATCACGCCTTCTTTCCGGTAGTCGATGCCATCGGGTGGCGGCACGTGGCAGACTTCCTGGCGCAGGGCCCGGGTCTTGATATTCATGCCTTCTTCCACGCCGGCCATGCGGTTGATGATATAGGAGTGCGGACCGGCGACATTAACGACAATGGGGGCATCGATCTGAGTGCCGTCCTTCAGGGTAACACCGGCCACCCGACCGTCTTTCTTGCGAATGCTTACTACCTCAGCATTGAATATAAACCGGCCGCCCCTGGCTTCGGCCGCGCGCTGGAGGTTGTGGGTGGAAAGCTGGGGATCGGAGATATAGCCCGACTCGGGAATAAATATGGCTCCACCCACGGCGTCGCCGGTGGGTTCTGCAAAATCATGGTCATCGGGCAATTTTACCGGAAAATACTTGCGGGTATCCAGAAAGGGATATCTTGCTTTAATTTGTGCGATATCCAGTTCCTCATAATCAATGTCCAGGTCGGCAAGACTGGTCATGACATTTTTAAGGTATTGGTTGAGCTCGGTTTTAAACACCAGGCAGCCGGTGTTAATGAAATTTACCAGGCCGAGTTCATCTTCGGCCGCCAGATATTCGGGCCAGTTGATCCAGTAGTAATATCCTTCCCGGGCTGTGGCCACGCCGTCCGGGGTAGAGTAATGGAACCGGATGACGGCACATGAGCCGGATGTAGATCCGTAGCCGGCCGCCGGCAGTTTGTCGACATTAAGGGTCCGGCAGCCTTTTTGGGCCAGTTCGAAAGCCACGGCGGCACCGATAACCCCGGCCCCGATGATGATAGCGTCATATCTTTTTTCCACCTTAAGTCCTCCATTAAATGAGCCTGCTATAATCTGTTTAAATCCAGACTTGGTTCGTGAGTAAAATAGTCAAGAGCTCATGGCCTAGAGCTCATAGCTCATAGTCAAATGGATTTCAATCTTTTAGACTATCAGCTATCAGCCATGAGCTATCAGCTATTTTGATAATGCCTGTTCCAGATCGGCAATGATGTCTTCCGGGTTTTCAAGGCCTACCGAAAATCTGATCAGTCCGTCATCGATGCCGGCGTCGGCGCGCTCCCGGGGTGTCAAGTGTTCGTGGGTGATGGTTGCCGGGTGCATGCAAATGGTTTTGCTGGTTCCGAAGGTAACGGCGTGCACAACCAGCTTAAAGGCATTCATGACCGCAGCGGCCCCTGCCATGCCATTTTGCACCACAAATGATAACAGGCCGCCGTGGGCCTGCATCTGTTTCTTGGCCAGTTCATGCTGGGGGTGATCCGGCAGCCCGGAATAATTAACGTGGGTTACCCTGGGATGGGACGACAAATACTCGGCGATGGTTTGGGCGTTTGAACTGTGTCGCTGCATCCGCATGGCAAGTGTTTCTAAATACTGTAGAGTCATCCAGGCCTCCAGTGGAGGGATGACCGAACCCAAGAATTCAGTGGTGTTCCAGCGGATATCTTCCACCAGATCTTCCGGCCCGACAATGGCACCCCCGATCACCGTGGCGTTGCCGGCCAGAAATTTGGTGATGGAAAGCAGAACAATATCCGCTCCCAGGTCCATGGGGGTTTGCAGCGCTGCGGTTGCCGTGGTGTTGTCCACCATTAGCGGGACGTTGCGGGAGTGGGCCACGTCTGCCACCGCGGCAATATCGGTGACAAAAAGGCAGGGATTGCTGGGGGTCTCGACCCAGACCAGTTGGGTGTTCTGATCAATCAGTGAATCCCAGGCGTCGGGGTTGCCTGGATCCTGCACGAAGCGAAATTCTACCTGGCATCGTTCCGGGAATATGGTGGCGGCCTGTTTATAGCCCTCTCCGAAAATATTCAGGGACGTGACCACATTGTCGCCCGGCCGCGCAATGGTGAAAATGAGATTGAACAATGCCTGGGATCCCGAGCCGGCCGTAATGCAGGCTTCGCCGCCCTCCAGCGATGCCAGACGCTCTTCCAGCAACGTGTTGGTTGGGGTGCGGGTCCGGCCGTACACCGGGCATGGTATTTCATCAAAGGCTTTATAGGGAAATGTCATGGATTGAGTGATCGGCGGTACAAATGACCGGTACGGTTCCAAATCCTGCAGGGGATGAAACCCGGCGTGTAAAGCCCGGGTGTCAAAGCCCAAATCGCCATCTGCACGTTTCGAGCGTCGCCCTGCGGGGTCATATATCCATGGATCGCGCATAAAAAACGGTTTGTGATCATTCATGTTAACTTCCTTATTGGAAAATTTGTTAGTATAGCCGCGATGATGTCATCATCGTGCTCGTGCTCGTCCTCGATCCCTTTTTGGTTGCGTTTCAAAACGCTCTTTTCGATTAGGAGAACGAGCACGACGACGAGTACGAAAAACAATTGGCTATTTTTTGGCTCTTTCTAAAATATTATCTATCTTCTTCTCCACATCCGTCGGGAGCGCCTCCGGTTGATGACTATCCAGGATTTTCTGGATTTTTTTCCTGGCCTGCTGTCCCATGCTTTTAGCGCCCCGGGTCTGCCAGTCTTCGTAGGTCCTGCGGTCGGTTAAATCAGGCTGCCAGTTTTCACGGAAATGATCAAGGGTGTGGTCATCACTGAGAAAATGTCCGCCCGGACCGACGCGCTTGATACTTTCTACTGCCAGGTTTTCCCTGTCAACCCGGATGCCCTCCATCATACGCCTGACCTGGCCGATAAATTCGTCGCACATCACCAGCAGGTCGAAGGAATACGTGAGCCCGAATTCCAGATAACCGACATCATGTACGAGATTGGTACCCGCCCATCCGGCCATCATGATGTAGGTGGACGCTTCATTGACTGCCTGCTCATCGGCCAGCTTGGAAGCGCTGCAGCCGCCGAACCCCCAGGTTGGCAATTGGTAAAGACAGCGGCCGATTTGACACAGTCCCGCCTGGGTCATCATGGCTTCAGGGGCTGAATAGGTGGGCTGCATACTCTGCATGTCCATGGGGGACATGCCGGCCCCAAAAATAAAAGGGGCCCCCGAATTTGTTAACTGATGAATGACGAGCCCGGCCAGAATTTCGGCGTCGGCCTGGGCAATGGCGCCGGCCATGGTAACCGGACTTGTCCCGCCCGCCATGATGCCCGGTGAATAGTTGGTGGGCAGGTTGTGTTCCGCCATAAACATCAGCTTTTCCATGGCTTCACTGATATGCACCAGGGGTGAGGTCGGTTCGTCATACAGAACGAAAATGGGTTTGCGGCTGAGTTCTTCGCGTCCGCCAACCGCAGCGGCCGCGATATCCGCAATATCGTTCAAAGAGGTCTTGTCGGCGGCGGTAATCACCTGGGGTTTAATCGAATTACGAATCATGATGGCGTATTTGTACTGGTATTGCAGTTCAGTTGGAAAATCAGGCGCCAGCCCGTTGGACATGGTAAAGTCAATGTTCGGCAAAGCATCCACCAATCTGACGGCATCTTCAACGTCCGCGGATAAAAATTCTCGGCGCTCCCCGCTGAAACTGTCCAGCAGATAGGGACAGTCGGAACCGGTACCGTAATAAACGCTGCGTCCCTCCAGAAGCATGGAAGGCTTGCCGTTTCTATTATAAATGGTGACCCTTGAGGGAGCCGAACGGATGGCTGACTCCGCCAGGCCGCTGGGGATGAACACGTGCTTGTCGTCCTTCACATAGGCGCCGGCTTTGTGCAACAGGCCTAGCGACTTTTCGTGATGAATAATCGTTCCGCAATCTTCTAGGATATCAAGGGCAGCGGAGTGAATGTCGCGCATCTGTTCTTCGGAAAGGTACTCCAGCGGGGTTGAATTGAATCGTTTTACTTTCTGATCCATAAGCTAAAATCCTCCTATGATATCGATTTCTTCCATGCAAATAGCGCTAAAATTTTTCCGTTTCGCACCTTTTCATAATCCTATTTTTTTGTCAAAGTTTTCATTTAATCTTACGCCTTAGTTCTCTTATTCGTAATTACAATGACGTATTAACAAAAATTTTTTTTAACCACAGAGGACACAGAGTATATTTTTTTTTGCCCATCGGGAGACGGCGATGGGCAAAAAACCAGTACCTTCGAGTGATAAACGCACTACTTATTAGAACCAAGATCATCCTTATTTTTTAGCAGGCTGCTTTTCGTTTGCCGTCGTCTCCCGGCAAAGGAAAATATAATATCTCTGTGGTCTCTGTGCCTCTGTGGTGAGATCAAATTGTCGTTAGGGTTTCAATAGATTATACGTTACCGTATTTGTGAAACTATGTACTTGAGGGGTCGGGGAGTTTTTGTTAATCCGCGCAGCTCAAGGGGTTCAGGCGAAAACGCCCCGACCCCTCATGTACTTAGTTAGTCAATCGCCGCATAATAGATTCTACCTCCTTGCCAAGTGCAGTTCAGTAGTGTAAATACAACAATTCTCTTGAACCCAAACGAGATTGCGATAAAATGTCTGAACCTCAACCGTCGAACGAAGAACTCACATTTGGCGCCGGGCTGTTTACAGTATTTCTGTGTATTCTTTTCGGGTCTAACGCCGTCGCGATAAAGATTACCTTTTTTGGACTGGGCGTTTTTACAACGGCCGCCATTCGTTTCGGTGTTGCTGCAGTTGCTATTTTTCTGTGGGCCAAAATTACCGGACGGAAAACTGCTTTGAAAAAAGGACAACTGCACCAGGTATTAATTTTTTCTGCCCTGTTTACGGTTCAACTGTCATTGTTTTACCTGGGACTCAGCAAATCCAATGCCTCCCGTGGAACCTTGCTGGCGAATCTACTTCCATTTTTTATTTTATTTCTGGCTCATTTTTTTATAGCGGGGGATCGAATCACCAAACAGAAATTTTTTGGGATCCTTCTGGGCTTTACCGGAGTGGTTTTCATGTTTCTGGATGAGGAGAGCTTAAGCAATGGCTTTCGGACCGGTGACCTCATTATTCTTGCTGCAGTCTTTATCTGGTCTTGTGCCACTGTTTATTTAAAACGGGTCATCGGCACCTTCAGCCCTTTTCAATTGGTGATGTATTCGACCCTGTTTTCAGTGCCCTTCCTTCTTATCGAAGCCCTGCTGTGGGATGATTCAATGGTTTTTCGTCTGGATGCGCCGGTCATCGGCGCCTTGCTCTACCAGAGCCTGGTGACAGCCTCTTTCGGATTTGTGGCCTGGAACACCATGCTCAAAAAATACGGTGCGGTATCCCTGCATGCCTTTGTATTTATCATGCCGATAGCCGGAGTTACCCTCGGGGGTCTGGTCCTGGGTGAGCCGATTACCATCAAGATCGTGTTGGCCCTGGTTTTCATCGTAGCCGGAATTTTGGTCGTACACTGGAAAACCAGAGAAGAACCGCCGGTGTATCCGCTCCGAAGGAGCATCTGACAAGTCAGTTTAGATGATCATTAACCACCGAGACACGGAGGACACCAAGAAGATAATAATATGGTCCAATCGCCAAATGCGATCGGATATAAAAATAGTTACCTCTGTGTTCTCTGCCTGCCGCGCCATAGCTTTAGCGAAGGCTGGTGCCTCTATGGTGAAAAAAACGTATGCGGAAAATGAAAAAGTTAATCTATTTTATATTAGCAGGTTTGATTTTATTGGCGGGATATATATTCCTGACGTCTACCCACCAAGACTTCAGCAATGGTTCCGTTGGCGAAAAGATAATCTGCTTTGGTGACAGTCTGACCCAAGGAACCGGGGCATCCAGGGGCAAGGATTATCCGTCGCAGTTGTCGAAGATGATTTCCAGGCCGGTGATTAATGCCGGGGTGCCCGGCGATACGACGGCCAGCGCCTTAAAGCGCCTTGAGCGGGATGTCTTGGCATACTCGCCGGATATCGTCCTGATCACCCTGGGTGGCAATGATTTGAAAAACGGTGTTGCCAGTGACGCTGCATTTAAGAATTTAAAGATGATTGTCAACCTGATTCACCACCAGGGCGCCCGGGTAATCATCGGAGGATTGTCGATTCCATTTAGGGATCGCGGTTTTGGAAGGGCATATAAAAAATTGGCCGATGAAACCGGTACCACTTTGATTCCCAACATCCTCGAAGGCATAATGGGCAACCGCAAATTAATGAGCGATCCGATTCATCCCAATGATGCCGGGTACAAAATCATGGCGGAAAGATTCTCTAAAGCGATGCTGCCGTAACATGTATTTATATCGACTTTATAAATTATCGGCCCAAGGCAGGCCGGCAAAACGACCCTGATGGAAATGCTGAAGGAACATCTGGATAATCGCGGCGAGCAGACACTTTTTTTGAATCTCGACATTGAGTGGGACAGACCTCATTTTGAATCTCAGGCAGATGTAACAGATACAATTTGCCTGATACTCAGAATCCCGGCCTCCAAGAATCTGCTGTCGCTATCGAAGGCCGGATCATAGGAGGCGATGGCACATCCCCGCACTGGAATATAGTCTTTGACCAGCGCAATGGCCTTGATCATTAATTCCGGAGTCATCTCCCCGGTGGCGCCATAATGATTGGCGGCTCCCCCGCCGACGTCAAAGGCATCCATGTCGATATGTAAGTAAATCCCGGTTACCCGGTTTTGAAGATGGATCAATGCCGCTTCTATTTCCCTGAGGATTTCATTTTCTTCTCCGGCCATCGTTCGGACAAGGTTTATTTCACTCTGCTCCAATTGACGTTGTTCCTCTGCATCCAGGTCGCGTGCGCCGACCAGTACGAATTTTTTTTCAGCCACCGGGGTAAATCCCGGTATGGTCCTGGCCACTGATTTCCAGCAACGCCCGGTGGCCATGGCAATGGGCATTCCGTCCAAAAAACCGCTGAGGGTGGTTTCGGGAGTGTTGAATTCACCGTGGGCATCAAACCAGACAACTCCCAGGTTGTCAGGGCCGATCCCGGCGATGGTGCCCAGGCAGCTGTTGCAGTTGCCTGACAGAACCACGGGGAAAATTTTCTTTTCTATGGCCCGCTGGACTTCATCAGCCAGAAGACGGTTGAGCTCAAAGGCGGTCATGACTTCTATGGTGAATTCGGAATGGGATTGGATCTCAGAGACCTTAACCTGATGACCATCGGCTTCAAGTATCCGGTCGATATTATGTTTGAGGAAGCGATCCGGTCCCAGACCCTGGCGCTGTTTTCGGTAACCGCAATCATAGGGAACTTTAATAATCTGAATTTTCATTTATATTAGTTCCTTCAGGTGTCATAGCTAATTATCACAACATCAGCGGCCTTGTTACGGTTGGGAATTAAATCCTGATACGCCTCTGAATTGAACCACTCCTGCAAAGAACCCCGGTCTAAAAATTCAATGACAACACACTGTTCGTAAGAATGCTCGCCGGCAAGTACCGCAGCACGCTGTCCCCTGAATACGAGGTGTGCCTCAAAAGGGATTAAAGATTTTTGGACGCCTGTAGTGTATACCTGCCAAAGATCCGGGTCCCTAACCGTAATATGTCCGACCAGGTAAGCAGCCATTGTTTCTCCTTTGATTGAAGTTCAAAATTTTACCGAGATTACCATGTATGCACCAGATATTTTACCGATGATTTACCTCGATGCTCAGCGCATCGTCAGCCAGATACCTGCCAGCAATAGCGCCATACCGAGCATTCGTGAAAGGTCTAGGGGCCGGGTTGTCGCGCCCAAAACACCGAAATGATCTATCAGGGCTGCAACAACAAACTGGGCAGACACGATGATGGTGAAGGTGGCAACCAGGCCCAGACGGGGTGCACTGTAACCGATGGCGCCCACTATGATAAGTCCTAAAGCACCGGAAGAGTATGCATACCACGGCACACTCTGCCATGCTCCCAGGTTCCCGCCGCGCATTAGAATCAACACCAGGGAAATCAGCAAACCACCGCCGGCATATGTAATGAACACGCCCTCCAGGGTGCCGATGGTTTTGTCCAGCAGGCCCATCATCTGGGCCTGCAGGGCTACCGTGGCGCCGCCAATTACAGCAACGATGATCAAGAGTGTAGAGCTACCCAAAATAATTTCCTCCCATAGTTCAATCGATAAAAACCTTGTTTAAAATTATCTTTAAATTATGTTTTACGCTTAACGGCAAGAGAAATTATAGCTCATAGCCTAGAGCTCATAGCTCATGGTATGTAAAAAGGATTTAGTCCTTCGACTATGAGCTATCAGCTAATTTTTTCAGGCTGTAGGGACACACTGCCGAGCAGATTCCGCAATTGTGTCCTTTGTGATACTGGTAGTAGTTTTCTTTTTTCCAACGGTCACAGGCTTCAACATCCAGGATTTTTTCCCGCGGCATTCCGGCCACCCAGGCGCTGCCTTTCAAGGCCCCGGCCGGGCAGGCCTCCACACAACGCATGCAGGTGCCGCAATAGCTGCGTTCCACCGGCATTCCGTAGGCAAGCGCCATGTCAGTAAATACGGTTCCCAGACGGACCCATGAGCCAAACGTGCGGGTGATCAGCTGGCAATGGCGGCCGATCCAACCCAGACCGGCCCTGGTGGCAACAGTTTTATGGGGAAAATCCCCTTTGATGTTGACCGGATCGGTTCGTTCGGAAGCAGCTAACAGTTGGGCCCGATAACCGCTTTTTTTGATTTCAGTTTCTAATCCGGCTGCTGTTTCATTGATCAAAGTATTTACCCGGGTGTATTCACCGGCATAGGCCTGGTTGGGACCCTGTTGGATCCCGGCCATGATGGCGGGTGTCATTGGAATAGCAAACGCTATGGCACCTAAAAATCCCAGCCTGCTGGAATCTTTGGGCGTGTTGAAGTTACGCAGGTCGGCGGCACCCCAGAGGACAATTCCTTGTTGCTGCATGAATGAAGCCAGCCATTCAGGAAATAATCTATCACACTCCGGCAACTGTTCCTCTTTTCCCTTTTCTGTCATCTGTTCTCTGTTTTCTGAAATCACACCAGCTTTTTTTCCATAAAAACACTCAGCGGATCCACTTTATATTCTCCAAACGGATCGATTATGTAATAGCCAAGCGTTTCATATAATCTGATGGCGGCCTTTTGATGAATGCCGGTTTCAAGACGCGCAAAAGTCGCTGTTTGTTTGATAAGATGGTTCTCCAATTCTTTCATTATGGCTCGGGCTACTCCTTTGCCTCTTTGGTTTGAAGGGACATAAACACGCTTGATTTCGCCGTAATCATCGGTCAGTTTAACCGACCCGATTCCGCAAATATCAGCGCCCATATAGGCTGCCAGAAAAAAAGCATTGGATTGGGACAACTCAGCAATGGAGTCCAGATGGTTACTTTCCGGCGGATACAGGGAGGACTGGTATGCGTCCAATTGCTCAATCAGGTGCATTACCTCAATCTGGTTCGGATCGACTGGTTTTATAGTTAACATCACTGCTGGGCTCACGATGATATTTAATTGAAGCCGCTTCTAAACCTTCAAGTCCTTGAGACCGAACTTTTCCAGCATGAAACGGTGAAATCCTTCATCATCAAGATCGGCGCGGTTTCCGAGAAACTCATCGTTTATGGGGCCCGCGGAATAAACTAGTTTAGGCGTCTCCGAGAGCACGGCTTCCATGATCAAATTGGCGATAAGGTCGGGGCCGGGAATGTGCAGATCGGCGAACAATTTACCCGTATACTCTCCGGCCCTCTGATAAATCGCCTTATAATCCGGATCCGTTCTATCCATAAGATCACCGGTCATCCGGGTGGCAACGTCATTGAATTCGGTGGCAATGGGGCCGGGGCGAATGGTCACCACCTTTATTCCCATAGGCGCCAATTCTAAACGCATGGCATCCGTGATGGCCTCCAGGGCATGCTTGGAGGCGGCATAGATGCCGCTGCCGGGGAAGGCGAATTTACCGACGATGGAACTCAAATTGACAATAATTCCCTTTCGCTGACCGCGCATTGGCGGCAGACAGGCCTGGGTGATACGAACGAGTGCAAAGATGTTGACTTCAAATAGCCGCTTGGCGGCCTCAATGGAGACATCTTCCAGGGCACCGCGAACGCTGTAACCGGCATTGTTTATGAGAACGGAAACAGGGGTCGGCAGTTGTGAAAGGTAGTCGCAAAACTTTTCAGTGTCTTCGGGGCGGGAAAGGTCGACCTGCACGGGAGTGATGCCCTCTGCCTGATCGGCCATCTCAACGAGACGCTCCTTACGCCGGGCTGCGGCGATGACCGCAAAACCCTTTTCGGCCAGTTTGAGGGCGGTCGCGCGTCCGATCCCACTGCTTGCTCCGGTTACCAGTGCGGTTTGTTTTTGTTCCGACATTCTTACCTCCTTCGATATCATAGCATCGTTCGCAATTGTCAAAACTGCATATGCTGCTCTTTTGTCATTCCGGACTTGATCCGGAATCCAGTGCTTTTTAGAGGTGTTACGCTGCTGGATGCCGGATCAAGTCCGGCATGACGGGTAGAAATAAAGTGATAGTCTAAGTTATTACCTATTCTAAAGTAGAATACCGATTGGGTTCGTCAAAAAAAGTGATATCCGCATATCCGGCAAAAACTTTGGCTGAGTGTTTAACACCGGAAGGAATGTAATAGCGATCACCTTTGGTAAAGGTGCTTTCTTCACCACCAATAATAATGTCGATTTTCCCCTCCAGGACGAAGCCAACCTGGGCCTCATGGGAATGCTCGGGCAGATCAACGGAGTTTTCAAACTTCATAAATAAAATTTGATGATTTTCTGATTGTGATAAATAAACCTTTAATCCGGCAAGCGGTATGTCGGCTTCGGGCAACTTTGTGATCGGTTCAGGAAAAAATTCTGACATAAAAACTCCCATTTAGGATGTGTAGGCCTCGGCTTTTTGCATAACCTTTTGGTTGAATTTATCTGCATTGATGATGAAGCGCTCATGGGTGCCCTTGCTGATATTGTCGACACCATCGCTTAATTCGGTTTCAAATACAAGGCGCTTGCCGTCGACCTTGATCAATTTGACCCGGGCACAAACTTCGAGGCCCGGCGGAGTGGCAGCCGTGTGATTGACATTTATGCTGATGCCGACAGTCTGCTCGTTAGGCCAGTCGATATGCGGGTTAACGGCCTGGATGCAAGCCCACTCTATCAGGCCGACCATATAACCGGTGGCAAATACCCGGGGCATGACCTGAAACTCGGAAGACTCCGGATACAACGCCGGCACGGTTTTGGTATCGGGCACCCGAAACCGCAATTCATGCTCAAGGCCTGCTTTCAAAGTATCTTTCATGGCAATTCCTTTTTTGCGGATTACTATAAGCTATCTCAAAAATAGTAGCTTACGCTCAAGTGAGACGCGCGCCCCGGGTTTCT
>Ga0316193_10001957_pt1 | contig 14209 bp, 15 predicted proteins | sample MerIslsedime2_MG_FD_207735 | JGI IMG/M metagenome (GOLD analysis project Ga0316193, IMG submission 207735) | Coastal sediment microbial communities from Maine, United States - Merrow Island sediment 2 | ecosystem: Environmental > Aquatic > Marine > Coastal > Sediment | place: USA: Maine...
TGTCGGCTGAAATCGTTTCCGACGATGTTTGCCTTTTCCCACTTTCCTGTGTATCAGGTTTGCTGCGACGTGTGTCGGTATCGCGTACGGATGTATTGGAGCGATACCATTGTTCGGCAACGATATCGTCCGGGAAAACATCGATGTGCCCGATACCGCCATGCCCGCCCAGCACAAGTAATTGCCATTCCGTTTCCAGTCCGGGTGGAGGTTCCTTTCCCGATTGGCTGCGGAGGAGATCCAGATAGTGCCGGCGTTGCAGATTGCGCGGATTGTTACCGGGTATCAGGTTAAGCAAGCGGGGAAAGACGGGTATACGTTCGCTTACGGGGTAGGTGACGGTGTCTGTGCCCCAGATTGCGGCATCGCCCAGCAGGCAGAATCCCGGACGGCCGGATGAGAGGTAGCCTTCTGTGTAAGTAAAGGCGGCCTGTTCTGCGGATAAAACCAGGTTCCCCATTTTTTCGGCGATACCGGACAGGCGTGTCCAGATTACCGCATGCTGGTTGCGTGCCATGGCTATTCTTCCTTCGAGTCATCGGCGGTCCGGAAGAAGGCCCCGGACTTAATGGCTTCGGCTGCTTTTTCCCTGGAACGACGGGGCATGAAGACCAGTTCGAGGTCCAGTTGGGCCGCCAGTTCCTCAAGGGTGGACACACGAAGATCACCGCGGCGCTTGGCCTTGCTGAGTCCTACGGCCGTCAGGCCGGCCATTTCCGCAAGTTTGGCCTGTGACATGCCGCGGGCCTTTGCGGTAGATACCAGCTGATTAATTAATGCTTTAATATGTCTGGACATTAAACTATAGTATAGCTACATGGTTATTAACGGCATAGAGTATAGCATAATTAAATATATGTATAATTAATTAGTGTATTTTTAAAGGTCTGTGGTGGCCGTTCTTTCACACGAAACTGGATGCGATAACCTTATATGCTTTATGTCAAACACCGGGCGTTCCTTCCCGGTGAGCGCCCTGTGTGTTCATCGGAGCCGTTTGAGCTTATGCGGGCAATGGTTCAGCGCGGCATGGAGCGTGGTGAGATCAAACGGCGCGATGTGCTGGTTGCCTCAAGCTGTGTTTTTGGCGGGGCCATACGCATGATCACCTCACACCTGGACGGGATACTGGAGAATCCCCTGGGTGACTATCTGGATGATGTCTGGACCTGCTCATGGAGGGCGGTGGCAGCACCGGGTTATGCGTGAATTTTTCCTGTCACCTTGTGCGCGACGTTATGCCAACACAAACTGTTTGGGAGACATTGCAATGAATAAGCCACAATACGATCATGAGCACTGCGTGAGTTGCGTCCATTACCCGCCAAACCTGCCTGCAGGCGCGTACTCTGATGAGGACTTGCGGATGCTGCAGGCAAAAAGCAGTTCATTTGACTACCAACCGCAGGATGTCCATTGTTGCACGGCACGTAAAACCAGCTGCTCGCTGCTTGACCTCGAACACCTGCGGCAATCTGTACAGACACAGGAGACCGCATTATGAAGCGCCGATTCCTTACCCTTGTTACCGCGCTGATGTTGCTATTGTCAGGCCCGCTTGTCCTCGCCGAAATTCCTGTCATTAATGATCAGGCTGCACTGGCTGGTCTGAAAACGGGTAAAGGGGTATTTTTAATCGATATAGGTGATGCCAGTAAATTAAATTTTTACCTTGAAGTCATCCAGGGGACCTACAAGGGGATGAAGTCGCAGGGGACGGAGCCGGATTTCGTGCTGGTCTACATCGGGCCCAGTGTGAAATACCTCAGTTCGTCACCCGCGGCCGGGACTGAACAGGACGCGGGCATGCTGATGGAGATCGAGGCGAATGTGGAGGCGCTGGCGGCGCTCGGCATCAGACAGGAGATTTGCGCCGTCGCAACGCGGGTATTTGGTATTGATAACAAAACGATATTCCCCGGCCTGACCCTTGTGGGTGATGGCTTTGTTTCCCTGATCGGCTACCAGGCACAAGGCTATCATCTGGTGCCGGTATTTTAGAGTCCCCGTATAGATGGATCCGTAAACCCCCCACCTTTAGGCGGTGGATCATTATGTATGCAAAAGATACTCAGTAGAATTCTAACAGCATCCAAAAAGAAGAGTTCCTTCTCCCTCCGGGAGAAGGTCAGGAAGAGGGGATATTAAATCAGGTTATTGCCTGTATTTTATCCCCGGCCCCTCGCTTCGCTCTCCCCAACTCTCTCCCTGTGGGAGAGGGGGTTTAATCGGCCGGAGGGCCGATCGATCCGGCTTTCTGCCGTAACCCGAAGCCACCGGCTTAAGCCGGTGGTTGTAAACGTGCTGCCGTTTCGGGCTCTTCGTGCTCTGGATTCTTCGCCTGCGGCTTCCGCAGGTGGATAGAATGTGTTTAAATCTGCCCTCCATGGAAACGGGCCAGCCACGGCTCACGTGCAGTCTCTATTAGTCACTGCAGGTAATGCCGGTGATGTGACCTGTTTTTTGCGAGTGCTACACCCTATCTATTTATTAACAAAACCAAGGACAACATCATGAAACAATTATTTCGTCGTTACGGTGTACTTTTTTCCCTGCTGATTCTTGCTGTCAGCAGCACGGCTGCAGTGGCAGCGGATGGCACGCCCGTCATGACGCGCGTTCAGAAGAGTGGTGAGCTGGTACTGGGCACATCTGCAAATATGGACCCGATGACATTCAAGCAGCCTGACGGGACCCTGGCGGGTCTGGATATCGACCTGGCCAGATTGATGGCCAATGCCATGGAAGCGAAACTGGTCATCAAGGTGATGCCATTCAAGGACCTGATCCCGGCGCTGCGCAGCGGCAAGGTCGATGTCGTGCTCTCCAATATGACCATCAATCCTTCCCGTAATATGGACGTAGCCTTCGTTGGTCCGTACCTGACGTCCGGCAAATGCGTCGTCACCAAGGAAGAGACTCTGGCCAAGGCCGAAGAAGCAACGGAGCTGAATGCCAAGGATGTCAGCTTCGCTGTGCTCAAGGATTCCACCAGTGAAAAATTTGTCCGCACCCTGATGCCAAACGTGATCGTAAAACCGGTCACGAACAGCCAGGAAGGTGCCGAACTGGTAACCGCCGACAAAGTCAGTGGTATGTTGACTGACCTTCCCGTGTGTCTGGCCACGATCAAGAACAACCCGGATGCGGGCTTCGTCACCGTCGTGTCGTTATTAACCTATGAACCGATCGGTGTTGCTGTATCGGGTGATGATCCGCTGTTCATTAACTGGACCGAGAACTTCCTCGAGCGAATCACCGAGACAGCCTTGATGGATGTGCTTGCCGTGAAATGGTTCGGTGATCTCGCTCCCACGCAGGCTGACGAAGAAGAGTAAATTCAGTCAGTGTGTGCAATCAAGGCCGGTGCAATCACCGGCCTTTTTTGTTTGCGACTGAAAGCGGGCTGGACAGGAATGACTATTATTTTATACAACGCTGCCACGGAAGCACACGGAAGGACACGGAATTATTCTGGCAAGACAATTTATTCTTCCGTGTTTTTCCGTGTGCTTCCGTGGCCAGTTGTATGTTTATACAGACGACGCTGCTTCAGTAAGCACCATTCGCGCTAGACAGTATTGACGGATAACGACTCGATAAAGTCCAGCCACTGCTGTGCGGACGAGCGGGTTTTCGGAAATTCCCGGGCCAGTGTAAACGCAGCACGGGCAGCATCAGTATTACCCAGCTCGAAATAGGCCATTCCCAGTAACAGCCGGGCCTGCGAGGTGATGCGGTCGTTTGCTATGCCGTTAAGGGGGGTGAGCACTTTAGTCACGTCACGCCATTTCCCGGTCTCGACATACCACTGTGCCAGTCTCAGCCGCAGTTCGGGTGTAGCGTTTTCCTGTAGTGCGCGCTCAAGTGCGTTAATGGCCTGTGTGCGTTCCCGTGCGTTACTCCATGCGTATGCGAGCAATTCACGGTGTTGTGCCGTGTTGCTGATCGCGCCGCTCTGCAGCTGTTGTTCAAGCAAACGGGCTGCCTTGTAGGGCACGCCGCTGGCCAGGTAGAGTTGTGCCAGTTGCAGCAGTGACTGTTCGCTGCTCAAAACACCGTTCCTGAAGGCGAGTTCCAGTGCGGCAAGGGCGGCATCACGATCATTCAACGCCATGTAAACCCCCGCCAGTTGCTGCCAGTATCGGCCCTGTTGTGGAAACAGGCGGATCATCTTTTTCAATAGTGGCACGCAGCTCCGGTAGGACTGCAGTTCATAGTGCATGGCCAGCAATGCTTCATACCACTCTGCATGTGGCACCCCGGACAGGCTGTTTGCCTTCTGTAACTGCGGGATAGCCTTACGGTACTGTTTTTTCTGTGCCAGGGCCTGTGCAAGCAGAACATGCGCCTCTGCAGTGGGACTGGATTCCTTGTCGAACCACACGTCAAGGATGGCGATGGCCTGGTCCGGCTGGTCCTGCTCCAGGTAGAGTTGTCCAAGGTTGTAGCGCAGGTTTTGTTCTGTCGTTTCCGGCAGCTGCTGCAGCGCGAGGCTGCGCTCGAAGGCTTTCACTGCCGCAGCATAGGCACCGCGGTCTATCTGTACATACCCGAGCATTTGCTGCGCAACGGCCTGTTCGTAAGCCGACTGCCCGGATTCCCCGAGCAGTTTTTGCAGCGCCGCAAGGGCCGCACTGTCCTTGCCCTGATCCATTTGCTGCTGGATGCTGGTGAGCGTCTTGTAGGTATAGGGTGAAAGCGACTTGCCAGCGGCCGCATGTGCCGGCAGTGATAATGCCATCAGCGTGAGTACCAGCAGCACTGCCGGGATGCATCCACGGCCGGGACGGGGTGACTTCGGACTGCGGGCTGCAACAGTGCTCATGTCTACTTGTCGAGTCTGAACTCGACGACCTGCGAGGCTTTGCCTGGCACTGCCTGGCCATCGATGATGCGGGGCTTGAAACGCCAGCGGCTCACCGCACGGCTTGCAGCGATATCAAAGACCCCGGGCGGATCCGATTCAATGACTTCGACATTTTCAACATCGCCCGACTCGGTAACATCGAATGCAACCCGAACCCATCCCTCGATGCCGCGTCGGGCGGCCTTGTAGGGATATTCAGGTGGATGACGGGAGAGGGGAATGAAGCCACTGTCCAATTGAGCGGCAGCCAGCGGCCCGAGAGTAGGACCCTCACCAAAGCTCAATGGAATATCGAGGTTCATGGCCATATCCAGTTGTGGCAGGGCTGGCTGTGGTGCACTGTGCAGGTCGAGTTGCGGCCGCGGGGGGGGCGCGGTTCTTTCCGGCGGTGGTGGTGGCAGACGCTCCTTGAGTTGTACTTGCTCATCACGCTTGAGCCGTACAAAGTCGATCAGGCGTGTTGATTCGACCGTCGGCAGTCTTTGTGATGGCGAGGTAACCAGCAGTTGCATCATCCACAGCATGATGATTGCCACAGTCGCCCCCGCCAGCGCGGAAAGGGGATAGCGCAGTCCCGACATCACTGGCCTGTTGTCGCCGCAATCGACACGTTGACAACTCCTGCCTTGCGTACCTGGTCCATGACCTTTACCAGCAAGCCGATCTGCGCCTCACGGTCTCCCTGGATGATGACGCCTCCTTCGGGATTTTCCGCAACCAGGCGTTCCACCACGGCACGGACCGCGCGGATATCGACGGCACGTTTATCGATCCAGATTTCCCCGTTCGGGGTAATGGCAATCAATATGTTGCCGTGATCGCGCCGTTCAGCCGTTTGCGCGGTTGGCCGGTTCACCTCGATACCGGATTCCTTGACGAAGGATGTCGTCACCACGAAGAAAATCAGCATGATAAACACGATATCCAGCATCGGCGTGAGGTTGAGTTCGGTCTCCTCATTGCCATGGTCGGTGTGTCGGCGTCTTCTCATGAGGCAACCTGCCGGAAACGCAGACGGTCGGCGAGCCGCTCGACCGACACAGCGACACGCTGTTCAAGTTGCAGGCAAAAATACAGGCCGGGGAGGGCGACTACCATGCCGGCCATGGTCGGCAGGGTGGCCCGGGAAATACCCGAGGCCATGGCCCTGACATTGCCGGTGCCCGATACGGTGACGACATCAAAGACCTCGATCATGCCGGTGACTGTGCCGAGCAGGCCCAGCAACGGACACAAGGCAACCAGTGTTTTCAGAAAGGGTAACCACTGTCCCAGCTCGATGCGCGCCTGTGAAATCAGTGCACTGCGTATCGGTCTGGCAAGGTTCTCATCGCGCTGACGCAAAGACTGCCATGTTTCCTGGTAACTGCGCACGCGCTGCGGGAAGATGCCGAGGAGGAACCAGTAGCGTTCAGCAACCAGGAAGCCGATGAGTGCCGCGAGGACCAGTATCGCCCACAGTACCGGCCCGCCCGCGTGCAGAAAACCGCGCACATCTTCAATTTGCCAGAGTATCAGATCAATCACGATGGCAGACCTGGCGCGCGATGAGCCCGGCCGACTGCTCGTCGAGAATCTGTATGAGCGTACGGCTGCGGCTTGCCAGCAGGGTGTGCGAGAATAGCAGCGGTATGGCGACGATCAAACCCAGCACCGTGGTGACAAGGGCCTGGGAGATGCCGCCGGCCATGAGTTTCGGGTCGCCGGTGCCAAACAGGGTGATCGACTGGAACGTCAGAATCATACCGGTGACAGTGCCCAGTAGTCCCAGTAGCGGTGCGACGGCTGCCAGCAGTTTCAACAGCCCGAGCCCGCGCTGCAATGCCGGTGTCTCTCTCAATATGGCTTCATCCAGCAATAACTCAATGGCATCGATGTCACGATCCCCGGTATCCCCGGCTGCCAGCAGCACTCGCCCGAGCGGGTTGTTATCACGGGCTTTCCCGGGGTCGGCCAGTTGTCTTTTCATGCGACCGGCCACGCGTCCGAGAGCGGTGAGACGCAGTAGCACCAGCAGTAGTCCGAACGCGCCGATGGCGAGGATGATGTAGCCGATCACACCGCCTTGCTGAACCCGTTCGGGCAGGGTAGGGGTTTTTGTCAGCATGCTGAGCAGGCCGCCACGCGTCGGGTCAATAATCATCGGCGCATAGCCGCCAGTCTGGTTGGCGAAGGACGATGCCAGCTTTTGCAGCTGTCCCCCGGGTTGCCTTGATAGCATGGTAAAGCGATTCTTGTCAGGCCGGAAATGCAGGTACTGCCCATTCGCAATCGCTGTAAACACGCTGATACGAATGACTTCACGCGGCGTCGTGACGCCGTCGGTATCGGTGACTTGTGCAGTGAAGCGGCTCACCTGTCCTGACTGATCGATCTCCTGTTGCAGCAGCAGCCAGAAACGTTCCAGCTCGGTGATGCTGGGTAGCTGCTTGCTTTTTGCCAGGATATCGAGCCACTCCGCACGCTCCGGGTATTGTGCGCTTACGAGTGAATCACGTAGCAGTGCCTGCAGATCTCCGGCGCTGTGCCTGACCGTCCCAAACAGTTCGCCGAGGTTGCCGGAGCGGGCGTTCAGCTCTTCCTGCAGTGTCTGCAGCGCCTGTTCGTTGTCCGCATGCTGTTGCCTGAGTTGCTCTCCGCGCTCGCGTTGCGCGGCAACCTCGGCCCGCAGTGCCTGCAGAAGGGCCTTTTGATTCTCGTTTGCTGAGAGGAAGCGCTGCTCTCGTTTCTTGCGAGTGAGCGCATCCTGTTGGTGCGCGTCCTCTACCTGGCGCAGCAGGTGATCCAGACTGCTGGGATGCTCGGCACTGGCGCCCGTGCCAACAATGGCCAGCAGCAGGAACAGCGCGATTTTCAGCCTATTCATCGCCATCACCGGCAGCAGCGACTGGCAGCTCGAGCAGTTCCGGCGCCAGTTGCTGACTGGCGATGCGCAGGCCTCGCTGTATGGCCCGCCGCTGGGCGCCATCGGCCGGAATCCATGTCTTTTGCCGGTTGTCCCAGTAGGCCGCGGCCTGCCGGTCAAGCGTCTGGTAGTACAAACCGGTGCGACCGACCCTGAGGACATCGACGGTACGCAGCACGCCATCGACCTGCAGTTCTTCCTGGCTGGCTTCCAGGGTGCGGCTGTAATCGAGCTCGATCTGGTAGGCTTCCAGAATGCGTCGGTATTTTTCCGCCAGCGTTACGTCCGAACGATCCATGAGATCGGTTAACTGTTGTACGCGGCGACTGCGTTCGGCGAGCAGAAAGGGACGATCGCTGCTTATAAACGTCTCCAGCTGGTCGATCATGCGTAACATCAGGGGTACGATCTGCTCCCGGGTGAGATCGATGTCCGCTATCTGTCGTGCGATCAGCCGCTTTTCCTCTTCCTGGGAGTCGACCAGTCTCTGCATCTGGTCGTTGTAGACGGTCAGGCTATCGAGTTCCCGACTCAGTGCCTGGTATTCGCCGAGCAGGGTTTGCGTTTCTTCACTGAGCTGGTCGATGTGTCTTTGCGTACGCTGTTCACTGTGGATGTTGTCCTCGCTTTGGGACAGCGCCTTCTCGACCGCGTCTGTGGCGGCTGCCAGCTGCATTGGCAGCGTGGCAGCACAGAACGCAAGTACCGGTACGGTATGCCGCACAGACAACAGCTTCATGCGTACCGTAGTCACTTGCATCGACCTGGCTAGTTGAAGCGATATTGCAGGGTGGCGTAGAAATTGCGCCCGGGTCCGGGTACCCGTTCGCCAACGGGAACATCCGAGTCTGCTACCCGGTTGATGCCGGACAGGTGGTTCTGGTATTGCTTGTCGAAGATGTTCTCGACGCCCACGTTGATTGCCAGGTCGCGCATTAGTTCGATGCCACCGCGCAGGTTCGCCAGTCCGTAACCGGCGGACTCGCTTTCATCGTTGGTTTCCGAGACGTCATCCTGCCGGGCGTAGGCCACGCCTTCGAGGCCGACCCACCAGTTGGCGCGATTGTAGGACAACGTCGCGCTGCCGTTGAGCGGTGCAATGCGGTAGAGGTTATCATTGATGTCGTCGCGTTTACCGCGCACATAGCTGATTACGCCATCGAGCGACCAGTGGCTGCCCAGTGAAGCACCCCAACCCATATCAATGCCATAGAGCTTGGCATCGACGTTGCTCCACTGCAGCGGATTGGGGTCACCGCCTGCGGTACTGACCATGATCACCGTGGGGTCGGTAGCAGGTGTCCCCTGGATGTAGTCGTTGACGTAACGGTAGAAGATCCGTGGTGTGAGGTAGCCCCTTGGTGTGTACCAGTCCAGCCCGAGACCAGCCTCGTAGGCCGTTTCCTTGTCAAGGTCAATATCACCGACATAGTTGTGCCCGTCCGCCAGGCCATTGGTGGCTTGCAGCGGCACCCACAGGTAGAGCTGCTGGTAGGAGGGTGCGCGGTTCTTGATGCCGGCTTCGATGTTGAAGCCCAGCTGCGCTGTGTAGGCGTGCTCCAGCTTGCCTACCAGGTCGAAGTTGTTCTGGTTGTTGTCCTTGTCTGCGTCGTTGAAACGCGTCTGCAGGGTGTTGATCGCCGGATTCATGCCGGCCATAAAATGGGAAACGTCTCCGGATGAACTATTCACCCGGGTATAACGGCCGCCGAGCTGCATCTCCCAGTCGCTGGCAACGCTGCCATCCCACTCGGCAAATGCGCCAAAGGCATTGCGCTTGACGTTGTTAAATCCCTCCACGTAGAAATTCGGGTTGTTGATCGGATCGGTTATGGTGGCATCATGTTTATCGAGCTGTCCATCCGTGCCCAGCAGCAGGCGCCCCGTGCCCAGTGCAAAGCCGACATCGGCGCGATACCCCAGACCGTCACTGGTTGTGTAGTTCTCGCGGGTCATCATCGGCATGGGCGGATTGCGCAGGCTGTAGTTATTCATCTTGTGATCGACATCATTATAGAACACCTGGCCGTGCACATCGTAAGCACCGAAGGCCCCGTTGTATTCGGATTCAAAAATATCGGTGTCGATATATTTGATATCCATCGGTAGTGATGGGGTGCCGGTATCGTTGGTGCGGTTATGTCGATAATTGAGACCGATTTCCTGGCCGTTGTCCTGAAAGCCATAGCCGATACCGCCGTTCTTGCGATCGTACTCAGTGGGCTTTACCTTGCCGTCAGGGATCTTGTAATCATCGCCTTTTTCCTTCGATCCGTAGACATGCATGCGGTGGTTCCTGTTGGCCAGCGCGCCAAAAGCGCCAAGCGTGTAGGATGAATCAACCGTTGCGCCACCCAGTGAGACATCCGCACTCGGGGTGAAGCTGTCTCCGCTGCCAAAATGGCTGGTTCGTGCAGTGGCCTTCATGGTGCCGCCTATAGTTTCCAGTCCGGTACTGACCGGGGCGATGCCGCGTATCACTTCCAGTGATTCAAGCTGCGCACGGGGAATATATGACAATGGCGGGTCCATGCCGTTGGGGCCGCCCGTGTTGATATGAATGCCGTTCACCAGCACGTTGACCTGGTCGGCATACATGCCGCGGTACTGGGCGAGACCGGTCAGCGGGCCGTTGCGGTTGACGTTTGCGCCGGGTGCCCGTTCCAGCAGCGCGGCGCTATCCGCAGTGGTCAATGGTGCCTGTTGCAGGTCTATCGGGAATATAGCAGGGCTGTCTGGCGTTTCTCCCTGTACTGTCATTTCCGGCAGTTGCTGGGTTTCTTCGGCCCCGGCGACGCATGGAGACACCCATAGTAATGTTGCCAGCAGCAGCCAGTTGATCTGCCCGGATGTGATTTGTTCTTGGTCCCGCATGATAATCTCCCGTGTATCGGTGCTTTATGTTATTTATTTGCCACTGTAAAAAGCCTGCAGATGCTAGCAGGATGTTGCATTACCGAGCATGTGACGAATCGTCGCACCCTGACGCAAAAGGTTCGGAAATATGGATTTGATGACGCGATGATGTCGATGGCACAGCAGGGCATTGCCCGCCAGCAACATGCGATGGGTATTTTGCTGCAGCTGTGTGCCCGTGACCGCTTGCGTATCGGTCGGGTTATGCCATGACGGTTCGCGTGGCCATGCACCACCGGACCGAGTACCGTTTTGACCGGCTGGTGACACTGGGGCCGCATATCCTGCGGTTGCGTCCGGCGCCGCACTGCCGGACCTCAATCCTGTCCTATTCGCTGAAAATCGAGCCGCAGCACTATTTCATCAACTGGCAACAGGATCCCTTCGGTAACTTCCAGGCGCGCGTGGTATTCACGGACAAGACGCGGTTGTTGTGCATCGACGTTGACCTGGTGGCTGATTTGGCGGTCATCAACCCTTTCGATTTTTTTGTCGAGGAAAGTGCCGAGTACTGGCCCTTCGAATACGAGGCGAAACTACACCATGATCTGGTGCTCTATCTGGAGCGCGAGGATGCGGGGCCAGAGCTGCGCAACTGGCTGGCGCAGACACCGCGTGAGCGTACCAATACTATCGAGTTTCTGGTTGCCCTCAATGGCCGCCTGCAACAGGCTATCCAGTACCAGCAGCGCATGGAGCCCGGATTCCAGAGTTGCGAGGAGACGCTGGCACAGGCCGCGGGTTCCTGCCGCGACACAGCCTGGTTGCTGGTGCAGGTTCTGCGCCATCTTGGCGTCGCCGCGCGTTTTGTGTCCGGCTATCTGATCCAGCTGGCCCCTGTGATTCAGTCTATCGATGGGCCATCCGCTCCGCAACAGGATGTCACCGACCTGCACGCGTGGGTTGAAGTTTACCTGCCCGGTGCCGGCTGGATCGGACTCGACCCGACCTCGGGGATGTTCGCCGGTGAGGGACACATCCCGCTGTTCTGTACCCCCGATGCCGGCAGTGCCGCGCCGGTCAGTGGTAGCGGCGATGCATGTGAAACAGGGCTTTATTTTCACAATCGCGTTACCCGCATCGATGCGGGTACGCACGACAGCAAACCCGGTCGTTAATACCCTGCGATAATGCATGTCCCGTCAGGAACTTAGCGGGTGGCTAAAACATGTGTTGACGGCGGCTGTCCGCACTTCCTACCATACAGACAGCTTGCGGCGCTGGCCGCGCGAGGTTGTTGAATATGACGTATTGTGTTGCAGTTAGAGTTGACGAAGGCCTGGTGTTTGTCTCGGATTCACGCACCAATGCCGGTATTGACCGTTTAAGCACCTATAGCAAAATGTTCACCTTTGGATCTGAAGGAGAACGCTCGTTTGTGGTGCTCACGGCCGGTAACCTGGCCACCACACAGTCCGTCATTTCCCAGATCAAGCGCGATATCAAGCAAAACAACGCCCCCAATCTGATGACGGTCGATAACATGACCGAAGCCGCCGAGTATGTCGGACAGCTGAGCGCATCCCAGCAGCAGAAACACAGTACCGCGGTGGCCGGGGGCGGCTTTGATGCCAGTGCCAGCTTTATACTCGGTGGTCAGATCAGCGGCGGTTCACATCGTGTGTTCATGATCTACCCGCAAGGCAATTTCATCACGGCAACTGCAGAGAATCCCTACCAGCAGATAGGTGAAATCAAGTACGGCAAACCGGTCCTGGATCGCATCATCACGCGCGACACCAGTCTCGAGGAAGCGGCGCTCGCGGCTCTGGTATCAATGGATTCCACGATGCGTTCCAATGCCACTGTGGGACCGCCGCTCGACGTGCTGATTTATACGAAAGACAGTTTAAGCCTGAATCGTCATTTTATCCTGCAGGCCGACGACCCCTACCTGCTTGAAATCAAGGCGGCCTGGGACGAGATGCTCAAGGAAGCCTTTGCGGAACTCAGACGGGTCAACTGGAACGAGCCGACGTCCGTGTCAGTCGCCACAGAAGAATAAGCTGCCGTTATACTGCTTCATCCGCTTCCAGTGAGAACCAGGTGGCAGATATCTGCTGGTGCAGATTGCCGAATTCCATCTGCAACTGGTCGATAAATTCGTGCAGGCCCCCGGTGTGAAGTTTTTCCGTATCGGCTTCCGCGACCAGACGCTGCAGACGCAACACTGCACGCAGTGGTTCCTCGTTATGCGGCAGATTATGTACGAAACAGGCGGCGATCTCGCCAAGCGTGTGCGCAACCGCACGTGGAAACAGCATATCCTGCAGCAGAAACGCCAGTACCTGGTCAGGCTGGATCCGACGGCGCACATACTGGCGGTACATCTGGTGCGCGCTCAGCGAACGCAATACATAGGTCCAGAGGCGATTCTCCAGGCGCTCCAGTTCCACACCGGGCGCGATCAGTGTGGCCGAACCCACGTCGATCATGCGCGTGGTCATGTCGGCACGTTCCAGGTTGCGTCCCACGCGCACGAACTGGTAGGCCGGGCCGTGGCTCATGGTGCCGGCTAGTAACCCGGTGATCTGCTGGCAGCGCATGACAATGTCTGACAGAAACTCGTGGCGGTCCTTGAGGAGAGTCTTTCCGGTGAGTTTTTTCCTGGCAAACAAGTACAGTTCATTGACGTGCTCCCAACCCTCGCTGGGGACCAGGTCGCGGGTGGTGCGTATGTTTTCCCGCGCCATGGCCAGGCTGGAAATCACCGAACCCTGGGTGTCCATGTCGCTGAGCATGAACTTGATGACATTGCGCTCGCCGGAAGAGCGGTAGTTCCTGTCGAAGTGCTCATGGGCGCCGCTGACATCCACCAGCTGACGCCAGTTAAGGCCTACACCTTTGGGCAGGTCCAGCATCATGGAGGAGAATACCCTGACCAGGCGACCGGTGTTTTCGGCGCGTTCCAGGTAGCGCGCCGTCCAGTACAGTCGTTCTGCTACGCGCGATAGCATTTCAGTTGCCTCCCGTGTCCACGATCCAGGTGTCCTTGCTGCCGCCACCCTGCGATGAATTGACTACCAGTGAACCCTTGCGCAGTGCCACTCTGGTCAAGCCGCCGGCCGTCACGTAGGTACGGTCGGACTGCAGGATAAACGGCCGCAGGTCGAGGTGGCGCGGTTCGACATGCTGCCCGCAGATGGTCGGGGCGGTCGACAGGCCCAGGGTCGGCTGGGCGATGTAATTACGGGGATTGCGCTTGATAAGATTGACGAACTTGCCGCGCTCGACGCTGGTCGCATGCGGACCCACCAGCATGCCGTAACCACCCGATTCGTTGGCCGGCTTGACCACCAGCTTGTCAAGATTGGCGAGCACGTGTTCGCGTTGCGCCTTGTCTTCGCAGCGCCACGACGGGACATTGGGAATGATCGGGTCCTGGTCAAGGTAGTACTTGATGATGGCAGGCACGTAGGTATAGAGCACCTTGTCATCCGCGACGCCGGCGCCGGGTGCATTGGCGAGCGCGACGTTGCCGGCGCGCCAGGCGCGCATCAGGCCGCGCACGCCCAGTG
>Ga0316193_10001958_pt1 | contig 14203 bp, 14 predicted proteins | sample MerIslsedime2_MG_FD_207735 | JGI IMG/M metagenome (GOLD analysis project Ga0316193, IMG submission 207735) | Coastal sediment microbial communities from Maine, United States - Merrow Island sediment 2 | ecosystem: Environmental > Aquatic > Marine > Coastal > Sediment | place: USA: Maine...
TCCAACGAGGCCTTCCCGTTCCGCACCTCACGCCAGATCGACATCGGTTACGCCCGCTTGCAGTGCAACCGCATCACCTACGTGGGCGAGCTCGGCTTCGAGTTGAACATTCCGTCAGAACAGGCGGTGCACGTCTATGAACGGGTAGTAAAGGCCGGCAAGGAATTCGGCCTGCGTCACGCGGGTCTGCGGGCCCTGGGAAGCCTGCGCATGGAGAAGGGCTACCGCGACTACGGCCACGACATCGACAACACTGACGATGCCCTCGAGACCGGTCTCGGGTTTGTCGTGGATCTGAACAAACCAGACTTCATCGGCAAGGCCTACTGCGTCGAGAAAAAAGCGCAGGGACCCGCCTACGACCGGCGGCTGCTGCAGGTGCTGGTCAAGGACCCCGAGCCGCTGCTTTTCCACGCCGAGGTCATCTATCGAAACAACAAGGCGGTCGGCTATATCCGCGCGGCGAGCTACGGCTTCACTCTCGGTGGCGCCGTGGGTTTGGCCATGATCGAAGCCGGCGAGCCCATCAACAAGGCCTACATCCAAGAGGGCACGTGGGAGATCGACATTGCCGGCAAGAGGTACCCGGCCGAGGTCTCGATCAGACCCATGTACGACCCGAAGATGGAGCGCATCAAGGCCTGACTGACCATCAAATCACTCAGCCGGTCGACCCCACTTCTCCTGGCCCTCATATATGGCTGCGCCGGCCAACATCGCGATTGGAAACTCGATCCCCTCGCACACAGCCTCGATCAAACCGAGCTTCAGAGGGATCAGGCCCAGACTGATCAGATTGACGTACAAAGAGAACCCCAAGATGACGCCAAATGCGCTGGTGATCAGCGCTGTCTTGGTCCCAACCCCGTACATGGGGCGTAGCGAAGCGTAGAGCCAGATGAGAAGTGTGCAGTTCAACAAGGAGGTGAAGCTCTCCACCCAGAAGTTCAGCGCCCTCCGATCTCCGGGTTCGATGATCTCGAGCCACATCTCTTGGGCGGTCTGCTCGAAGAAGACTGGCGCAATGACCTGCTCGAACAGGATCTGGATCAGGATTGCGACCGCGACCCACATGACCAACATGGCCAGACCGGCGAGCACCATTCGTTTGACATTGATCTCGTTCATGAAACCCTCCAGGTTGGATACACGAGCGGGTCAGGGCGTTCTTTGGTTCGACCCAGATATCACCTCTGAGACGACCTCATACTGAAAAACCTCTTCGATGCCGACGCCAAACACCTTGGCAATCTTGAATGCAAGTTCGAGGGAGGGCCCGTATTTCGCCGCTTCGATGGCGCTGATCGTCTGCCTCGTACACCCCGAGCGGCGCGCCAATTCCTGTTGTGTCATTTCACCGCTTTCGAAGCGCAGCCTTCGTATCCGATTACTGATCAGGATTTTCATCGGTCCCACCCTCGAGAGAGAAAAGTAAAATCATTATTACCTAATGTAAATTCTATTTTACATCTTGTCAAATCATTTATCCTACGATCCGGTGACTTATCTCATTTACCGTGGCCACCAGGGAACAGCCTGGGAAATCGATCGACATCGCCTCGCGGTACAACATCCATTAGAATTCACGACCGGAGGGGCCCCTATGTCTCATCGATTCGGCATCGTTCCCGTGCACCCTGGCACTCTTCTCGGCGAAGGAGAGATCGAGGCCATCACCGGTGATTACCTGCGCGCGCTCGAAGGGCTGGGCGGCGAGCGTTTTGCCGCCGACGATTCGCCTGACAATGGCGATCCGCTCTTCCTCCTGGTGGCTACCGGCGGGAGCGAGCAGGTCATCCTCGAATGGTGGGCGGAACGTCGCGGGACCTCGGCGGCCGAATCCCTTTTCCTGGTCGCTCATCCGGGGGACAACTCGCTGCCCGCCGCCCTCGAAGTGTTGGCGCGCCTGCAACAGGACGGTACGCTAGGCCGCATTTTCTACCTCAACGGGCCAGACGATAAGGCCGGGCTGCGCGAGATTGTGGATGCCGTGCACGACATCGATGTGCGTCGCGCGCTGCATCGGGCGCGCATCGGGTTGGTTGGCACGCCGTCGGACTGGCTCGTTGCAAGCAGGCCCGGCGCTGCCACCATCCGGACCGCCTGGGGGCCAACGATCGTCCCGGTAGACATGGAGGAGGTGGTCAAGAAGCTCGAGGCCGTCGCCGACCCCAACCTCGGTCCGCAGGTGGACGCGCTCGTTGCAGACGCTACCGAGGTGTGCGAACCCACATCCTCCGATCTGCGAGACGTCGCACGAATGTACGTCGCGTTGAAACAAGTCGTCGCCGATCACAAGCTCGACGCGCTGACCGTGCGCTGTTTCGACTTCGTGCAACACCAACAGACAACCGGTTGCTTCGGGCTCGCTCAACTCACCGATGAGGGCGTCATCGCAGGGTGTGAGGGCGACCTGGTCAGCACCATCGGTATGCTGTGGGCGCAAAAACTACTCGGCGTCACGCCGTGGATGGCGAATCCAGCGCAGCTCGATCCTGTCCGAAACACGCTCTGGCTGGCGCACTGCACTGTCCCGCGCACACTGGTGGAGAGCTATCGTCTGCGCTCGCACTTCGAATCTGGGCTGGGCGTAGGGATCCAGGGGGCACTCCCGACTGGACCGGTCACCCTGCTCCGCATCGGCGGCAAGGAGATGGATCGGCTGTGGCTTGCCGAAGGCGAAATCCTGCGGTCCGGCGACGCCGAAAACCTGTGCCGGACCCAGGCGGAAATCCGTCTCACGAACGGTGGCACCGTCACCGATTTACTGCGCGCGCCGCTGGGCAACCACCTCGTGCTGGTATTCGGCCACCACCTCGACCGGTGCCAAAGCTGGTGCAAGGGAACCGCCCCTCACATTGTGGCTCGGTAGGGTGAAATCGAAGTTCCCTCGCGCTGCCTTTCAGGCTCGGATCGCCTCCAGCGAATATTCCGACGATCTCACTGATGTCCAACCTCGCTCGCCTCGCTTCGAGAGACGAACGATGGACATTCGGAGGCCGGAATCGGGTCCATGAAGCGATCGAGCTCCCGGCAGATACCGGCGGAGCCGCGGACCGACGCGCACATCGACCCCAAAATCGTGAGCCCGGGAAACTCGCGCTCGATGGCAGCAGGGTCATCAACGAAGCGCGCGCAGTGTCGGCGATTCTGTTCGACCAATCCCGACTCCCGTCCCAAGACAATTGCCGTCGGAGATTACCACGGGTGACCGCCCCGCCTATGTCGGAGTTGGATTTACTTGAACCGACAGGGACGGCTGAGGGTTGTTCGAGTTCACCGATCGAGGAGATTCCCATAAACTGGTTGGGTGACCTTTCGAAAGACAATTCCGATGAGGATCATCCTCGTGATCATCTCGGCCGCGGGTCTGTTCGCCTGCGACTCGATGGAGCTGGCCATCGCGGTCAACCAATCCGAGGACGGGTGGCTCGAAGTGATCAACGCGAACGACCGTGTTTGGAAAGACGCCCGCCTCGTCATCGAGGCCTTCGAGAGCGAGGGGACAACCCGCCCCTGTGGTGAAGAAAGCGTGACACGGTGGAACCCCGGTCAGGGTATCCGCGTGCCGGCGTGCGCCGAAAAGGTCCGATTCACTCTCACGACCGGCCGGGAGACCGCCCGGTTTTCATATTTCGACGGACAGGTCTACCGGCGCATCGGCCGCAAAGAGGTTCCGATCTCCCAATGAAGATCGGAGATGCTGTCGGAGGACGCCAGAAGGAGGAAGGGATGACGAAGCGTCTGTGTGCTCTGATGGCATTGACAGTCGTCGTGGTCGCCTGCGGCGGCGGGCGAGCCGTGACTGAAAAGAGGATGCTCGAGTGGGGTCCGATCCTCAACATGTACCTGGGGGCGAACTTCGAAGGCGGGAACTCTTACCCCGAGGCACTCGAGGAGCTGCCTCCCGAGTTCAGGGGCGAGCTCGAGCTCAAAGACGGCTGGGGCAACCGCTTCCTCTACCGGCGATTGCGGGTCGACAAATACAACATCATCTCGGCAGGAGCGGACGGCGAGTTTGGTAATGCTGACGACATCGTCCTCGAAAACGGGGTTTTGTACGAGCCGATGAAGATCTACACCGAGAGCCCTCTCGAGTAAACCGTTATTCGCGGTAATGGGCCAGGGCGAGCTCGGTTTGGGGCGATCGAAGATCGAGTTGGTCCGCCATGCGAGCCGGGTCAACTCAACGTATCGAGTAACCGCTCCTCGATCGCCAGCCTTTTGACGAGGAAAGCAACCGCGACGCCAAATATGAATCCCGCGATGTGCGCCTCGAACGCCACGTTGCCCATGTCGGCCATGCTCATGAAGGCCCACCACCCGCTCGCAAAGGCGATCTGGCCGAGAGCCCACAGGCCGAGCATCATCCATGCCGGCGCTGCAAACGTCCCGGTATAGATCTTGAAGAAGAAGAAAAAGTAGAAGAAGGTGATCCTGGTGTTCCAGTAGCGGACCGCAAAGGCTCCCATAACCCCGGCGATCGCTCCGGACGCGCCGACCAGGGGTTCGTCGATATCGGGATAACCGGCAATGAAAAACAACGCCGCTACCAGACCGGCAACAACATAGAAGACCGCGAACGGGAAATGCCCCCAAGCATCCTCGAGCGGCGGACCCGCGAGATAGAGGATGAACATATTCCCGAACAGGTGGAGCAGCCCGGCGTGCATGAGCATGTGGGTGAACCACGCGATGGGACGCTGGCGGGTCGGAACCAGGCCCCAACGGAAATACGGCGTTGCGCCGCGAATCTCATAATAGGAAGCTACGAGAGCATCGATTTCGAGCTGCTCGAGCTGCAGCTCCTCCAGATCGTCGGGGGGAGGATTCTCCTGGCGATCCCGCTGCTGCTTCAGTGAATAGTAGGTGTAGCCCTTGAGCTGCTCATCGAGCTGGAGATAGGGATGATCGAGGAAGTACTCGACCACCGTTTGCTCACTGAACGCAACCCGTTCCTCACCCGACGGAGCGATGACAGTGAGAATAAAGGTCACCAGACAGGCGCCGATGATCGTCAACGTCACCCACGGCATGCGCCGTACGGTGGTCTCCTCGTGGCCGATTGGAAGCAACATCGTTGTGTCCGGTCTTTCGAGGATACCGTGCTCCCAGACCGGAAGGACCCGTTTTTTACTGGTTCAGCATCTCCCTCAACCGGCGGATGTGCTCCGGTCTTGTCCTGCAGCACCCGCCGACGATGGTCGCGCCCGATTCGAGCCACCTCTGGACCTCGGTAGCGTAGGCCTCTGGGTCGAGCGGGGTTGCTCCACCCTGTTGTGCCGATTCGGGATCGACCTCGACACCTTCGCCGCCATAACCGGGCACAACCGTCTCGGCATTGGCGAACCCACCCACCGGGTCGTCGGTCAGCCCAGTTAGCATCGCCACCCCAGCGCCTACAAAATTCGCCCCACAGCAGTTCACCAGGAAGGCCGCCGGTTTCAGGTCTTCCAGGGCCGAAAATGCGTCGGCCAGGCTCTCGCCGCTCGGGAGGGTATTCAACCTGTTGCCGTGCAGGGTCCAGCTGACCCAGAACTCGCAACCGGTCTCAGCTGCCGCCTGGCAGGCCCACACCGCCTCCTGTGAACTCGCCATGGTCTCGCAGATCATGAGGTCGACGCGAGGCGCCAGCACCGAGGCAATCCGACGGTAGCCGTCGAGGACCTCGTCTCGCCCCTTGACGAGATCGGCACGATAACTGGTTTCCAGCGGAGGGAGCGATCCGGCCAGCCGGGGCCTACGCCCGGTTCGGGAGCAAGCATCCTCCGCGAGATCAAGGGCCAGCTCGGTCAGCTCCTCGACACGATGCTCCATGCCCTCTCGGGCCAGCAATGGCGGAGTCACCGCATAGTTGTTGATTGTCAAAACGTCGGCGCCGGCTTCGATATAGGAGGCGTGGATATCGATCACCGCGTCCGGGTTGTCGAGGAGGGCCCCGGCCGACCAGAAGGATTCGGTGTGGGAGGCGACCTCAACCCCGCGAAGCCGAAGCTCGGAACCCATTCCACCATCGAGAAGTGTGACCATCAGATACTCCTCTCGTCGCGCTCACCGCAATCTTCGCCACCAACGATAAACGAGCAGGCCTTCATCGCCACTATCGCAAAACCGACGCCTCCATCGGGCTGACAAGCGGCGACGGAGAAGCTAGACTGCCTTGCCGGGCTGCGGCAAAGAAAAATTCCAAGGATGCACCATGACTGACTCGAAGATCATCTGGACAAAAACCGATGAAGCGCCGTTGCTGGCAACCTACTCTCTGCTCCCCATTATTCGCGCCTTCACCAAAGGTTCGGGCGTCGAGGTCGAAACCCGAGATATCTCGCTTGCCGGCCGGGTGATTGCCAACTTCCCCGACAAGCTGGCCGAGGATCAAAAGATTCCCGACCACCTGAGCGAACTCGGAAAGCTCGTGAAATCTCCAATGGCTAATATCATCAAGCTACCCAATATCAGCGCCTCCATCCCGCAGCTGCAGAGCACGATCGAGGAGCTCCAGGGCAAGGGGTACGATATCCCCAAATTCCCTGAAGAGCCTGAGACCGACGAAGAGAAGGCCCTCCGAGAGCGGTTCGCCGTGTGTCTCGGATCCGCGGTCAACCCGGTGCTGCGTGAAGGCAATGCCGATCGCAGACCGGCTGCGTCGGTCAAAAGGTTTGCGCAGAAGCATCCTCACAAAATGATGAAACCGTGGCCGGAATCCGGTTCCAGGGCGCGCGTCGCACACATGAGTGGCGGAGACTTCTTTGCGAGCGAGAAGTCGGCGACCCTGGGCGCGGCGACCGACGTCAGAATCGAGTTTGTCGCCGACGATGGAACGACCACCGTGCTGAAGGAGAAAGTGGCCCTCCAAAAGGGCGAGGTTGTGGACACCGCCGTGATGAATGTCGCCGCGTTGCGCGAGTTCTACGCGCAACAAATTGAGGAGGCCAAGAAAGACGGCGTGCTGCTGTCACTGCACCTCAAGGCGACGATGATGAAGATTTCCGATCCGATCATGTTCGGCCATTGCGTCTCCGTCTTCTACAAGGAGGCGCTCGACAAGCACGCCAAGACGCTCGAGGAGATCGGCGCCAACGTCAACAACGGTCTCGCTGATGTCCTCGAAAAACTCGACCGTCTCCCGGCCGAAAAAAGGGCGGAGATCGAATCAGACATCGCCGCCGTCTACGAGACCCGGCCCGACCTCGCGATGGTCGATTCCCGGAAGGGCATCACGAATCTGCACGTCCCCAACAACGTCATCGTCGACGCCTCGATGCCCAACATCGTTCGCGACGGCGGTAGGATGTGGAACAAGGACGACCAGCTTCAAGACTGCATCGCGATGGTGCCGGATCGCAGTTACGCGACGATGTACGCGGAGATCCTCGAGGACGCGAAAAAGAACGGCCAGTTCGACCCGGCGACGATGGGCAACGTCGCCAATGTCGGGCTGATGGCGCAGAAGGCGGAGGAGTACGGCTCCCACGACAAGACCTTCGAGGCGCCGGCCAACGGCACGATTCGGGTCATCGACACGTCAGGCGCCTCCGTCCTCGAACAGACGGTCGAGGTCGGCGATATTTTCCGAATGTGCCAGGTCAAGGACGCACCGATCCAGAACTGGGTGAAGCTGGCTGTGACTCGTGCGCGAGCCACCGGTTCACCCGCCATATTCTGGCTCGACGAGGAACGGGGCCACGACGCCGAGATCATCGAGAAGGTCAAGAAGTACCTGCCGGATCACGACACCAACGGTCTCGACATCCGCATCATGAAACCGGTCGACGCGATGAAATTCACTCTCGAAAGGGTCCGTCGCGGCGACGACACGATCGCGGCCACGGGCAATGTCCTTCGCGATTACCTGACCGATCTCTTCCCGATCCTCGAGCTCGGCACCAGCGCCCGGATGCTGTCGATTGTGCCGTTGATGAACGGCGGCGGGCTCTTCGAGACCGGCGCCGGTGGTTCGGCTCCCAAGCACGTGCAACAGTTCAACTCCGAAGGTCACCTGAGATGGGACTCGCTCGGCGAGTATTGCGCGCTGGTGCCATCCCTCGAGATGGTTGCCGAGAACACGGGCAACGAAAAGGCAACGATCCTCGCCGAGACCCTCGATGAGGCGATCGCGATGTACCTGGAGAATGGAAGGCTGCCGTCGCGCAAGGTCAACGAGATCGACAACCGGGGCAGCACCTTCTATCTGGCTCTCTACTGGGCCCAGGCGCTGGCCGCACAAACGAAGGACGCCGCGATGCAGGCTCGTTTCGCCGACGTGGCCGCCAAGCTCCAGGAGCACGAAGCGAAGATTTCCGAAGAGCTGCTGTCCGCCCAGGGAGGTCCAACGGCTGTGGGCGGGTATTACCTCCCGGATGATGCAATGGCCGCAGAGGCGATGCGTCCCAGCCCGACCTTCAACGCCATCATCGACGCTTCATAAACGGACGGAAAAGAGTCTTTCCGGCTCCACCTCGGGTGGGTTAACCTAAATCCTCGCTGAGAACTCGTTCCAGCTCCTGGCGAAGGTCCACTGCGGTCTGCTCGGCCCAGGACCAGATGCTCACCCACTCCGGGCCGGCGTCAGGGGGTGTCACAGAATCATCGGCTTTCCGGCTTTTCGTGGGCTCACTGAAACGGGCTTGAATGACCCCAGTCTCAGCGTCGATCAGATCGAAGACAATGGTTCCCTGGGCAGAGAAGGGTTTCTGGTTCTTGCCCGATTTCGAGGACTTCGAAGCAATATCGGTAACGATGTCCGTGACCATGACGCGGACGAAGAGGGTCTCCGGTCCGACCTCTTCAACCAGTTCGAATAGTTCACAGCTCCCCAACTCACTCACGAAAGCATCAGTGACGATCTGTCGAAAGGTCGCCAGATCCTCGCCGTCGGGGATCGCAGTGCCTTTGCTTCGCTTGCGAACCATAGAACCGGTTTGCGCCGCATCTTGCGCGGGGCCTGGACTGCGGAACTGGAGCAACACCCTTCTCGGATAAACCTTGCCGTACTTGGAGAAGTCCGCATCGGGGCGGATCAAGGTTTTTTTGAAGTGTCCCTTCGATTTGGTCAGTTCATCGAGCCCCTTTGGCCCGAAATCAGAACTCTGGTTTCCGGCAAAACCGGTCCCCGCAGAAAGGACCACCGCCAGTCCCACGATCATCGCTTGTCTCACGGTATGCACCTCCACCCCTGCACCTTCGCAACAATTGTAGGATACGCCAACAATCTGAGAGAGTTTCGCCCCGCCGACGGAAGGCTGAGATTTCAACGGCGAAATCTCTCGGCACTCCGGTCGGACGGTCCAAGTCGCGGGGATAACCCTCCTCATCTGCGCCCCTGGCACTCGAGCAAGTGAATCCGTGGAGGAAAGTGGGGCGCGGACTCGCGCGAGGCCGATGTAAACTGTGGCCTATTCGGGTAGGGCGGGAGGAAACATGAAGTATGTACGTTGGATGTGTCTGCTCTTCGTGATGAGCGTGGTGGCGGTGTCATTCGCCGGTGACATCCAGGTCTCCTGTTCGCCCGGTCTCCGTATCTACCTCGACGACAAACTCAAGGGAACCACGAATGCAATGGAGGACGGCCTTTTCTTGACCAATGTGTCAAGCGGCGCTCACACGATTCGGGTCGAGAAGGACGGATTCGTACCGCAGAATATCCAGATCGAGGTGTCGGATCACCCGATGGAGGTCAGAGTGGGGCAGCTCTCTCCCCAACCCGTTGTTCGCGTGATGAAACCGGTTGAACCCGAACAGGTCAAGCAGCTTTTCGGGAACCTCGTTGTCACGTCAGCCCCTCAGAACTGCGTCGTCGAGATCGACGGCCAGTCGGAAACAAAGGACATCCCACAGCTCTCGATCGGCCGCATCGAAGCGGGTGAGCACACGATCTCGTTCAGTAAACCCGGTTACGAGACTATTTCCGGCGTCGTAAGGGTCCATCCCCAGGCAGAGGTCACCGTGCGAGGAGACCTCTTCGCGGGCAAGGTAGAGGTTCTCTACGAGGGACGAGGAGCCCTGCGTATCAAGTCGAATCCGATGCGGTGTACCGTTCGATTTCGCGGCAAGATCGACGAGAAGGTCCGCACCCACTTGAACCTGACGCACATTCCCGCCGGTGAGTATCCGATGGTCGTGGAGATCAAGGGCCGAAAGCTCCACACAGACGTTTTGATCAAGGACGGACACAGGACAGTCATCGAGGTGAGCTTCGTGAAAGGAACCGAACCGTTCGTCGTTTCCTACGAATCTAACTGAAAAATGGGTCTTTTCACTTTTGAGCGTTGCTGCCCATGGGTGACACCGGTATCCTTCGAGCAAGGGAACCAGGCACAAAGGATCCGGAATTTCCTCTTCGGCCGATCGGCAGGTTTACCATGTGGGTTCGTGTTTCTCTCGTCTGGCTCGTGATCGTCACGCGTGGGATACTCACCGCGTCCGCGCGTCCTGACGTCGCGGTGATCACGCCCGATCAGCTACTGGCAGGGGCTCCTCTCGCCGTAGAGGAAAACTCAGTTGCGATCGTCGACGACAAGGAGGTTCTTGCCGTTAACGCCGAGATGCGGGACTTCCTGGTTTCCCACGTCAGCAGCAGGGTCAGCGACTACATCAAGCTTCACGAGCTGCTCCACGCGATTATCAACGAGGGCACCTTCGGGTTGGAGTACGACGAAACAACCCGCACCGCCACAGAGACCTTTGTGCTGCGACAGGGCAACTGCCTGTCATTTTCAAATATGTTTGTCGCCATGGCTCGTGAGGTGGGTCTGGATGTGGAATACCAGGAAGTGGATATTCCGCCCGATTGGACATATCGGAATGATGCGTTCGTCCTCAACCGGCATGTCAACGTGCTCGTAGATCTGGGGACGGCGGGTCATCACGCGGTAGATTTCAATATCGATGATTTCAGGACCAGCTACGACAGGCGCACGATCTCTGATAAGCGGGCGCTGGCTCACTACTACAACAACATGGGCGTCGAACGCATGCAGGTGGGTGATACGACGTCGGCTCTTCTGTATTTCCGAAGGGCCATCGCCGACAATGACCGCAGGTTTTCACCGGCCTGGGCCAACCTCGGCATTTTGTATCTGCGAGCGGACCAGCCCGCTTATGCCGAGGCTGCCTTTCTGGAAGCCGTGAAGGCAAACCCCGAGAATTTCGTGGCCATGAGCAATCTTGTCAGCCTCTACGAACAGCAGGGGGACCAAGAGCGAGCTGAGGTCTTCCGCAAAAAGGTGATCCGTCACCGAAACCAGAACCCCTACTATCGCTACCAGCTTGCCCGTGATGCGTTCTTTGCCCAGAACTACGATGCGGCTATCAACCACCTCAAGTTCGCGATTCGGAAACGAGAGCAAGAGGATCAGTTCTACTTCATGCTGGGCCTGGCCTACCTGCAGAAGGGGAACGAGGCGGCAGCCCGGCGCTGGCTTACCCGGGCCGAAGAGATCGCCGCGACCGACGTCCTGAAGCGCAATTACTCTAACAAAATCGACATGCTCCTATCGGCGGCGGATTGAGACCTACCGGCAGTAGCTGATGATCTTCTTTTTGAGCTTCCCGGGATCGTTGATCGTATCGTAGAAATCTTCGACGAACTTCAAAGCCCGGCGACGGTCTTTCGGGTAGGGGAGATCCTCGCGGTTGAATAAAGCCTCGAGCTCTGGTCGTTTTTGGTTGAAGATGGCGATGGCGCCGGGCAGCTCGCCATTGTGTTTACAGAGACCGCGGTAAACACGGTCGGTGATCCGCCGGATACCCAGACTGGGATCAGGCAGGCCAGCATAGGGGGGGTTGACCAGGCCGGTCTGATCGAAGTCGAAGGGCACAATCGTATTGAGGTCAACGCCCTCTTCCCCGAAGACGGCGACGTTGTGGCAGCACCGGTCATCGGGCCGGCCCTTGACCGCCGACCAATCGGTGTTGCCGACCATGTACTGGAATAGGGTCATCACAGTGAGCTGTGCCTCGTCCAGATCCGTGGTCCGCTGCGATTGAATGTCCAGCCAGACCTGACCGTGGCGTGCGGCGGATCGCTCGAGGTCTTCGATGAAGAAGGCATACCCGGTTTCTTCTTTGCCCGGTTTTTCGCTGTCCTGAAATCGCACCTGCACAAGCCGGACCCATAAAGCCGGGTCAGCGATCACCGCGTAGCTCTTGTACACCAGGTACTCCAGCATGGTGTATTTGTCGTATCCACCTCGGACGCGACACGGCGTCACCAGACGGAGTATGGGTTGCCCTTCGAACGGCGTGCCCCGGACGTCGACTGCCTCGACGGTGAAGGCGAGAGAGGCCAGGTCGCATTCCCGCAGCCGGCTGATGCCGTACTTGTTGCATGTCATCGGGATCGATGTGCCATCTGACAGCTCCAGGCTGCCGAGCACATCGGACGCGCCTTCTGCCTGCCGCATCAGCCTGGTGAAAGGAGCATGGATGGTGAGGTCGAAGACCTCGTCATCTTCGAACAGCGGCTGAACGGCACCAACGAAAATGCTCCAGGTAACGCACGCCACGAAGGACAGCCCAACCCTGAGCCTGTGGGTGCCGCACCCCGATAATCTGGATTTCATGCCCATAGTATGGCGCAGATCCCTCGGGATCGGTAGACCTGCTCATCCCTCTGGTTGGGTGAGAATTTCGACCCGCGCCTGCGCGGAGTCATCCCGGGGGAAGAAAGTCGACCGCTTCCGCGATATACTCTCGCTCGTGACAGGTCCGCCTGTCGCAGTTGAGACGAGCTCGCGACCCGGTTCTCGAGAATGAGGTTGGGCTGCCGGCGTACCACAACTCAGAAAAAGGAGTTGACCACAGTGAAAACAAAGCAACGCACAATCGCGTGGATTCTGGTCGTGATCCTGGTGGTTCCGGGGCTGGCCTCAGCCATCAGGAAGGGAAGGCTCGTCGGAAGGGTCGTCAACCCCGAGGGCGAACCTATTCCGGGAGTCACCGTCACAGCCACGTCGACGGAGGTACCGGGTTTCAAGGTTGTTGAAACCACCGACAAGAAGGGCGTCTTCAAGATCGACTTCGACGTGATCAACGTGGTGTATCGCTATCAATTCCAGAAGGTCGGATATCAGAGTACCGAGGCCACACAGACGTGGCGCAAGGACGGCACCGCGCGTCACGATTTCACAATGCAACCGGGAGCAACGCGTGCGGTGAGCGGCTCGCCCGCGGCCTCGACCTCGAATCAGGCAATTCTGGCCTTCAACGCCGGGGTCGCAGCCTTTGAGGCCAAAGACTACGCAACCGCCGAGGCGAAGATCGAAGAGGCTCTGGGGCATGACCCAGAGCTGCGCCAGGCGTGGGGGGTGCTGAGCGTTATCGAGCTCGAACAGGGGCATTACCAGGAGGCGGTGGAGGCGGCTGAACAGGCCATGGCCCTCGGCTCCACGGACGAGGTGATCCTGCGGACGCGGTGGGAGGCCTACCGAAACCTCGGAGACGAAGCCAAGACCGCAGAGGCGCGAGAGGATGCTGAGAAAGCAGGCCGCCTGACCGAGGAGGCGAAGAGGATCCACAACGAGGCGGTCGCGCTTGCGAAGGCCGGCAATTACGAGGGCGCCTTTGCAAAGTTCCAGGAAGCGGTGGAGGTGGATCCGAACCTTCAGGTCGCCCTCTTGGGTGTCGCCACCACCGGCCTCAAGATCGATCGCAATGCGGAGGTGATAGCCGCCACCGAGACGATCCTCAAGGAGGATCCCCAGAACGAACAGGCGATACGGATGCGATACAACGCCTCCCTGAAGCTGGGGGACGAGAATCTCATCATCGACGCGCTGGTGAGTCTGGCCGTCGTGGAACCCGATATGGCACGCGACGGCCTCTGGCTCCTGGCCCTTGCGGCCTACGACGCCAGTGATATGGCTCGGGCCAAGATGCGATTTAACAAGGTCATCGAAGTCGATCCGAACCGTCCACGGGCGCACTACTACCTTGGCCTCATCTACGTGAGCGAAGAGGCCAACGCGGAGGCAAAGAGCCACCTCGAGCGCTTCCTCGAATTGGCGCCTGACGATCCAGATGCCGCGACTGCCGAAGATCTCGTCAAATTCCTGAGCGGGACCTGACCGCAACGCTGTTGATTGCATTCATCGGTGCAGCCGGGACGCCTGCACTATCCGGGGTCCTTCGAGCGGCATTGGGTTCAGTCCGGTCTTCTCAGCGTGCCAGGAAAGCCGACATCATCGCCATCATCAACTCCAAA
>Ga0316193_10001959_pt1 | contig 14201 bp, 10 predicted proteins | sample MerIslsedime2_MG_FD_207735 | JGI IMG/M metagenome (GOLD analysis project Ga0316193, IMG submission 207735) | Coastal sediment microbial communities from Maine, United States - Merrow Island sediment 2 | ecosystem: Environmental > Aquatic > Marine > Coastal > Sediment | place: USA: Maine...
GTAACCCCTCCAGGGGATATCTTCTATTCAGTTTTTTTAAGGGAGTCGGGCTCCCGGTAGCTCAATGGAGCTGGCGAGAGGAATCGAACCCCCAACATCCTCATTACAAGTGAGGTGCTCTGCCTATTGAGCTACGCCAGCACAAGGGGCGTTATATACAACAGTGCCTGGCAAATTGCAAGTAAAAATTTACCAGATTTTATCGATAACGCCATAAGTGCGCAGTTATAACGAAAGCCTGACCGAGTGTCAAATATCAAAGTCCCTTTTTACAGAAAAAAACCGTTTGGTTTTTTCTGTTGACAATTATGACCGATTTAGTTATAAATAAAACACCATAGAAACCCGTTTATTGGGGTGTCCTTTTCCCTCCTGAGGACACCCCATTTTTTTGCCTTTTTTCCGTGTCCTGTAAGTATCGCTCCGTTGCTCATCCCCGAACATTCGGTTCCAATTATTCATAGAATAAAACAAGCAAAACCAGTACCCGGGGGTTGCGCCCCCCGACTGCGCCTTACTCTTTTACTGGCCTAAAAGAGTAAGCAGAAAAGGGCCTGCGCTGCGCTGGGCATGTCTGACTCGTTCTGGCGGCAACCTCAATTCAGACAGGATGATCAGACTAAATGGCTACATGTCCCCCGCAGGATCCGAGACTCTTGTGAGCCTCTCCTTCTGTGGAGAATTGCATCGTTGGTTATGTTTTCTGGCTTTTCCCTTGTAGATCAAACTGAAAGGTCAGGCCCTTAGACACAGGGCCGGATTTCCATCACAGCAGGATCTTGAAGTCACAGAAGCCCGGCAAAGGAGATGCTCTCCGCAAGGAGAAAGACATTTTTGCATACTTTTGTTGCCAGACAAAAGTATGGCGTCTGGCGGGACGCAACCCGCCGGTTCTGGTTCTGCTCTGCTCTGCTTATAAAGATCCTAATTATTGATACAAAGCAACGAGCAAAGCAGCCTCTCAAGTATGTACATCATTTTTCAATAATCCGCCCCCGGTAACAAACTGACCCGCGGCGTCCCCAGCAAAGGATGCTCATCAACGTGCAAGCGACAGCCGTAACTCTGTTCGAGAGTTTCACCGCTCAACACCTCGTTCGGAGTGCCAAGAGCGGCCACCCTCCCCTCGTTGAGCAACAGCAGGCGATCGGCATAGGCAGACGCCAGGTTGAGGTCGTGAGAGACCATGACAATTGTGATCTGCTCCTGCTGCCTGAGCCGCTCCATCAGGTCCATGATTCTCAGTTGATGGGCCGGATCGAGCGAGGCGGTCGGCTCATCCAGCAGCAGGACCTTTGATTGCTGACAGATCGCCCGGGCGATGATGACCCTCTGCCGTTCACCACCGCTGAGCTGGCTGAGACGTCGGTCAGCAAGATGAAGGACCTCGGTAAATGCCATGGCCTGCTCGGCTATTTCAAGATCGCGTTTGCCTTCCACTGCCAGCAAGCCCAGATGTGGATAGCGGCCCATGATGACCGTTTCGGCAACAGTGAACGGGAATTCGGCATTGATATGCTGCGGCACCATCGCCAGAGAGCGGGCCAGCTCTTTCCTGGAATATTTACTGACCGACCGCTGCCGGAGCAGAATCTCCCCGGCAGTCAAACGGTGCAAACCGGTTATCGATTTGAGCAGGGTGGTTTTACCCGCTCCGTTCGGGCCGATGATGACAAAGAACTCCCCTTCCTCGATCTGCACGGAGACGTCCCTGACCACATCAGAGGAGCCATATTGCAGGCTGACATTGCGGATTTCAATCAGGCTGCTCATCGACGTCCCCTCCAGAGTAAAGCAATGAACAGTGGGGCCCCGATCAGCGCCGTGACAATACCGACGGACATTTCGCCTTGGCTGGGCAGACTGCGGGCCAGCAGGTCACAGACAACCAGGTAGGATGCTCCGGTCAGAATCGAGGCCGGCACCAGGATGCGATGGTCCGGACCAATCGTCAGGCGCAGCACATGCGGAATCGTCAGTCCGACGAAACCGATCAGTCCGGACTGGCAGACTGTCAGGCTGACCATAAGTGAAGTGGTTACCAGCAGGATCAGCATGACCAGTTTGACATTGACACCCATAGCCGAGGCACTGTCCTGACCGGTCAACAGCAGATTAAGAGGCTGGGCTAGCAGGTAGATCAGTATAAAGCAGGGCAGAACCCCGAGCAGCAGCGGCAGACTGTCGGAACCAGCCGCGGAGAGATCCCCCATAAGCCAGAAAATGATTTTGTGCATCTGGCCGGACTGGCTGATCGAAATCAGGAACATGATGATCGCGCCGCAAAAGGCGTTGACCATCACACCACCCAGCAGCAGGGAGTCACTGCTGCCCTCTTTGCGTCCGGAGAGCAGCAGGACCAGCAGCAATACGGCGAGAGATCCGGCAAAAGAACTCAGGGCCAGGCCCGGGAAGAAGCTGAACCCGGCAAGAATGCCGAGGATCGCCCCGACAGCCGACCCACCGGACACACCGAGGATATAGGGCTCAGCCAAAGGGTTTCGTAACAGGGCCTGGAAGACCAGGCCGCCGAGTGAAAGTGAGGCGCCAACGGTTGCCGCCAGGATCACGCGGGGCCAGCGCAGCTGCCAGATGATCACTTCAAGTGTCGCATCGGGCTCACCCTGCCCCAAAAGTACGTGCCAGGCAGCTCCGATCTCTCCCGATGAACCGATCGTCAGACCGAGCAGGACCGAACCGATCAGCACCGGCGCAAGGGCCATCGTGACCATGATCAGTTTTATGTAGACGGGGCGGTAGCCGGTCATCACCAATACAGTTGTCCTGTGTGCTAAGGGATGTCAGCCTGTTCCGGGTGCAGCAGGCCGACAAGGTACTCCAGGGCATCGATCAACCTCGGCGTCGGACGATCGAACAGGTCCGCATCAACGACATACAGACGGCTGTTCCGCACCGCCGGGATCTGCGGCCACTCCTGCCAGCGGGAGCGGAGCTCCTGGTCGGTATAACCGCCTCCCATCGATGCCAGGAGAACCACCTCGGGTTTGAGCACAAGAAGCTCCTCCCAGGTGTATCTTGGGTACCCGGTGCGGTCGGCAGCTAGATTTATGTTGCCTGACCGGGTCAGCAGCTGATGCAGAAATGTGTCGGAGCCGGCCGAGATGACCGGTTGAGCGTCGATCTGGAAAAACACTCCGGGGCGGTCCGTGACTCCTGCAACCTGGCGGGCAACCCGGGCGAGTCGTTGTCGATATCCGGCGGCCAGGGCTTCTGCACGGACTTCTTCATGGTAGATCGAACCCAGCCGCTCGACCGTGTCAATGATCGCTTCCAGGCTCTGGGGATCGAAAACATAGACGGGGATTCCCAGCGCCTCGAGCCTGTCGACCACGGCCTTCGGGTTACCGTCTCTGATCGCCAGGCAGAGTTGCGGCTTCAGGCTGACAATTTTCTCGATGTCCAGTGCGACATAACTGCCCACCTTGGGCAATTTTGCCGCAGCTTCGGGAAACGTGGCGAACCGGGTCGCACCGACCAGTACCTCACCACCTCCGACCTCGTAACTGATCTCAGTGAGGTTGGGCGCCAGGGACACGACGCGCGTCAGGGGCTGCGCTATCGTCACCTCGCGGCCCAGCTGGTCAACGAGGACCCTGCCGTGCACCGGAGGTGTCGCCAGCCAAAATACAGCCATGAAAAGAAACAGGTTTTTCATGTCAAGAGTTTAGAACCTGAAGTCGATGCCCGCCACAAAATTGATTTCCGGAGACGGGTAGAGGTACTCCTCGCCGTAATCGACACCATACTCCTCATATTCCTGATCAAGGATATTCTTCACCGCGATGTACATTGACCCATTCTCAAGCAGATAAGCAAGTTTTCCGGCCAGATAGAAATAGTCATCTTGATGACCGAGGTTGTTGTCAAAATCCGAGATATACCGCCGCTCGCCGACATAGATGCCGTCCAGACCCAGTTGAACGTGGTCGTAGAATGTCTTCTGAACGCCAACGGTAAACTGATGCCTGGGGACATTCGGCAAATCCTTGCCATCATATTGCCCACCATCAATATCTGTGTGTCTGTATGTATAACTGCCGCTGAAAAAAATATCATGGATGTTTTTGCTGGCAGACAGCTCGAGCCCTTGCCGGATGCTGTCCCCGTCGAGGTTTTCATTCGCGCCTGTCAACGGGTTGTAGAAGATTTCATCTTCGGTGACGACACGAAACAGATTCAAACCAAGGGCAAGCCCCGATTCGAGGCGAACTCGCAGGCCGGCTTCAAAGTCATCAGAGGTTTGTGCCTTCAGGGTGTCGTTGATGGTATTGAAATAAAAATTGAAAAATTCATCAATCACCGGGTATCTGAAACTCTTTGCATAGCTGACATAAGCAGAAGAATTGTCCAAGAACCGGTAATTGACCCCAAGGGTGTAGAGGTCTTCGTCTATGGTCTTCGAATCATGAGTTCCCACATCGACCCATTTGAAATCAAATTCGGCGCGATCATGTCTGAAGCCACCGGAAGCAGAGAGGCTTTCCGTTACCGCAACGTCCACATGAGCAAAATACCCGTAACTTTCCTTGCTCATATCGTAGGAGGCCGTGCTGTATGACGATTCATTCCGGATGTCTTCATCACTTTTCTCGTAATCAAAACCCAGAACGGCCCGGGTCTCGTAACCGAGTAGCGATTCACTGATAACCAGCTGAGGGGAAAACGCCTTGGTCTCTATCTCGGTATCACCGGTATAGTCGCCCCAAGAGGAGAAATAGTGGAATTCCGCTTCGCGATTGCGTTTTGAGAGGTCCAGGTCCAGGTAACTTTTGTCGGTCAGGTAGTATTGCAGGCCGCCCTGGAGGTACCAGTCCCTGGTATCGGCAAAGTCATCAGGTGACGTGGTCGATTTACGCGACACGCCACTGTCCAGGGCACTTTTGTACAATCCTCCGGGCATACTGGCATCATCTTTATGATAACCGCCGTTGACTCGCAGGCGCAGTTTATCTGAGGCCTCATACTCCAGGCTGGCCCCAGCATCTTTGGCCAGGATGTCGCTGTTGTCACGATAGCCGTCGGAAGAGCGATAGTTTCCATTCACGGCGATCGACAGGTCTTTGGCCGTCCCGCTCACAGAACCACTACTCTGGAACGTCTTGTAACTGCCGGCCAGGACACTTGCCGCTCCAGTCAGCTCCGGAGTGCCTTTTTTCGTGATGATGTTGATCACGCCGCCGGTGGCGTTGTCACCGTAAAGAACGCCGCCTCTACTACCGCGAACAATTTCAATTCTTTCCACTCTCTCCTTTGGGATAAGGACCCAATCAACACCACTCAAATCAGCCTGATTGATACGCCTGCCATCAACAAGCACCAAAGTGTTCAATGAAGCTGTTTCACCGAACCCTCTCAGGTCAACGGTGTAATTGCGCCCATTCCCAGCAATATCGTTCACCAAAACACCTGGCACGGTTCTCAGTAATTCAGGGATATTCTGAGCTGCAGACTGATCAATTTCTTCCTCCGTGATAACCGTCACATTGGCTGGTACCGAATAAATACTTTCCACCAGCCGGGTTGCAGTCACGACCACCTCATCCATCATCACCGACTGCTCCTCTGCCTCTGCGGCAAAGACCGAACTGCAAACCATGAAACCTATCATAACAACCAACAAAACCCTGTACATGTTTCCGCTCCCGTTACAATGGACCGGGGCAATAAAAAATCCCCGGCCAATATGAAATTGATCCGGGGATTCCCTGTATCTCCACGAACTCTCGGCAACCACCCCGTGACCGCGGGGGCAGCAACTCAAATCTCTTCAGACAGGTCTTCTGACTTCCGGTTCGTCCTACTGATCGCGCCTTCCCGACGGGTAGTGTCAGTGGCTTGTGTGCGATGTTCGTCCCCGGTCACAGCGGCGGGCCCGTCCCGGATTTTCACCGGGTTCCCTTTTGACCGGATTCGCGGATGATTGCATAACCCGATCAAGCCTTGCGGCATCTGAAAATGTATGGCGCAACCTTACCTGCTGTTTCCGGACAAAGTCAAGAATCACCTGCCTGGAACCGCCAACATTTATCTGGCTGCCACCAGACGATGACAATTGTGTGCCTGACCGTCAGAAAACTCGAATAATGCTTGTGAAGCGATAAAGATTGATTAACATTATCTGAGTAGCAGTTCGCTTAACTTAACAACCAGTCAAGGAGACTTAACCATGTCAAAAATAAAAGGGACTATCGGCATACTCACCGGAGGAGGGGATGTCCCAGGCCTTAATCCGGCCATCAGGGCATTGACAGTCCGCGCCTTGAGAGAGGGTTACAGAGTTCTCGGCATCCGGCGCGGCTGGGCAGGACTGGTCGACCTGATCCCTGATCCGCATGCTGACAACAGTAGCTGCATACAGGAGCTGACCGAGGAGATTGTCAACCGGGCAGGCCGCACAGGAGGGACTTTTCTGCATACCTCGCGAACCCGTCCGAGCCACTTGCCGATCACCAATATCCCGACCCACTTACAGGACATCTACCAGGAAACGATTAACGACCTGACGCCACAGGTCCTGAAAAACATCGACTTCCTCGGCCTGGACTTCCTTATCCCGATCGGTGGTGACGACACACTCAGTTACGGTCAGCGCTTGCATGAAGAGGGAGTCAAGGTGGTCGCCATCCCGAAGACCATGGACAACGACGTCCCTGGCACCGACTACTGCATCGGCTTCTCGACCTGCGTCACCCGGACGATCGAACTGACCCACCGGCTGCGCACCAGCGCCGGCTCCCATGAACGCTTCCTGGTCCTTGAAGTGTTCGGCCGTTACGCCGGGTTCTCGGCGATCCTGCCGACCATGGCCGGGGCCGCCGACCGGTGCGTGATCCCGGAGCACCCTTTCGACATGGAGCAACTCTGCGACCTGCTCAGCTACGACCGTCGAAAGCATCCGAGCAACTACTCGGTGGTCCTGATCTCCGAAGGTGCGACCATGACACATCACGACGACATGCTTTTCGAGGGGGAAGAGACGGACCAGTACGGGCACAAGAAGCTAGGCGGCATAGGTGATCAGGTCGCCGCACATTTGAAGGAACTCTCACCGAAATTCAATAACGGTCGCCGGGTCAACGTGCTCAGCCAGCGGCTGGGCTACCTGGTGCGTTGCGGAGACCCCGACGCGATGGATTCGATCGTGCCGATGGCGTTTGGCAACCTCGCCTTTGACATGGTCCTGGCCAACACCTCGGGGCGCCTGATCAGCCTGCACAACGGCTGCTACGATACGGTGCCGATCGACGTAGTCACCGGCCACAAAAAAATCGTTGATGTCAGCAAGTATTACGACACCGAGCGGCTGCGACCTAAATACGAGTCGTTCCTGCGACTGCCGACCTTCATCATGACCAGCGACATTTAACTTCAACCACCTGTTCTTGAGTGTATGGACAACAGCTTGCCAACATGGGAGCTATGAGTTGAAATTGGTTGGTCGTTGCGGTGGCAACAAATTTACAATCTCTTACCATTTTTACTTATTGCAGAAAACTCTCATTCAAAATCAAAATCGGCAGTTCGTACTGCCGGACGCCATACTTTTGTTCGGCAACAAAAGTATGCAAAAGTGCCTTCTCCTTGCGGAGGGCATCTCCTCCGCCGGGTTTCCATGGCTTTAAAATACGACACAGCTCAGGGAGCCGGCCCGTTACAGGGGGCCTTCCTTTCTGTGCGATCGACAAGGGAAAAGCTAAAGAGAACAACTACCGATACAATTCTCCACAGAAGGAGAGGCTCTCAAGAGCCTCGGGTCCTGCGGGGGACAGCTAGCCATTTAGTCTGATAATCCTGTCTGAATTGATGTTGCCTCCATTTCGAACCAGACATGCCCAGCGCAGCGCAGGCTTTTTTCTGCTTACTCTTTTAGGCCAGTAAAAGAGTAAGGCGCTTTCGGGGGGCGCGACCCCCGGGTTTTGGTTTATAAACTGAGATTCAAAAATTGCTGTCGGTCAACCCCGACGGTTTTTTGATACATAAGCCATAAATATAATGGCAACAGATTGTAAATCTGTTGCCATCTGACACAAAAACCCTTAACAACACCGCGCCCGACCAACAACCTAAAACTCCAAAATACACTCGATTACCGAGTGATCATTTTTTCTGCCTGACAACTTCAAACAGTGCCACGGCGCTTGCACAAGAGGCATTGAGAGACGGCACCCCGCCGCTCATGGGGATTTCCAGCAGACCGTCGCACAGCTGGCGGGTCCGCTGACGCAGGCCTTCTCCTTCACTGCCGACGATCAACGCAAGATGGCCGGACAAGCTTGCCGTAAACAGAGGCTGCGCCTCTTCACCGGCAGCCAGGCCGTACACCCAGAAGCCCACTTTCTTCAGCGCCTCGATGGCCCTGGCCAGGTTGGTCACCTGGCAGACGGCGAGATGTTCCACCGCACCGGCCGATGCTCTGTCGACAACGTTGGTAATCCCGCAGCTGCGATCTTTGGTGATCACCACGCCCTGGCAACCGGCCGCATCGGCGTTGCGCAGAATCGCCCCCAGGTTGTGCGGGTCGGTAATCCCGTCCAGAAGAAGGAAGAACCCGTCCTGACCGGAGGCCTGCCAATCAGCCAGCAGGTCCTCGAACTCGGTGTAGGGAAATGCCTCCATACTCATCACCACTCCCTGGTGATGAGGCAGCCCGGCAAGTCGGTCGAGATCCTGTCGGCGGCGCTGCCGAACCGGGACGTCAAGCTCCCTCGCCAGAGCCAGGACTTCATCGATGCGCTTGCCGTCAGCTTTTTCGTCGACAAACAGTTCAACCGGCCGACGGCGGCCGCGCAAGCCTTCTTTGACGGGGTTGATCCCGTAGAGATAGTCGAGGTTCATATCACGATTTCTGTAACTTTATGGTTGTATCGACGTTGATCCGATACTGAAGGGCATGCATCACGAACTTCAAGAAGAGCGGGTTGAACAGCTGGCAAAACCAATTGTGTGTTTGGCAAACATCACGCCCTTTCCAGCCTGACCCCGGCAGTGATCATCCGCGACCCAACCACTCGACCAGCCTGCCACGCCCGGACTCCGTTCCAGGCGGTTACAAATTATTCGTCAACAGTGACAGAGTGACAGTTGCTCTCCGGCGCGCTGCCACGTCTTTCAGCTGATATCCTGACCTCTTCCGCCGCAGGATAACCGGCCCTGTTGCGACCAATCAGGGCCTGGATACTGTACCGGCCCAACGCTCCCGCCTCCGCAATGTTGCAGAGCTCTTCCAGAGCCGTACGGTTGTCGTACTCGCCCTTCCGGTAAGGCCGGGAGGATATCAGAGCATCATAGACATCGCATGTTGCAACCATTTCAACCAGGGGGCTCACTTCAGCGAGGCCTCTCGGGTAACCCGAGCCGTTGCATCGTTCATGATGGTTGAGGGCGACATGCGCCGCCGGATGGTGATGATCTCCCAGGTAATAACTGAGCAGCACGAAACCGGCCACGGAGTGAAATTCGAGGAATTGGCGCTCACGGCGGGTCAGGGGGGTCTTCTTTTGCAGGATATCAAAAGGTATTGTCAGTTTGCCGACGTCGTGGGTCGGCCCGACCAGCAGGACATTCCTCTCGGCCAGGGTGTTTGGGTAGCATGTCTCCATCATGAAAGAAGTCAGGGCGAAAACCACCAGCGAGTGGCGATAGGTATAGAAGTCGTTTTGCTTGAACAGGTCCAGCGCTGACAAGAAAGGCTCGGGAATCGGTATCTCGCCAAACTGACTGAGATGGGCTCGAATGCCGTCGGCGCCACCGAAAATAAACGCGTAGGGATCCTTGCTAATGAAGCGCTCCATATCCGACAAAATACTATTGTGCTGAAGCAGGCAGCTGGTCTTGAACTGCTTCAGTCGTCCCGACCTGGCGATATCATTGATAATCGCCTCGTCGAGCCTGGAGCCCGCGGACAGTAACTCCATGCCGTCCAGGTCCCTGATGGCAAAAGGAAGCGTGATGTCGAGTGCAGCGGCGTCACTGCTAATTGATGATTCTGTGATGTCACGATTCATGTTCTCCCCCCGATCACATTTAATCGTCTGCTCAAGTCCCGGATTACGACTGATTGACTGACGTGATCTGGTCCGTGGTTGCAATGCGGTCTTTCCCCTCCGCTTTGGCCTTGAACATCAATTGGTTGGCCAGATCAACAAGCCGGGTGAACGATTGATGTTCATCACCGGAAAAAGTTGAAATCCCGACACTGATCGTGATGCGCTCCTCGCCCATGCCCTTGTAACGAAACGAACGGATACTCGAACTGATCCGGCGAGCCAGTTCCAGGGCTCCGGCGATTTCTGTCTTGGGTAGCAGGATCACGAATTCCTCGCCGCCGTAACGTGCCGCGATGTCGATTTCACGCACAAACTCCCTGATCATCTCCCCAATCTGCCTGATAACTTCATCGCCACGGATATGGCCATATTTATCGTTGACCTGCTTGAAGTCATCGATGTCGAAAAAAATCAGTGACAGTGGCTCATGGTGACGCACCGCACGGGAGAACTCCTTCTCGAGCCGTTCATAGAAGTGCCGATGTGTGTAAAGCTTGCTCAACCCGTCGCGAATCGCCATCTCTTCAAACAGGTCCTTGGCGGATTTCATCGATTCGAAAAGCGTCGCATTCTCCAGCGCATTCGCAGAGATATTGGCGACCAGATGAGTAAGCTTGTTGATCCGTTCGGAGATACCGTCCTTCAATTTCATTGTCGTGCGTAACAAGAGGGTGCCGATAACGGTCTCTTTCTTGATGATTGGCACAACGATGAGCGAATTGAGATTCAAGGCTGAAACATGCTCGCGAACCGGCTCCATCAGGAGGTCGCTCTTGACATCGTTGACGATCACCGCCTGGTGAGTCTCTATTGCCTTGCGTATCTCCGGATAGCGATTCAAATCCAGCCTGATTTCGGTGTTTTCCTGCAGGTCATTGCAGGCCTTGACGATAATTTCATCGACATCGTTGATACTGATAATCGAGCACCGTTCGACTTCGATAACATCGGCAATCTTTTCCACGACGAATCGAAGAATTTTCATCGGGTTGCGCAAAACGGTGACGATGTCATACAGCTCGAGGAGCATCTGCAGGTCGCGCCGCTCCAGTTCGTTGTAGTAGTTCTTGTACAGCAGGTGCGAATCGACCCTTGCCAGGACCTCCGGAGTGTGAACCGGCTTTGTGATGTAATCGTCGGCACCGGCCTGCAGGCCCAGAATGATCTCGTCCCGATTGGTATGGGCGGTAATCAGGACCACGGGGATCCGTTTTGTCTGTTCGGTCTCCTTGATTATCCTGCAGACCTCAATGCCGTTCATGACTGGCATCTCGATATCAAGGATCACCAGATCCGGGAGAGTACTGAGGACCAGGTCCAGGGCCGTTCGGCCATTGTCCGCCTCAAGTGTTGTGTAATGGCCCGCCAGGGCGTCCTTGAGAATTGTCCTGATAAACTTGTCGTCGTCGACAATCAGGACTTTGTCCGATATCATCCCCTGTCCCTCCATTGGCAAGCCATAGCTTGCATCTTCATCTGCTATTCTGCTTCAGTAGTCAGCTGATATAATTGGCCAAAGGCCGTTTTTATTATCAGTGAGTTTTAACACCTTCCGTAGCACGTGACAACTTACAAAACCTTATCACCCGGTCCGCGGAGCACCGTATTGCGGGTACTGGCTTGTCCTGGCAAATCATTGGGACCCGTTTTATCCATAACGACCCAGGAGCAATTTCATATTGAGGAGTTTCGTCGACAGGATAAAGGGCATGATTTCCTTTTGACGCCCTTCATCCCCCCTTTTCAATCCTCGACAATGATATTTAATGCACAAATCGTGCGAATCTCAGATTGTCGAGAAATTTCATTCATTCAATGCTTCCTGCATTTCCTGCAGGATCATATCGGCAGCCAAAACAGGATCTGCAGCCGCAGAGATCGGCCGTCCGATCACCAGATAATCGGCCCCGGAGCGCAGGGCATCACCCGGGGTAGTGACACGTTTCTGGTCATCCTGAGAAGCGAATGTCGGTCGGACACCGGGCGTGACGATCAGGAAATCATCCCCACAGGCGTCACGAATCAGACCCACCTCTTTGGGCGACGCGACCACGCCATCCATACCGGCATCTTTGGCCAGCCTGGCGAGCTTGGGTACCATGACCTGAATGGGCCGATCGATACCGACCCGGCGCAAGGTCTCTTCGGTTGACGAAGTGAGAATTGTCACCGCCAGCAGGATCGGACGGTCCGGGTTGCCGCGCGGACAGGCCCTGTCGATTTCGGCCACCAGCTTTGCCATCATTTCAAAACCGCCCAGGGCATGCACGTTGAACATCCTGACTCCCAGCCGCTGGGCCTCAAGACCGGCCATGGCCACGGTATTCGGGATGTCATGATATTTCAGGTCAAGGAACACATCACAGCCACCATCCTGCACCAGACGGACAACCTCGGGGCCACACCGGGTAAAGAGCTGCTTGCCGATCTTGAAAACACCGACCTGCCCCTGCAGTTTTGCCACCCAGTTGCGGGCGTCTTCAAGGTTGTCGACATCGAGAGCGAAGATCAATCTTTGTTTGGCACTATTCATCACGGTTTCCTATCAGGTCCCGGACGCGCTGTGAGACTACCTGGACACGTTTGATCAATTCGGCAGAGTCAGCGGCCCCGAGTTCACGGCGGGCGGCAATGCATTCCATGTAGACCAGCTCGCTGAGAGACTCCGAGAGCAGACGCAGCTTGTCACCTTCCTCAAGGCCGGCCAGGTTGGCAAGGATCCGGCCGCCATCAATCGAGCCGTCTTCCTTCAGTGCGGTCTGCCTGAACACGTACGAAAAAGGTTGCGGCAGGTCACGCAGGAATCGCGAAATCTCCTCACGGAACCGGGGGTTCTTGGCCGAGACGACGCCGTGCATGGCCACCAGGACGCCGTTGAAGATCTTGACCACTTCACCGAGGACCCCTTCGACGGCCACAGTCGGAGCCTCTTCCATAGTCACCACACCGCGTTCAACCAGTTGACTGAGCAGTCTCAGAGCATCGAATTCACCGGACCCCGAACGGCGCAACAGTTCGCTGACATCACTGACCCCCGACTGGACCAGGGCGACCATTCTCTGAGATATACTGTCGAGATCATTGGGAACCTTGCCGGTGGCTACCGGCATGGCATCAAGCGATTTAACCTTCTGAATATACACGGCCCGTTCATCAACCCGTCGTAAACCTTCCATAATCAGATTCTGGGTGGTCATGGAAAGGCTGACGATCTGGTCTTCATCCGGCTTGACATTGGTGTAGACATAGGAGCCTTCATGGAAGGCGAACAGGTTGTAGGTGATCGTTTCCACCTGGTTTTTGGTCGCGGCCCAGAGGTCCTGGGAAGTGATAATCCCCTGGTCGGCCAGGATCTTGCCCAGGGGAATTTCGCCGTTGGCAAACTGGCGGGCGCCCTGCAGGATCTCCCGGTCGAATTTACCGAGGCTGTAGAGTATTTCGCCTATCTCCTCTTCCGGAAAGGTGCTTGTGGCATAGACGATTTCGCCATTCTGGAAATAAAGGTCTTTGCTGCCTCCGGGCAGAGTGAACTGCAGCAATCCGGACTTGCGGAACATGTTGAAAAACGAGAGCAGGTCGACAATCCCGATGTCCCCGACCAGGCCGGTCATCAGCACTTTGTCGGCATTTGCCGCAGACTCCAGCAACAGATGCTGAACGGAACAGGATGACAACCTCAACGGCTGGTCTCCCATCAATTTCAAAACATTCGACGGCAGTTGCAGCTTGCCACCTTTTTCGATCCTTACCTCGCTCACGTTTCTACTCCCCCAGTGAAGCGAAGAGGACGGCGAGAACCTGTGCCGCAATCGTTGCCGCGGCACCATCAACCGGCAGCATGGACTTTTCGCCAGTCTGTCGATCCTGCAGTTCGAAGGACTGTTCTTTCAGCCCCCGTGCACCAACAGTAACGCGCAGCGGGATGCCAAGCAGTTCGGCATCCTTGAATTTGCTCCCCGGGCGTTCATCACGATCGTCGAGCAAGACCTCCAGGCCTTCGGCAACCAGCTGTTCATACAGAGCTTCGCCTGCCCCCAGGACAGTCTCATCATTCGGGTTGAGCAGGGTGACAATCACCTGGAAGGGCGCCAGCGGCATCGGCCAGATGATGCCGTTCTCGTCGTGATTCTGCTC
>Ga0316193_10001960_pt1 | contig 14199 bp, 14 predicted proteins | sample MerIslsedime2_MG_FD_207735 | JGI IMG/M metagenome (GOLD analysis project Ga0316193, IMG submission 207735) | Coastal sediment microbial communities from Maine, United States - Merrow Island sediment 2 | ecosystem: Environmental > Aquatic > Marine > Coastal > Sediment | place: USA: Maine...
GCTGAGAAAATTTACATAGAATTTTTCAAAAGGCTAAAGGGTCTCTTTGAAAACACATCCGAGGGAAAGTTTGGTGCCGATATGCAAATTCAACTTACAAATGACGGACCAGTAACCATTATATTATAAAGATCAAGTTGATGACTCTCTGTTAAATGTTTTAAAAGTTTCACTTCGTTGTATTTAATTGATCTTTATATTTCGGGATCTAGCGCTAGTATTTTATTTAGGCAGTCTTAATAAAATTTTTTAATAGTAGTTCACCTTCATTAGATAGTATTGACTCTGGGTGAAATTGTATCCCGAATATGGGGTAATCTAGGTGATTTATTGACATGATTTGTTCATCATCTTCAGATAGAGCTGTAACTTCCAGACAATTTGGAATGCTATTATTGTCAATCACAAGTGAGTGGTAGCGCATCATAGAAACATTTTGTGAGATGTTAGAAAAAAGACCCTTCTGATTGTGGGCAATTTTGCTTGTCTTACCATGCATTACAATCGGGGCTTTTATAATTTTTGCGCCAAATACATGCCCAATTGCTTGATGTCCAAGGCATATCCCCAAGATAGGAATCTTGCCTTTAAAATATTGGATTAAATCAAGTGATATTCCCGTATCTTCAATTGATTTAGGGCCGGGACCAATAACGATTTGAGAAGGGGTAAGTTGCAGGCATTTTGATATGCTCATTTCATGGTTCCTGAAAACTAATACTTCTTCACCAATAATTTGAAATGCCTGCACTATGTTGTAAGTAAAAGAATCGAAGTTATCGATAAATAAAATCATTTCAAGTTTGAAGTATTACGACAAAATATTTCATTAGCATTGAAAAAATAAGCGATTTCTTTTTTTGCGGTATCTTCTGCATCAGAGCCATGTACTGCATTTGCATCTATACTTTCTGCAAAGTCTGCTCTAATAGTACCGGGCATTGCTTCTTTAGGATTAGTAGCTCCCATAACCTCGCGGTTTTTTTGGATTGCATTTTCACCTTCTAATATCATTACTAAAATAGGTCCTGATATCATAAATCCAACTAAGTCTTCAAAGAAAGGCTTTCCTTTATGAATATCATAGAATCCTTCGGCTTTTTCTCTATTAAGGTGTAGCATTTTAGCAGCAACGATAGTAAGGCCTCCTTGCTCTAGATATGCAATTACTTTTCCTATATTGTTTTTTTGAACGGTATCAGGTTTTAAAATTGATAATGTTTGTTCCATGAATTATCTCCAAAGTTGTTTAAGTTCGCCCATTATAAAGGTTTTAAGCGAGAAATTCTAGTATCAAGATTTAATAATATGCTATTATGCCATCTAATAATATTTTTAACATTTAAGTTGGAACCAGCTTTTAAAGCTAAATCAAAAAAAGTATTTTTAATATGACTTATGGTAATTATCCACCACATGACAAAATAAAGAAAATTCTTGTAGTAAAGCTAAGGCATTTGGGTGACGTCTTGCTTTCTACTCCTGTTTTTTCAAGTATCAAGAAAGCGCTGCCTTCAGCTACAGTTGATGTGCTCATTAATCAAGAAGCTTTCCCAATTTTGTCAAATAACCCCTATGTTGATAAGGTGGTTTTATTTGATAGAAAAACTAAACCTAGAAATTTTTTTTCTAAACTAAATTGTGAATTTAATTTTTACTTTTCAATCTGGAAGAAAAAATATGATTTGGTGATTAATTTAACTGACGGTGATAGAGCTTTACTTTTAACAAAATTATCGAGAGCTAAAACTTTGGTTGGGATGCAAACAGATAATAAAAAAATAAATAAAAAATATACACACCTAGTAAAAAAGTGTCATTTAGAAAGACATATTGTAGAGAAAAATTTAGATGCTATCAGGCGGATTGGGATTTTTCCTGAATATGAAGAGCGTAATTTAGACTTTTTTTATCAAAAACCACCCCCTGACAGTAGGCTTTTAAACTTAACCAAAGAGGAATTTATATTAGTCCATCCAACATCAAGGTGGAGATTTAAATGTTGGCCAGAAAAAAAGGTTGTACAGTTAATAAATAGGCTATGTGATATGGGGCGAAAAGTTGTTGTAACTTCAGGCCCATCGATTGATGAAAAGCTAATGGTTAGTAGAGTAATGGACAAAGTAAACAATAAAAATGTTCTGAATTTAAGTGGTCAGACAAGTATTGATGACTTAGCGTATTTAATTCATAGTTGTAGGGCACTTGTATGTGTTGATTCATTTCCTTTTCATGTCGCTAGTTGTTTTAAAAAACCTGTCTGCGCACTTTTTGGTCCTACTTCTAATTTAACATGGGGTGCTTGGAAAAACCAGAATGCCGAGGTTATTTCCTTTGATATTTCATGTAGGCCATGCTTTTTAGATGGTTGCGGTGGTAGTAAAATGAGTGACTGTTTAAATCGTATTACAGTTGACAGAGTTGTAGATACTTTAACTAAGATTTTAGAAAGATCAAATTCTCTTAAAGTAGTAACTCATCATTAATCTCGTCAAGTTCATTTGCTGAGATGCTTTTAGAAAATAGGTGACTAACTTCTTTTTTAACTTCAAGTGAGCTAGTTTTTTCTTTTCTTTTTTTAACTTCAACTAGGGCAAAAATATCATACGTTTTGCTTGAGCTAATATCGGCTTTTACAACTTTTAAGTTTGGATAGATATTACTTGCGTGGGAGTTTGTGATAACACCAGTATTTAAACCAAGTGTTCCTTCACTTAAAAGTCTAGCGGCTTCTACCGATCCAGATGGAACTTCAACTTCTAATAGGTGCTGGCTTTTAAGCCATGCTTGATGCACCTTAAGGGTGTGTGGCGTTGATGCTATAACTTCTAGCCTTATTTTGTCTTTTAGCGCTCTTTCATGTCTTAAAAGGCTATATTTTGCTTTTTGTTTAACTACTACATGAATTTTTGAGATTGTATATGTTTGAAGTGCTTTGGATGCATCATCGTGTAAATAAAAGTTAGGAATTGAAGCTAGCTTAAGAAAAACCAGACCTTTTTTACTTATAGCTTTTTTTATGGCATCTTCGCTTGACCTGCAAAAAAAGACTTTTTCGTCTTTTAGGGCATTTTTATTTAAAAAAATATTCAACGCACTATGGCTGCGATCTCCTGCATTACTGCTTATAAATATGTATTTAGGATCCGTGTTTGAGCTTTGTGCAAAACAGTTAGAAAATATAAATACAAGCAAAATAGGTAAACTTTTTTGACTAAAACCTTTAGGCATAAAAACTTTTTCTTTATTTCAATGTGTAGACAACTTGGAATATAAAGTCTACCAATTAGAAGAGGGGTACTATTTAGTAACAACCTTAAGCAGGTTCTCGATTATCAACTTATGAACCTATTCTAATAAATTTTCTATCCACATATAAATCAGACTTAAAAGAGCAAATGATTCCCAAATTTCAGCTTTTCTTTCCCACCTCATAAGAAGCTCTTGTCGTAAGAAGTCTGATTCATAATTTTTATCTCCTTCGCAGATTGTCTTCTGTTTTTCATAACTATCTCTTAAAAAAGAGGCTTCTATAACAAATTCAAAAATATATTAAGGCGGGTTCTTGTAAGTTTCTTAGGTTAGAGTAATTCAATTAAAAAATACTACATTTTAATTATTTTAATAATAAACTTTAAACTAAATAACTAATCAGTTATTATTAATTAATTCTTAATTTAAAAAAGATAATTGGAGTAATAAAGTGACAATAAATATATTTAGACCCGGAGAAGCTTTGTATTCTTCTAGAGTTTATAATTTTCTTTCACCAGCTCCAAAAGCTGATTCATTAGTTGATAAAGTGTTAAAGCTTTTTATGGCTATTATTTTAGCCCCTGTTTCAGCTTTTAAATACTCAACAGATCTTATTAAATCTTTTAAAGAAAAGAAGCCAAAAACAACTATTGAAAAATTTGCTTTTGCTGCCAATTCTGTGGTTTCAGGAATTAAAAAAACTATAGAATCTTCTAGAAATTTTGCAGTAAAGAATCAATCAACAATTATTAAGGTAGTTATAGCAGCCGCTGCAGTTACTGGAGCTGTATATGCATACAAATCATATAATAGTGAAATACAAACTCAACCGATTTATCCGATTGATATTGATAGGCAGACCCATCTAGATTTTACTATATGTTTAACTTTAGCTTCAGTTCTAGGTATAGTTAGCGGTATAGTTAATGCTAATACAGCTGCTCAAGGTCCAGCTCAAGGTCCAGCTCAAGCTTGAGCTCCAGAAGTTCAAAGTGATGAAGCAGCTATTAAAGCGACTCAAGCTCTTTTAAATGTTATTAATAAACTTCAGCAACAAAATACGGTATAGGAAAGCTGAAACTTGGGAACCACTTGCCCTTTTAGGTCTGATTTATATGCAGTTAGGAAATTTATTAGGATAGGTTGTAAAATAGATTTATTAATCAGGGGTTTTAGAAAGTTAATAACTATAGCATTATTATCTGAATAATAAACTAGAAGTTCTAACTTAATTAAGATTGTTTTTTTTACTTTATTTATTGTATGGTGTTAAATACAAACCAACTGCAGTGTAAGCTTGTAATCCGTTAAAAAAATAAGAAATCTTGATCAGATTTTAAGGGAATTTTTAAAAGGCCTTTTAAAGGTGGAAATTCTCTCCTAAATAGTATTTTTTAGCTAACTTATTATTCATTAATTTGTCGATAGTACCTTCTATTAATACTTTACCATCTCTAATGAGGTAAGACCTATCAACGATAGAAAAAATTTCTCTAGCATTATGGTCTGTGATTAAAACGCTAATATTTTTTTGTTTTAAATGAGTTATTAGTTTTTTTAAATCTTGAATTGCAAGTGGATCAATATTTGCAAAAGGCTCATCTAATAAAAGTAGTTTTGGCTCTGTAACTAGCGCTCTTGTAATTTCAAGTCTTCTTCTTTCACCGCCAGATAAGGTGATAGCTTTTTTGTTGCGGTGTTTTGATAAACTGAGTTCATTTAAAAGAACTTCTAACTTTTTTTTTCTTGCTTCTTTACTAAGGGTAGTTAGCTCCAAGATCGACATAATATTGTCTTCAACACTAAGCGATCTGAAAATGGAAGGTTCCTGCGCTAAATAACCCATTCCCATTTTTGCTCTTTTATGCATGGGTAGGTTAGTTACATCAATATCTTGAAAATAGACTTTTCCATTATCAAGTGCGATCAATCCAATTGCAATGTAGAACGCAGTGGTCTTGCCAGCTCCATTTGGTCCCAAGAGTCCAATTACCTCACCTTTTTTTACCTCAAATGATAAGTCTGAAAGGATTTTTTTGCCGCTATAGCTTTTTTGTAGGTTGATTATTTGGAGCATTAATAACTCTTTGTTTTATATCTTGGTTAAGGGTTTTAGGGAACTTTGCTTTAATGTGATCAGCTTTAAAATTGGCTCCCTTAGGATTTAGTTGAAAAAAAATGTGACTTGCAGTGGCTGTCATTAAAATCTCATTTGAAGTAAAGAAGTCAGATAGATTCTTTCCTTTAGAGTGAAAAAAAGACAAGTTTACTTCGTCTGATATGAATTGATGAGAGGGAAAAAAGTATTTTCCTTGCTTTGCATTGCAATATTTTACTTTTTGAGAATCATTTTCTATTTTTTCTTGCATCCAAAATTCAATATCATGAAGTGTCTCGGTGCCTTTGATTTTTTTGTTGACTAGCCGTAGTTCAATATCTGAGGCTATACTGGTAATCTTTGTATGATAGCGGTCTTGACCAGAGCTAAAATAAATATCTTTTTGGATGTTTTTACGCTTTTGGTTTACGATTTTCTTTAAGGATTTTGAGTTATATGTATTGTTTATCAATTCAGCAAATTCTTTCTTGTCGCTAGAACAAGTGCAAAGAGTTTTATGAAATAAAAAATAAGCTAAGACAAAAAGGCAAACAAAAGATATCAGAGTAGTCCTTTTTATCATTTTATACCGATTGCTTTTCTCTAATTACTTCATATATAGGGATAATTTCTGAAAGTAATGTATCTAAGTCTTCAAAGCTGATCGACGACATTTTGTCGCTTTTCGCTTGAGGAGGATTTGGGTGGGCTTCTACAAATAGAGCATTAGCGCCGGCTGCAATGGCAGCTTTTGCCAGTATTGGGACAAATTCGACTTTTCCTCCAGAGCCTTCCTTTAAGGCTCCAGGCATTTGAACTGAATGAGTTGCATCAAAGCAAACAGGATAGCCCAGCTTTTGCATAATCAAGATAGATCTAAAGTCGCTTACTAAGTTGTTATAGCCAAAGGAAGTTCCTCGATCAGTTAGAAGGACATCAAATTTATTTTGTGAGGTGAGTTTTTCAACGACGTTTGCCATATCCCATGGCGCCATGAACTGACCTTTTTTCACATTTACAACGGCTGGAGTGTTTGCGGCAGCTACTAATAAATCTGTCTGACGGCATAAAAAAGCAGGGATCTGAATCATTTCTAAGATACTTCCAGCTGCCCTGGCTTGTTCGACTGTATGGACGTCAGTGACGACGGGAAGGGCAAATTCTTTTTGGACTTTTTCAAGTATTTGGAGACCTTTATCTAGACCGGGGCCTCGAAATGACTTAATTGAAGAGCGATTAGCTTTGTCAAAAGAGGATTTAAATATAAATGAGACGGGATATTTTTCAGTGATCTTTTTAATTTCTTCAGCTGCAAAAAGAGAAGCATCTTCTGACTCAATAACACAAGGTCCGGCGATAAGAGTTAGGTTGCAACTTTTTCCTATTTGAAAAGCTTTTCTTGTAATCTTATGCATGTTCTATAACCTCGATTGTTTCATTATTAGGGTTCTCAAATTTTGAAATGTATTCCTTTATCCTAAAAGGGAAGCTTTTGTTCCCAACAGGTATAAATATTTCATCAATTAAATCTGAAAGAGGTATTAATACAAAAAGTCTATCTTTCCAACTTGGATGAGGGATTTGAAGTGAGCTGCTCTCATATTTTTGATCACCATAAATCAAGATGTCAATGTCGATTACTCTTGGTTCACTTTTTTCTTTTTTTACTTTGCCTAATTTTTTTTCTATTGATTGAATTTGATCAAATAACTGAACAGGGGATAAACTAGTCCTCAAGTGACAGACGGCATTAACAAAATCTTTGTCAAGCCTACAATCTACAGGGGAAGTCTTATATAATTTTGATCTTTGTAGGTATTTAACATCTTTTATGTTTTGAATTAAATTTACGGCTTCTAGAATATTTTTTTTACTATTTCCTAAGTTAGAACCAAGTCCTAAAAAAACATCTACTGTTTGCATGTTAAGCTCCCGATTAAATCCTCCATCTCATAATAGCCTATTTGCTTAGATAAAATAAATAGCGCAGCATCTAATGCTGCTTTTGCAAAGGTTTTTTTATCGCAAACTTCATGTTTTACGGTTAGTCGCTCAGAACTATTTGTGAAAGATAGGGAGTGCTCACAAAAACTATTTCCAGCTCTAACAGAGGCTGTCTCAACAGTCTGAAGGGTATGTTTTTGTATCTCTTTAATTAAGCTCAGTGCAGTTCCGCTAGGAGAGTCTTTTTTATTGGACCTATGCCATTCAATAAGATTTATCGAGTAGTCTGGAAGTCCAAAGCAAAGAGTTTCTATTATTTTTTTTAAAAGATGTATTCCAAGTGAAAAGTTAGAACTATGAAAAATAGGAATTTCTTTCGATGCATCTATTATTTTTTGCAATTGATTTTCTGAATAGCCAGTGGATCCGATCACAAGTGGCACTTTATGAGAAATAGCACTAGGCAAGAGTTTCTCAATTGTTTGGCTGCATGAAAAGTCTATAACAACATCAGATTGAGAACAAATTCTTACAAAATCTTCATCACTAGAATTTTTTGTGGAGATGCCTCCAATAAGTATGAATTCTTTTTTTTCTTCCATAAGGCTTTCAAGTTGTTTGCCAATATTACCGCTAATCCCTACAATACTTACCTTTATCGGCATAATAACCTCATAATTTGCTAGTTTAGCATTTTAGTGGTTTTTTTTGTTAAAATGAACTTGAAAAATACCGATAGCACAAGTTAAGATTTCCTCACGTGGATTGATAGCTCAATTGGATAGAGCACCCGCCTTCTAAGCGGGCGGTTGCAGGTTCGAGTCCTGCTCAATCCGTTTTTTTAAGAAAAAATATGAGAAAATCAAAAGCATCTGATCAGAATCTATTAGGGGACTACTCCTTTAAAAAATTTACTTTTGAAAACATTGATGAAACTTTTGATACTTTTTATCAAAAAAGATTTCAATCCCTTCCCGATAGAAAAAAAAGCGACTTAATTAATAAAGCACTTCTAAAACTTATTCAAGCAGAAAAAAAACCATGTTTTTTGCTTCATGCAGTGCTGGACTTCATTGAAAGAGTAGACCGAGAGAAAATTCTAATCCATTACCGTTTCACTAGTTTTGAGCTTTGGCTTAATCAATACTCAAATCTGTCTTTTTTAGAAAATCTAGAGATCCGAGGTAAAATTGCTGGTAAGTGGGTTCCAAGAGATGAATATCAAATATTTTTCCCAATAGCTATGGGAAAAGTCCATTCAGGAACTCACTTTGTAACAGCTCATAAATCGCCTGATTTGGATACTACAATCGCATCATTTTGGGGATGGGTGGATGCCTTTGCAGCTAGAGTCGGGGATGGATTGCATATTTGGAATGTGCCAGGAGGCCCCCCGGAGTCTCAAATTGAGATAAAGCTGATTTTTAAAGATATTTTAGGTTCAGCAGTTTTCACTCATTTAGTAAAGGAAAGGACAACGCTTACTCTTACTGCAAATGATTTAATGACTCAGCAAGGGATTATTTTTAAAAACTTAGGAGAGTCAGTCACTTCAATTACAGGGAACGAGAGAGACAGTTCGATTATTTTAATTGATGATAAAGGCTATTATTTAGGGGATTGGAGAGGGCAGGATGCTGAAGGTGTTAGGCAGATTGTCATGATCTTAAATTCATCTTTGCGTTGGTTTGAGAACCTTTTACATGTTAAATTAGTCTCTTTATTTGCTCGAGAAAAAGTTAAATTTGATGACATTTCTTCTTTTGTGAATGAAATTTTTAATCAAAAAATTAAAGATGCTGAAGTTTCGTCAGAGCTTACAACTAATCAAACGGAAAACTTAGATGCCTTTTTGATCAAAGTTCTTAATCTATCTCAAGGCCTTGATAGTAATTTCGAAGAACTCGGACAAGCTTTAACTATATTAAATGTTGTTGAACTTGCTGATATTAGAAAAATAATTGACTCAATCTGGGAAGCTAAGCTCTTTGATAGTAAAGGATTTTTAATCGAAGATAGACCTAGAATATTTCACTATATTGAAAAAATTATAAGTGGACTTCATTTAGCGGTTCAAAGAGTTCGTAACTTTCTAGAAAAACTAGCAACAGCTTTTCAAATTAAAGGACAGGTGTTTGGATATCAGCCTAAATTTGCGACAGTAAGATCAGACGTTGAGGAGCTTAGAAGTAAGCTTGGGTCATATCAATACCTTACAATTACATATCCTGACCAAAATAAGTTTTTCCCGGTAGGGGTTGTTAAGGCTAGTAATTTAAGAAAGGCTATACTGGGAACAGTCTCTTTGCGAGATTTTTGTAATACTGAGGAGATGACAATACCTTCATACTTAGACATAATCAGTGTTATTGATCACCATAAAGCAAGATTAAACACATCAACACCCTCAATGACACTAATTAGTGATGCTCAAGCTTCAAATGCTCTAGTGGCCAAGCTTAGCATTTCAATTAATAAGCGTTATTCAACCTCAGGAATGAGTAGCTCTATTATTGAAGCGCAGTTAAAAGCTAGCGATATGCCAATAGATGTTAGAAAACGTCTTTTAGCTAGAAAGCAAGCGCTTGGTTTAAATAAACAGTATTTTATCCATCCTGAACGAGAAATGTTGGAGTATTTACATTTTCTTTATGGGATTTTGGATGACACAGATCTTTTGATGAAAGTTACTAATCAAGATATTGATTGTGTGGCTGCTTTACTGAACCGCATGAAATCACTTCTTTTAAAGAAAGAGGTAGAGATTATTGACCTAAGTGGAATTGAAAGAGATCAAGAATATGCAAAAAAATGTGCTAAAATTATTTTGCAAAATGAAGATATGTATTCTCTTTATAAAAAAGTTTATGAGCACAAGGAAAAGGGAATAGATAAAAACATCTTGCTAAGCTCAGAAGGTAAGCCTAGCAGTATTTTTAAGGATACTAAAGAGCAAAACCTCTGTTGTAGAGTTGGTCAGACGAAAATGTTTGTAAACAATTTAAAAATCTTTGAAAAAAATATTTTTGGTTTAAGGGAAAAGTGGATAGAGCATGCAAAAAATTCATATAAAGAAAGGCCAGAGCTTGATTTGCATCTTCATATGATTTCAACGATTGTCAGCGCTAAAGAGGTTTATGAAGGCAATGCTTGTAAGTACTCCCATAAAGATCAGCTTTGGATCTGGATCCCCGAGACAGGGCTTGCAATTGAACACCTAAAGCGTTTTTTAAATTCTTTGCAAGAGTCTGAACAAATCAAAAACAACGATCTATCAGTTGAGTTTTTAGGCGAAAACAGTGAAGAATTAAAACAAATTTTTGCAGAAAGCTTTTTTGATATTAAAAAGGCCGTGAACAATATTGGCCTTCCTATTGCTGTGTTGTATTATAACGCAGGTTTAATTAATTCCAGAAAAGCTATGATATCTCCCTATCTTCCCACTTTAGTTTCTTAGAATAAATGTCGGGTTATAATCGATGTGCACAGCGTTATGCGATAATTCTTTGATAGCATCAATATCAATTTTGTATCCCTTTTCAAAAAGTTCTAAAAGTTCCTCTTGAGTGTATAGTTCGAGGTTTTTGTTATTTGCTTTGCAGACAACATTCATTGGGATATTGATTACCTTTGATGTGTTGTAAGATAGACCAACTTGTCTGATCATTTCCCTTTTATGATGCTTTCTAAAGTACTTTAACCAGTTTTGCTCTAACTCAACAGGATGCTTAAAAGTGATTTGAGGAAATATTTTCATTATATGATCTTTTTTGAAAATAGTCATATCGACAGATGGGTAGTATTTCCAGTCTCCTCTAGAAGCATTAATCTGCCAGGCTATCATATTGTCTTTAACTTTTACATAATGGGGGACTGATTGCTTATAACCACCCATGTAGCAATACGTTATATGTGTACCAAGTCTGAGTGAGAAAAAATAGGCATCGGTTCGTGCCATCTCTAAAACAGATTCATAAATATCAATTTGTTCTTTTACTATCATATCATCTACAGCAAACATCAAGTGGTCTGATTTGAGCATATTTAGAGTCTTTAGTGTTAGCTTTTTAAAATTCTTTGAAGCTTTATGATCTGGCTGCTTTACAAATATAATATTAGGAAAGGTCTTCTGCAGGAAATCGTAACCATTTTCATAGTTGTTATTAGAGGTTCGATAAAGAACTGCTATGTCAGATAGGTTTTTAATTCTTTTATGGATAGATTCTAATAAAGCATAAAGTTGTAGGGGCCTATCATATGAAAAAATTAAAAGATCTGATGTGTAGTCTGCTCTATTTTCTTTAAGCAATAAATTATCTAAAGAACTCAGAGGTTTTCTTCTAAGGATCTCTTGCATGCATTTAAAATTTTTTGAAAAAAAGGGCTTGATTTCATCTTTCATCTCTTTTTTTATGTAGCTGCAGTGAATATCACTTAAAAATGCAATATGACTTTTTGCCATCTCAAGCATTGGTAGCATGTACGCACAATCAAGTTTTTCAGGAATAAATTTGCCTCTGAAAAAAAAATTAGATATCGGAACCCTTTTAAATAATGCTGCATAAAACGACTTAAGCCGAGCTCTTTGCCAAGGCTTTCTCCTTGCGGAATTGGAAAATATGTTATTTGAGCTTACATATTTAACTTGGCCTGTTTCATTTGTACGGTAATTGGCATGTTGGGAATATGCTAGCCAGATATCATATTTTTTATAATAAGAATTGAAAATTTCTAATGTGGTGTTGTGTGTAAGCCAGCAGTTTCCCTCAAAAAACAGAATTATTTGATCATCGTCTAACATTTGTGCAGCTTCGTATAAGCACTCTGTAGAGCCTCTGTGTGTGCTTTTTCTAACAATGGTACAATCAATATTTTTTAAAAGATGTTCATGTTCTTTTGCTTTTTCAAAGGTGTTATCGCTTGAGCCGTCATCGATGAAAATCACTTTGAAATTTCTATATGTCTGTGAATTGAGCGATTTAAAAATTTTTGCAACAAGCTCTGAGCAGTTGTAAGAGGGGATGACAACTGTAAAAGGATGACTTTTTTGATTAACTTTTAGCTTTTCTATTTTCGAAAGCCTTTGCTCTTTGATGTTGAATACATCTTTCTCTAAACAGAAACTGAGAAAAAATAGAAAAAAAACAACAGAAAAATAAAGAGTGGCTTTTTTATTCATTAAGAAATATTCCCCTAATTTGGTTTTAGGGGCTTATAATCTAAATAATAAAAAAAAAGAAGGAAAAAGTTAAGGGGACTTAAGTCCCCTGTTAGAAATTATTTGTCTTCTTCAATAATTTCTAAGTTTACTCGAATGCCGTTTCTTGATGCAACAGACATTAAAAGTGTTCGGATCGCATTGATAGTTTTGCCTTTTTTGCCAATGATTTTACCAATATCAGATTTCTCAACTCCGAGCTCAATAATAAGAGTATGGGTGCCTCCAATTTCATTAATTCGGACTTTGTCGGGGTGGTCAACGAGATTTTTCACAATGTATTCAACAAATTCTTTCATAGTTCGATCCTCAAGTTAGGGGTTTCCTTATTAAAAGTCTTGATTTTAGCAAGCACCGATAAATATTAACAATTTAAAAATCTAGCTTTTCAATCTGATTTTTTGCAATGAATTGCATAAGTTTTTTTAAATCATCTGGAATAGGCGCCGTGATCTCAAAAGGCAATGAAGTGACTGGATGGGTAAAATTAAGTTTAAAAGCATGTAAAAGTTGACGCTCTGCTTCGAATTTTTTATTCATAGAAGCGCTTCCATAAACGCTATCACCCAAGATAGGACTTTTTACATGTTTTAGGTGAACTCTAATCTGATGAGTTCTTCCTGTTTTTGGAGTAGCCATAACTAGGCTAAGTTCTTCATTATAGGCTAAAATATCAAGTTTGGTTGCTGATTGCTTGCCATCTTCTACAACCGCCATTTCTTTTCTTCTAGTAGGATGTCTTTTAATAGGTTCGTCGATATTCAAATTGCTTGGCTTGCCAACACAGATTGCTAAATATTTCTTTTCAACGCTTCTTTTAGAAAACTGCTCAATTAATTTTCGGTGCGCTATTTCTGTTTTAGCAGCAAGTAAAACTCCAGTTGTATCTTTGTCCAACCTATGGACAATTCCAGGTCTAATTGGATCAAAGCTCGGAGCTAAATTCTGACAGTGATATAAAAGCGCATTGACAAAGGTATGCGATCTATTGCCAACTGCAGGATGAACTACAAAATTCTTTGGTTTGTTGATAGCAATTATATGCTCATCTTCAAATAAGATATCTAATGGGATATTTTCAGGCTCAAGCTCAATTTCAGGTGATAGTTGAAAAAAGATACTGACTTCATCACCTTGTTTTAAGAGCTGTCTTTTTTTTACTTTTCTATTGTTGATTAAAACGAAGTCATTATCTATTAAGTATTGAAAATAAGTTCTAGAATGATCGGAAAAGCGCTTTGCTAGCGCTTTATCTATTCTCTCTTCTTCGTCATTGTTGATAATAATTGAAATAGTTTCCATTGCTTAAACTTTACTAAAGAATCCTAAAAAATGCTATTAAATCACTACTTTAGGGATACTCTAACAGCAGCAGGAGGAGCTGGCATTTCGATCTGCTGATGTGGAGCTTCTTTTTTAGGATCAAATTGATAAAAATCAATTTGACGTAAGTGACTATATTCTTCAGCATCATCAGGTATAGATGAAAAATAACCATCACCAATTCTATTAAGAAGATCGTTAATATCGTTGCTTTTGACTATGTAAGCTCCCTGATTGGATTGATTTTTAGCTGTAGGTGTTCCATGTGAGTTGTAGAAATAATAATCATTTCCATTTTTATATAGAGCAAAGGTTTGTCCTCCTTTGGTGATTAAAACTCCGAGGTGAGAGCTAGTATTTT
>Ga0316193_10001962_pt1 | contig 14195 bp, 10 predicted proteins | sample MerIslsedime2_MG_FD_207735 | JGI IMG/M metagenome (GOLD analysis project Ga0316193, IMG submission 207735) | Coastal sediment microbial communities from Maine, United States - Merrow Island sediment 2 | ecosystem: Environmental > Aquatic > Marine > Coastal > Sediment | place: USA: Maine...
TTGAGCAACAACTTCGCCCAGTAAATCTTCAACCGCTAAAATAACAGGAATCGTGTTAATCATTGAACAGGCTTAGCTGCACGATGTTCTTCGGTGCAGTCATTGGAAGTGCCGCATCGGCGACAGGCAATCCGCCGTCCAGTAACGCTTTGACCTCTTTTTTTGACGAGGCGAGTTCTACTTTTGTACCCTCCGGGTAAGGCGTTAGCAACAATACTTCCTCACCACCAATCCCCTCATCGGACAGTAAGTCTTCACTGTGCGTACTTATCAGGATCTGCCTCTTCCTCTTCTCTTGTATTCGCCACATTAAACCTGGAAGTCTCCGAATTATGGCAGAATTCAGATACAGTTCCGGCTCCTCCATTAAGAGTAAAGACTCCCCGTCAAGTATCGCCCATAGAAAAGCAATGAGACGAAGTGTGCCATCTGAAAACTCTTCTTCGCTTTGCTTTCCGGCTTTTGGCCGCCAGTGCTCATAGACGGCTTCCAAGTGAGGAATACCTTTATCATCTCTTGTATCGGTTAGCTGTTTTAGCTGTGGTACTGCAATTCGCAAAGCTTTTTCGATTTTTCGTAATCTTGATCGCCTGGTTCTTTCCGCTGTCCCAACAACTCGATCCAGGAAACTTTGCCCAAATGGATCCTCCTTTGGTGAAGGCCCCCTGAAATTGTCTGGGTGTCTTAGAACTTGCGGTACTAAATGTTGGTAGTAAATGGATTCCAGAAAGTCTGCTATTTGCCGGAACTCAAAATTAGTGTTGATTTGTTCCAGGTGTGTCTGATTTAGCCGAAGTCTGTCTTTCTCATCTTCTGGGTCAGGACGGTCGAGAATGAGCTTTTCCCTCTTCCACACTCGTTCATAGAATACGAAAGGCTGACGGTGTCCTCTAGACTCCTGTTTTATTCCCAGAGCGTATTTCCATTTTGCTTCTTCATCTTGGGAATTTGCAAGATGGATTTCTATTTCCACTTGAGGTTCCTTGCGGGCTGCAAGACACCTGATCTTCGAGATGCCGCCTCTTTCACTTACCGCCTTCTGAAGACCACCCCCTTCTGATTTAGCAACATCCCGCAAAAACCGAAATGCATCAAGAAAGTTGGATTTACCTGACGCATTGGGCCCGATTATGAAGACGCGCCTGCTCAGCGGCGTATCAACCGATCGAAAATTACGCCAATTTTTCAATTTTACATGTGAAACGTTCATAACATCTCTTTAAGTAAAGCCGGGTGATGAATGGATTAATTTGTTCGAATCAAAAAAATCACAGCTCTCTGAACTTGTCAACTATAATATTTCACCTATCATCTTATAACCACCTTAATTTTAATCAATTTTATTGCACAAGGTAATCAAAACCAATTCTCTTTTCAACTTTGGTAGATTGTGCATATGCATGCCTGTCTCAAAAGATGGGGCGAAAGTCGCCCAGACACAAACTGTCAGCGGATGTCTGCGTGAGTCTGCCTGCCCTGTGAAATACGAAGTCCATTTCACCGGGGCGGCGAATATGATTAATCGATTATCGAACAAAATCAAAACCCAACTATTTGTGGCAGCCCCGTGGTTGTCAAAATTTACCCAAGATTTTGTTTGCATATCCTTCAAGTTAGGTGTATGTTTTCTAAAATTGATACACACAAGGAGATGAAGTGCGGACCAACATTATTATTGACGACAACCTGATGGCCGAAGCCATGAAACTCAGCCGATTGAAAACCAAAAAGGCTGTGGTCGAAAGTGGTTTGCGCTTGCTAATTCAGATCAAAAAACAGGTGCAGATCAAAAGCTTGCGGGGTAAATTAGAGTGGGATGGCGATCTCGACAAAATGAGGCTTGATCGATGATATTGGTCGACTCATCCGTTTGGATCGATTATTTTAACGGCAACCGCACCTGGCAGACCGATTTGCTCGATGAATCACTCTCTTACCGACCTATTATCATCGGTGACATAATACTCACAGAGGTGCTTCAGGGCTTCAAATCAGATAAAGACGTTAAAGCTGCAAAGTCTCATCTGGACGCTCTGCCTTTCATGCAAATCGGTGGTTATGATGTTGCCCTGAAAAGTGCACAGAATTATCGGAGTCTTCGAAAAAAAGGGGTTACTGTTCGTAAAACTATTGATGTCCTTATCGCCACATTTTGCATCATCGAGGGGCTCACACTGCTACACGATGATCGGGATTTCGATCCCATGGTATCGCATCTCTCCCTTAAAGAGCTGCGGCCATAGAAGCTAAATATCAGTAGTTCTGAATTTTAAACAAACTTCCGGTAACCAGGAAATTTTTCTAAGAACTTCTCTTTCGTTTCAAGATCATCACGAAGCAGTAAAAAATCTTCAAATTCAAAACCAGGCGCAACGCTGCAACCAACCAAACTGTAGTCTCCTGTTGATTCAGCAGCCTGATATACACCGCCTTCCACAATGGAGACATAATCGCTGCAACCGGATCCGATGATATCTTCTTCAACCGTCGAGCCATTGTATTTTATCAATTTTACGGGATCACCTTCATAGAAGTTCCAAATCTCGTCATGGGCAACTTTATGAAATAAACTCACCTGTCCTTTCAGCAGCAGAAAATAAATATGGGTTACCGCCTTTCTGTCTTTATTCACCACCGGAGATGTTACCGCTTGTTTGGATTCATAAACCACGGCATAATATCCACCTTCCGGATGGGGAACTAAATTATACTTATCGATAAGATTTTGCATAATTTTTCCTTTCTGAAATCATAGGTTTCACCGCAAAGACGCAAAGTGCGCAGAGAATATTTATTTTATGTTTGCCGTTGAGTGGTCGGCAAACAGAAAGGACAACCCCCACCATACTAAAAAAACTACTTCTGCTTGATGGCATGATAATAGTAGGTGATCCTATTGCCCGAAAGGCATGTTTTTTTAACTTTCTGCCCTTGCTCGCATCCTACTGCTATTTAGCGGGGGTCAACAGAAAGTTAAAAGAAAAGTCCCTCTGCGCTCTTTGCGACTCGAGCGAAGCGGGCGGTGAATCCATGTCAAAACAGTAATGTCATTGGTAAAAAAAGGCAGGCGGGATTTAAAGATTTTTATAACTATGATAAAATTTTAAAACGCGTTTAACATACTCTTCGGTCTCTTCATAAGGCGGGACGGTCTTATAGCGTTCCACTGCTTTCGGGCCGGCGTTATAAGCAGCCAGGGACAGGGCCAGTTTTCCAAAACGATCATACATTTGTTTGAAATAGCGCGCGCCGGCATGGATATTTTGCGATGGGTCAAAGGGATCCTTGATTCCCAGGAGTTTGAAGTTCTGCGGCATTATTTGCATCAATCCCTTGGCACCCTTTTTCGATACCGCCCGAGGATCGAAACCCGACTCCGCTTTGATGATGGCTTTAAGCAGGGGAAATGCAACGCCGTATTGCTGGGAAGCATTGGCAATGATATTGTCATATTTTTTCGTTGAATAGCGGAGGCTTGTCTTTGGTTTTTCCCGGAGGAACAGTTTGAACTTCTGATTGGATGTGGTCGGCGTATTGGTAAAGTGCATGACCCCGTTTTCGTCGATGTAGCGGTATATATCCCCATAGGCAGTCAAAGCCACTGAAAACAGGAGGATAAGCGTATAAAATATTGTTATCCCAATATTTTTAATTTTACCTCGATTCATTGGCACCACAAGTTACAGCCGATTGTGAATTTTTGATTACTGGTCACTGATTACTGATTACTGATCACTGATCACTGATCACTGATCACTGATCACGTGTCCGAGTTTTCGAAATCCGGAACGTTAAACCCTGCGTGTGGGGTCGAAGCCCGAAGGGCGTAGCCTCAAATCGTCTAACCTATTTAATTTATACACCAAATTACGTAAAAACACAAGATTATTATAGTATTTCTAAATAATTATAATGGGGTTATACATTTTAAGGTAATTTCTCAATGAGTTTAAGGAATACTGTCCAGTATTCTTCCGTAATAAGATTTTGGTCAACTTGATTTATCTATTTCCACCGTACCTATTGAGAAATTACGTTAAAACAATTTTAGTTGCAGCTGTTCAGATCCCTTTTTATTCCTCTTTTTTAACCGGGGCGTTTCGTCCAGTTTTAACCGATTTTCAATGTCCGCCACAAAAGGGGAAAGAAGACGATCTTCGAGTTTGCCGTATATTCTGCGCTTCTTGGCCCGGGTTAAATAGAGCCTCTCCTTGGACCGGGTCATGGCCACATAAAACAATCTTCGTTCTTCTTGGATATCCGCTTGCCGGCTGTTCCTTCGATTGAAGGGTATCAAGTTTTCCTCACACCCGGTAATGAATACGACGGGAAATTCAAGCCCTTTGGCCGCATGCATTGTCATCAACGAAACTTTTTCAGCCTGTTGCGTGTATATATCCGTATCGGTGTGCAGTGCGATGCCGGCTAAAAAACCATTTAAATCCGCTCTAAAATCTACGGCGACTTCAACCAGGTGCGCAAATGCCTCTTTATTTTTGATATCTCTTTTTAAAATGTCAACTAATTTAGTGTTTTTCTCCAGAAACAGCAATTTGTCCACCACCGACAAACCGGTCATATTCTCTTTGTACTGCGAAAGTTGTCGCGAAAATTCATTAAGCATCTGCTGCCGGGATGGTTTTAAACCGGGTATGGGAAATCGAGCGGCCTTAAGTAACCCTTGTGGAAGAGTAAAGCGGTTGCGGAAGCACCATTCCTTAAATAAATCCAGGGCTTTCTTACCGATGCCGGATATTAATAATTCCATGACGTTTTCATAATCCAGATAGCCGCCGCGGCCTTCACTCGCTTTTAACAATGAAATTATTTCCGGCAACCCTTTTTGATTTAAGATAGTTTCCCGGCTGGCAATTTGATAAGGAATGCCAGCCCGTTCAAACATCTTTTCGATAATCCGGTGCTGTTCGTTGGTGCGGTACAATATGGCAAAATCGGAATAACTACGAGACGTGGCGATGTTGGCATCGATCTCTTTTCGGGTATCGACGGAGTGAAATCCGGTGCCTCCGATCTGCTGCTCGATGATCCCGGCAATGATTTGTGCTTCCGCTTTGTCGGTCGCTAATTCCATAATGCTGATGGTTTTAGTGCCGTCAATTTGCGAATACGTTCGTTCATCGGAGGACGGATGGCGATGATTTTTGATAATCTGAAAAGAAGCATTTAATATGGTCTTGGTTGAACGGTAATTTCTGACAAGGTTGATCACACCGGTATCCGGGTAATCACTGATAAAGCGGTTAAAATATCTTATATCGGACCCCCTGAAGCCGTAAATGGCCTGATCCGGATCTCCAATGACACACAGGTCTTTGACGGAATTTTCAGCGGGGGCCAGCGCTCTGATAATACGATACTGAGCCTGATTTAAATCCTGATATTCGTCCACAAAAACATGCTGAAATTGTTTCTGATATTTTTTACAGATTTTTTGGTCGGTTTCAAACTGCCGGACCACATTAAAAATCAGATCCTCATAGTCATAGAGGTTTTGGATCGCCAACATGTCCTGATACGTTCGATATATTTCTGAAATTGTTTTCTTTTGTAGATTGCCAGAATTAATTTTTTCAAATTCATCAGGATCGAGGATCTGTTGTTTGGCTGCGATGATATGCTTTAATATCTGTTTCGGTTTCAATGAAATCTCACGACCTTGTTTTCGGACATGTGCCAAAGCTTCGGCAATCAGAATGCCGCGGTGGTGGTCATCAATGATATCTTTGGGAGTTTCATTTTGCTCGGTTAATATTCGGTAACAAAACGAATGAAAGGTGGCCACAAGCGGCAAGGATCGGGAATCTCCCATCAGGCCCTTTAATCTGGCAGCCATCTCCTGGGCCGCCTTATTGGTGAACGTTACGGCCAGCACCCGGTGAGCAGAAACTTTTTTTTTTATCATCAAATAAGCAATACGATGGGTCAAGGTACGGGTTTTCCCGGTACCGGGTCCGGCCACAATCAACAGCGCACCGCCTGGATATTCAACCGCACGCCGCTGCTCATCGTTGAGTTGACTGAATGAATCGCCATCTTGATGAGCTTTAAACAAATTTAATTGCGTCGTCTTGGGAAGCGCAATGGGATCAGACAATGATGGTTGATGCGAGGGTGCTTTAGAATAAGAAATCGTTTCCGCTGCTGAGTTTTGTTGAGGTACGGAAAAGAGGGTTTTTTGACCCAGCAGTAGTTCACGTTCATGAGAATTAAAAATCTTTATACGTCCGTATTCACCGTCATATCCCGGTGCAATCTCAACTTCTTTTTGCCGCATTCGCCGTATGGCCTCCCCGAGCAGCGGAATTCCGGCACTATTAATTTTATCGGTTTCAAGGGTATGTAAAATATTAAATTCATTACCTAATTGAGTGAGGGCTTTTTGATAGGTTTTTCTGACTTTTTTCGATTTTGCCCCCACCTGCAAGATATCAGAGAAAATTTCCGCCAAAGGAATGATGCTGTGATAAGAATGAGACGCTGGCGGTTTAAATCCTTGAGTGCGATCCGCCAATTCTTCCACCCGATTTAATACACCCAGGGTCAGCGCTTTGCCGCACAGCGGACATTTACCTTCATAATCCATTGTTTCCCGGGGATTGAGCCGAATTTTGCAGTTGCGGTGCCCATCCAGATGATACTTACCTTCTTGGGGATAAAACTCGAATGTACCCAAAAATTCGTCTGAGTTGCCACTTTTAATTGCTGATTTTATGCCGTCATAGGATAACCGGGTATTAAGAAGGTTGGCCTCTCTGCCCAGATTCATAGGTGAATGAGCGTCTGAGTTTGACACAAGGGTCAAACCATCCAGACCGGAAACACGCCAATTCATCGGCGGATCTGAAGAAAGCCCGGTTTCAGCGGCAAATATATGTGGCGTCAGATCTTCAAAGCACTCATCGATGGAATTAAATCCGGATTTTGAACCCAACATCGAAAACCAGGGTGTCCAGATGTGAGCCGGAATTAAAAATGCATGATCGGAAGTTTCCAACAAAATTTCCAGAAGGTTGCGGGCATCCAGTCCCAATATTGGCCGTCCATCGGATTTTATGTTACCGATACGATCCAGTTTGGCGCTGAATTTTTCGGCAACCGTCAAATCCGGTACCAGGACCAGATTATGATTTTTTCGGGTTTTATCGTTTTTTTTATATATGTTGCTGATTTCCGTGGACAATATAAAGCGAACCGGTCCGCGGCAGGCAACCGGAACCTGTTCATCACATTCCTTGGCAATCTCATTTTTCAGCTTGAAAAGACCCGCTTCCGCGGGTTCCAGTTTATCACATATTTCCGAAAACCATGCCGGGTAGGTGAAATCACCGGTTCCAACCACCGTAATCCCTTTTAACTGGGCGGCGATATACAAATTTTCAAGATCCAAATTTTTCGCGGTGGCCCTGGAAAATTTAGAATGAACATGTAGATCGGCAATGAATTTCATGAAATACCCATAGTATTTTTAAATGTGCCTGAAATTATGCAAGATATTGTAATAACGTTACTTTTTTGGCCCATTTTGTAGTACGCCGCATGGAATGATGGTCTCCGGCTCGTATAGAAGGTTAAGCCTACGCCTCGGAGAGAATAGTGAAATTTTAACCCGCCCTGGCGCAATTCGGTGTTAAACTCTTATCCGGGTATAATTGCTTGGTTTATAGTTAAATCAATGCAGAGTAAACGCTTTGAGTCTCGTTTTATTTAAAGCCATTCTTCCCTTTGTTAGCGACGCTGACTAACTTTAAAATTAGCTTGTAACCTAGGCTTAAACACGCTATATATTTATTTTTAATGGTTTTCAACACAATATCTTGTGTCGTAGGATTTCCACTTCGCTTCCCTTGCGAATATGGTAGGTTGGGTTAAGCGGGATGTTGGCATGATTTATGTTGGGTTAGCCTATCTTAATTCACCTCAATAGTTTGAAATATCAACAAAATTAGCGAACCCAACAAGATTGGTTGCAGACCGTCAGCTTAACCCAACCTACGATTTAGCGTTTAGGTTTACAATGTGGATACCCCCTATTGTATATTGTCGCAACCAGAATCAATCTGGAAAATATGCGCATTGATTAAAAAAAAACAGATCTATAACCCAAAGGAAAGTAATCCATCGCGAAAGCTTTCAATATCAATTAATTTCGGAGTATTGGAGTAATGACGAACGGATTGATTTTTTTTTTCAACACTCCAATATTCCATCACTCCAGTACTCCATAGCCGAGACTTTCAAAAACTTTTGGCAACCTTTAAATTACCTTTTTATTGGTCATAATTCAGATATATTCTATTATGAGTATTTTATCCAATTCCGCATCGATTACCCGTTATAAAGTCCACGGGAAAATGAAATCACCGGTTCTTGAGACCGTTGCCAATGGTTTAACAAAAAATACCATTTCGGAGATAGACAACCAGATCTCAGACATGGCGGTGGGATGGACGTCCTTTGAAAAACCCTTTCAACCTGATTTTAGTGGCTCCTTATTTGTTTACGGTGAGTATTTTGTATTTTCCCTGAGAATCGACAAAAAAAATATTGCGCCAAAAATCTTAAAGAAACATTATACGGTCGAGGCCGCCAAACGTCTGGCTGACAGTGGACGTGAATATTTATCCAAATCCGAAAAAAAAATGATCAAGGATCATGTTATCAATACGCTAAGCCTCCGCATTCCTGCAACGCCGAATATTTATGATTTGGTGTGGCATCACGAAGACTCAAGCGTGTGGTTTTTTTCCAATCTAAAAGCGGCCAATGAGGAATTGGAAACACTGTTTTCAAAATCATTTGACCTGTCGTTAATACGAATTTTTCCTTATACTTCAGCTTTTTTGTCAACCGATATTTCGGATTCACAACGTGATGAGCTCCAGAAAATATCTCCGACGCATCTATTTAAGTGAAAATTCAGCCACTAAGACTCGAAGTCACAAAAAAGCTATAAATATATTTTAACCTTTGTGACTTAGTGCATAGGTTCGTAAATACAGTAACGTAAAACTTGAGGAATGGATTCAAGTAAACAAATAAATAAAGAAATTAAAAATCATGCTTGATGTTGCTGTTGCCTACAGTCGTTATCAGTTTTTAGGGGAGGAGTTCCTAACCTGGCTCTGGTATGTGATCGAAAAGGATCAAAATCTGATTAAAAATTTTGATAAGGACTTTGTCGCCCTGGAAATCGGAAATCGTATTGTGTTTGAAAACCGCAGAAGAGAATCCGGGGAACGCATTACCATTAAAGGAGATGGTGCAAGTTTAGAGGAAGGTATTCTGACATTAAAAAAAGGGGCTCTGGTCTCTGAACTCAATGTGGTGTTTAAATCAGCTGAACTAACCTGGCAGTTTTCCCTTAAAGGCGAAAGTTTGAATGTCAGTAGTTTTAATCTCCCGAGCACCGGTACGCCGGAATCCGATGAAGATATTGAGGGATTTGTTCTTGAAAAAATATTTCTATATGATAAGATACTGAAAATTTTAGAAAATATTTTCACTTACTTCGTCAAATTAAGGTTATCAAATCGATGGCAAGATAAAACAGTTCCAAAAATCAAAAGCTGGATACAATCGGCATAATTCCAAAATTTTTCTTTATCTGATCATTGTTTTTGTCAGAAACGTATTCATATTTTGTCGATAACCTTATATTTTTAAACAGTCTTTTTTTTCCTGTTAATATGATGCGTCTTATCAATTCAATGATGATTATGTTTTGATCATCAATTAGTCTTTAAATTCACATTATTTCAGAAGGTTAAAAAGTTATTAGACTTATGAACAACACATCATTATCTTTATTAATTATTTAATAAATAATATTTATTAAGGAAATGGTATATGAAAACTACTATCAATAAAAATGATATTCTGCCTGTTCTTTCGAAAATACAGGGATTGGCCGGACGTAAAACCAATCTTGCCATCACCACTAACATTTTAATTCAAACGGAAGAATCGGGAATATCCATTGCTGCAACCGATCTTGAAACCGGATTTGAAGGTTTTTATCCTGCAAAAATAGATACTCAGGGAGCCATCGCGATTAACGCCAGAAAACTATATGAAATTGTTAGAGATTTTCCCAGCGAGGATATATATATAAATGAAGTTGAAAATCATTGGATTGAAATTGGAAACCAGACGGTGGAATATCATATCGTGGGATTAAATCCGGACGATTTTCCGGAGATTCCAAAAATAGAGGATGTTGATTTTTTTGATATTCATTCGACTTTTTTTGCTAAAATGATCGAGAAAACCGCCATTATTACGGGTGCACCCGATGATAACCGAGCCCATATTATCGGAATATTTGCTGAGCGAATCCAGGAGAAAGACCAAAAAATATTTAGACTGGTTTCCACCGATGGCAGCCGGCTTTCGAAGTCGGATTGCGTATTCGACAAAGAATTTGAACTGCCGGCTGGGCCTAATATATTGATACCTAAAAAGGGGCTCACCGAAGTTGCTAAATTCCTTGATAGCGAGGGTTCGGTAAAAATTGGGATTAAAGACAACAATTTTATTGTGAAAAAAGAGAAAGAGACTCTGATTATTCGACTTCTTGAGGGAGATTTTCCAGAATATGATGATATCGTTGTCGTAGATGGTGGAAATGACATTCCCTTAGATCGTCAATTATTTTTAATGACGCTGAAGCGTATGTCTATTTTGTCATCCGAAGAATACAAAGGGGTTATTTTTCATTTCAATACGGATAAACTGCTCATTAATTCCACCAATCCCGATATTGGGGAATCCAAGGAAGATATGGATATCAGCTATAAAGGAGATCCGGTGGAGGTAATGTACAACCCCAAATTTTTTATCGATACATTGGGCGTTATCGATGAGGATAACATTATATTGAACATCATTGATGAAGAAAAGCCCTGTAAAATAGCAGCTGAGAACGACAAATCATTTTTAAGCGTCATAATGCCGATGAGAATATGAAAGAAGAAAACAACGCAAATAATTACACCGAAGACAATATTAAAGTACTTGAAGGCCTGGAAGCTGTTCGTAAACGACCGTCCATGTATATCGGAAATGTCGATATTGCCGGACTTCACCACCTGGTTTACGAAGTTGTGGACAACAGCATCGATGAGGCCATGGCCGGATTTTGCAACCAGATTGATGTGGTCATACATACGGATAGCAGTGTCAGTGTGACGGATAACGGGCGGGGAATTCCGGTAGGTATCCATAAAAAAGAAAAAATACCGGCAGTTGAAGTGGTGATGACAAAACTGCATGCCGGTGGAAAATTTGACGATCATTCTTATAAAGTTTCCGGCGGACTGCACGGTGTCGGCGTTTCAGTGGTCAATGCGCTTTCAAGCTTATTGGAAGTGGAAATTTATTCCAACGGGAAGATTCATTCCCAGACCTATGAAAGAGGAATAAAAGCCAGTGAATTAAAGGTAACCGGCGATACCCGTAAGCAGGGAACCAAAGTTTATTTTATACCGGACGCCCAAATTTTTACCACCACTGATTTTAGCTATGATATTCTCGTGCGTCGGCTGAGGGAACTGGCCTATTTAAATAAGGGTGTCAAGATCACCATCGAGGATGAACGTTCGGATGCCAAGGAAGAATTTCTTTTTGAAGGCGGCATTAAACAATTTGTGGAATATCTCAACAGGAGACATGTGCCGCTGCATGAACCCATATTCATGGAAGGTGTTAAAAATGAGGTGCAGTTAGAAGTTGCCATCCAATACAACGACACCTTTAACGAAAAGCTTTTTTCTTTCGCCAATAATATTAATACGGTTGAGGGGGGATTTCATTTAATCGGATTTAAAGCAGGTATTACCCGCACCATCAACCAGTACGCCACCAATGGTAATTTACCGAAAAATTTAAAAGCAAGAATTACCGGCGATGACGTTCGTGAAGGACTCACTGCCATTATAAGCGTCAGAATAAAGCAACCGCAATTTGAAGGACAGACCAAAACGAAGCTCGGAAATAGTGAAGTCAAGGGATTGGTGGAATCTCTGCTTAATGAGAAGTTAAGCCAATTTTTTGGAGAAAATCCTGCCGTTGCCAGAAAAATAATTGCCAAAAGTGTGGATGCCGCCCGGGCACGGGATGCCGCCAAACGGGCGCGGGATATTGCCAGGAGTAAAGGTGCCCTGCTCGATGCCACCCTGCCGGGTAAGCTGGCCGAATGCCAGGTTTCCGATCCGGCCTTACGGGAAATATTCATTGTCGAGGGTGATTCGGCCGGCGGATCGGCCAAACAGGGACGTGACCGAAAATTTCAGGCCATCTTGCCGTTGAAGGGTAAAATTTTAAATGTTGAAAAAGCGCGTTTTGATAAAATTCTGCGAAGTGAAGAAATAAAAAATATCATTACTGCCCTGGGAACGGGCGTTGGAAAAGAAGAATACGATATCGAAAAAATAAGATACCACAAAGTCATTATTATGACCGATGCCGATGTTGACGGATCCCATATCCGGACCCTTCTTTTGACTTTTTTTTACCGTCAGATGGAGGATATTGTGAAAAAAGGCTATCTGTATATTGCGCAACCGCCGCTGTTTAAGGTCGGCAAGGGAAAGAGCGAAAAATATCTGAAAGATGAGATGGAGTATAATGAATGGATATTAAAGAAAATATGCGATCAAAAAGAAATAACCACCGGCCAGGATGAGAATAAGTTATCAGGACACCGACTTTACCTTTTTATTTGTGATTTATCCGAGTATTTTACCCAAAGCGAAAAGTTGAGTAAGCGCGGCATTGCGCCCAAGCTGGTGGAGCTTTTGATATACGAGGGTGTTGAAGATAAAAATTTTCTGCAAGACCAGGGCAGGATGTCTGCTTTAAGAAACCTGTTGATTAAAGAAGGGTATCGCGCCGATAATTTGAACTGGAATGAAGAGCGCGGCATTTATGAATTTATGATTTTGGGGCATGACGGCACAGAGGATAAAGAAATCATCAGCGGGCCGATGGCTGAATCCTTTACCCCTATAAAATTGGGAAGGGGGTTGATTTACTCCAGCGATTATCAAAAATGTCTGATAGCCGGCAAAAATATAATAAAACATGACTCTCCACCATTTAAAATTTTTACAAAAGATAAAGAGGAACCGGCCGCTTCAGTACAGGATAAAAAAGAACTGCTGGAATTGCTGTTCAAAGAAGGTAAAAAAGGTATTAATGTTCAGCGTTATAAAGGTCTTGGAGAGATGAATCCCGATCAGTTGTGGAATACTTCCATGAATCCCGAAAAAAGAACCCTGCTCCAGGTGAAAATTGAGGATATGGTAGATACCGATGAAATATTCACTGTTTTAATGGGCGAGGAGGTTGAACCCCGCAGAGAGTTTATTCAGAATAATGCCCTTGAAGTGAGTGTGTTGGATATTTAGTCGAGTTTCGGGTTGAAAGAAAAAAGTATGGTGCAGGGCTCATGGCGCAAGGCATAAGGCCTAAAACATAGAGTCGAAGGTAGAGGATATATATGGTTGAATGAGTTGATTGAGTAAAAACAGAAAACTTATTCAACCAATCATCCAATCAACTATTCAACGAAAATATGCAATGAATATCCATCAAATAAAAGCCCGGGATTTACCGGATCTGTGGTTCCAGGCAGTCAACGACATTCTCGATCATGGGGAGCGATTTGTGATTGATCGGGGTTCCTATGCCGGCCAAACCCGTCTTGAATACGATTATTTTATGGGGCATGTGAATTATCCCGCCACCATCCCGCTGATACCGGACATCCCACCCGGCTGCGGCATTCCCAATCCAGTGGAGCATGACTATATTTACGGCGGCCCCGGATATGAAAGGGCCTACATTGAGTATTTGATGTCTGCCCGCAAGGAGCCGGGGGAATCCTATACCTATGGTGAACGGTTGACAAGAGTGCCATTGACAGGAGATAAACTGGTCTGGTGGGAACAGGAAAATGCTGAAATCGTCGATAAGCGCGACGTTGACGGCAATATTGTCTTTGAGGAAGATGGACAGCTCTATTTAAATCAGATTGAATGGGTCATCGATACTTATAAGCAATTTGGCCAACGCAATAATCAGCTGGTATTGCAGGTGGCCCACCCTTCAGATCTAACCTTACTGGATCCTCCCTGTTTACGATCCATCGATACTCGCATTCAAAATGATACCCT
>Ga0316193_10001963_pt1 | contig 14192 bp, 11 predicted proteins | sample MerIslsedime2_MG_FD_207735 | JGI IMG/M metagenome (GOLD analysis project Ga0316193, IMG submission 207735) | Coastal sediment microbial communities from Maine, United States - Merrow Island sediment 2 | ecosystem: Environmental > Aquatic > Marine > Coastal > Sediment | place: USA: Maine...
CTCGGTGCCTCCGGCGACCGAGACGGTACCATCGGCCTGATTCCAGGTCAACGAGGACCCGGAGACTACATTCCCCGCTTCATCCGAGAGACGCACCGGGCTGCCGGAGATCGTCACCGCCTGCAGTGCGACTTCGCGTCGAGCCCGTTGCCCTGTCATTCGACGCCCGGTTTCCAGCTCGACCAGCTCGACCGCACCGACGGCTTCAACCGCGGTCACTTCATTGTTGTGATCGAAAAAAACGGTCAGCTCGGCTGCCGAAAGAGTGTGGTTGGGATCGCTGTACCGAACGTTGCCACGGTAGATCGCGGTGCCAGTGGCCTGCTCGTAGTCCAATGATCGAGCGACCACCACAACGTCTTCCTCAGGACTGCCGTCGAGCTCGAGTTGCGACGCCGGGAGCGTTGTCCTGACATGCCCAGCGGCGCGCACTGTGGTGATGTCGTTTCTATACACGACATCGTCGGCCAGGAGAAGTCGATGCCCCTGCCAGAATCTGGTGTTTTCACGCAGGTGATAGACCTCGCCCTCCCCGCTCACCTCCAGGATTTCAGACGCAAAATGTGCAGGATCGGAGGTGCTGTCGTTGCCCATGATCGAGACATCGGCGATGGATCCCTGGACGTTGCCGCGGGCTTCCGCTCGGCCATCCTCGTTAAAGATCTGGGCCTGATCACAGCTGACCCGGCCACGGTCGCTCAGCAGTAGAACCCTCTCTGGTCCTGTCGGGTCACCGTGCAGCATCGTCAACCCGGCCTGAGGCGAGAGGCGAGCGCGATAGCCGCGCCCCTCGAGGTCACCTGCGCGAATTACGACATCCTGCAGAAGCTCGATATCTGTCGCCTGACCATCAGAGAACCAGACACGAGCATTCTGGGCCTCGCCCCATCTCGGGGGGCCTTCGGCTGGAATCTCATGAATGCACACGCCCCTTTCGGCCCGCAGGTTGAGAATACCGTCGTCGGCGATGACCCCACGCAGGATCCAGGTCCGAAGGGTTCGCTCGAAATAGCCTTCGCCGCCGTTGAATCGGATGGTCACCCACGGTCCGGACGTGGTGGCATCGATCTGCCAACGGCCCCTGGCGTCGCGCACTGCGACGGCACGTTCCATCCAGGCTTCGACAAATGCCCCCTCGGACAGCCCAGCGATCCTCGCGTCAACGCCGCCACCGAGGTCGATTCTGCTCGGCGGGCCATCGTCTTCTTCGAGTACGACCGCCATTCTCGGTGCTGTGACTTCGGCATCTCTGAGCTGAACTTTGCCACCATCCCGAAACACGATCGTCTGCTTCGATCTCTGATAAACGGCGGAGGGGGCCGTGAGAGTCGTGCCGTCCTCGGCGGTCAAGAAGACCCCTTCAGAAAGAACCACTTCATCGCGTTCGAGATCATAGGCCGCGTTGCGAGCTCGCCCAAAGCTGGCGCCCGAGTAAAAATAGACATCCGAGTTGGCGGTGAATCGTCGTGAGCTGGCCTCGAATCTCCCCGCGTCCGTCGTGAGTACAGCACCATTCGGCATCTCGATCCGGACGCCTCCTTCGAGACGCGCATCCCGGGTCTGGATATTGAAGCTCGCGCCATCAGAGATCAAAACCGGCCCTGGCTCCCCATCCCTGTAGAACTGCAGTCTCACTCCTTCGATCTCGTGCCAACCCGACGAAAGTCCAAGGGTACGCTTGGACATCAACTCGAAAATCAGCTTCCCCGCAACCCTTTCGACGTACTCAAATCCTGTGTAGACGCCGATCGCTCGGTCGCCGCCGCCGCTGACGACGTCGTCACTGTCGACCTCCGTCAGCGGGGTCCGAAACTTGCGAAAGCGTTGACTGACTGTCACTGCCAATGCCACCAGCAGCAGAATCATCGCCGTGGTGGTGAGGCGCCTCAGCCAGGTTCGCGACAGCAAACTCATCGCGCCGCCCCTTCAAGCGAATGGGCCATGAAGACACAATACGACAAACCGTGTGTGCCGCGTGCCAATTGTTCGCGAGTGGACATAACCATGGTCGGTCAGCGGTCGGTGAAAACGCCCATCGACCGGAACTTTTTATAGCGCCGCGTGACCAGTGAATCTGGCTTGAGCTTTCGCAGCGGTTTGAGATTTCGCCGGATGGCGGCAGCAATAGACTCAGCCATAGTGCCCGGATCCATGTGGGCCCCACCGGGTGGTTCGGGGACGATTTCGTCGATGATGTTGAATTTCATGAGGTCTTTGGCGGTCAGACGAAGGGCACTCGCCGCATCCTCGGCCCGAGCCTGGTCTTTCCACAGGATCGCGGCACATCCCTCTGGTGAAATGACCGAGTAGATCGCATGCTCCAGCATCAGCACCCGGTCCCCGATCCCGAGACCCAGGGCGCCGCCCGATCCTCCTTCTCCAGTCACAATGACGATGACCGGTACCGGCAAGGCGGCCATCTCGACAAGATTGTTGGCTATGGCTTCCGCCTGCCCCCTCTGTTCAGCATCGATCCCCGGGTATGCCCCGGGAGTATCAACAAACGAGATGATCGGTCGACGGAACTGTGCGCCGATCTTCATGATCCGAATCGCCTTGCGATAGCCCTCGGGACGCGGCATACCAAAGTTCCGCCGAAGCTTCTCGGCGGTGTCCCGTCCCTTCTGGTGGCCGAGAACGACGACCGGTTCGCCGTCGAAACGAGCGAGTCCGGCGACCACGGCTGGATCGTCCGCAAACGCCCGGTCGCCGTGTAGCTCGGTGAAATCGGTGAAAATGCTGTGAATGTAAGCCATGGTGTATGGCCGTTCCGGGTGGCGCGCGAGCTGGCACTGCTGCCACGGCGTCAAACCGGAGAAGACCATGTCGATCCTCGCAGCAAGCTCGCGCCTTGCCTGGATCAGGTCCTCGTCAGTTGTAGAACTCGACGTTCCTGCGGACTCGAGCTCCATGATGCGCGATCGCATTTCTTCGATAGGTTCAAGGAATGGTGGGGTCGGAATCGCCATCTACGGACTCTAACAGAAGGCGGTGAACTCAGTCAAAAGCTCACCCGGCCGGTTCGACCAGTGACGGGAGGTAATCGGAAGGGGCTATGAATCCAAGGAGGGTCAACAATGTCGCCGCGATGTTGGCGAGTCCCGGAACCGCGACCTCGGTGTTGATGCTGAATTGATTCGCGTTCGCCCCAACGAGACACCACGGCACTGGTGACAGGGTGTGGCTGGTCTTGACGGCGGGGTTGCCGTTACCGTCGAGCTTGGTCAAGCCGGTCTCTCGGTCGACCTCCCACATCATGTCCAGATTTCCGTGGTCGGCGGTGACGACCATGGTCGCTCCAGCCTCTCGGACCGCGGCTTCGATACGGCCCACGCATTCGTCAACAACCTCCATCGCCTGGACCGCGGCCTCGAGCGAGCCCGTGTGGCCAACCATGTCACCATTCGCAAAGTTGACCCGGATAAACCTGTGCTCCTTTGTCTCGAGATCTTTGATCACCTCCTGGCATACCTCGCGCGCCTTCATCTCGGGTTTTTTGTCGAAAGACACTTTGTCGGACGGCACTTCGATCCAGGATTCGAGGCCGGCATCGAAGGGCTCCGAGTTGTTGCCATTCCAGAAATATGTGACGTGTCCGAATTTCTGCGTCTCGGCGACCGCAAGCTGTTTGACGCCGTTGTGGGCCAGATACTCCGAGAGCGTGCGAGATATTGCCGGGGGACTGACCAGAAAGAGCGGTGGGATCTTCAGATCGCCGTCGTACTCCATCATGCCGGCGTACAGCACCTCGGGGTTCGGTATCCGCTCGAATATTTCGAAATCTGCATCGCTGAACGCTCGCGAAATCTCGATGCCACGGTCGCCGCGAAAGTTGAAGAAAACCACCGAGTCCCCATCATTGACGGGACCCACTGGCAACCCATCGGCACCAATGATCACGAAAGGAGGCAGGTCCTGATCGATGATGCCCGGGCTTTCACTTCGCAACACTTTGACCGCCTCAGCGGCGCTCGTGAAGCCTCTCCCCTCTCCCGCGACGTGTGTGGTCCACCCGCGTTGCACCATCTCCCAGTCGGCCTCGTAGCGGTCCATAGTGATCTGCATGCGGCCGCCGCCCGAGGCGATCCCGGCGTCGATGCCGCGTTCGCCGGCTTCATCCAGTATCCGTTCCAGGTTTTGGAGATAGGAATCGTAGGAAACAGGATCGACATCCCGGCCGTCGGCCAGAGGGTGCACCCTGACCCTTCGTACGCCTTCGGAGGCGAGTCTCCGAATCAGGGCTTCCACGTGGTCGATATGGCTGTGAACATTTCCGTCGGACAGCAATCCGATCAGGTGGAATTGACTGTCATTGGACTTGACGTTCTCGACCAGCCGCTGCCACGTCCGCCCCTCGAAAATATCCCCGCTCGAAATCGCCTGGTTGACCAGTTTTGCACCCTGTTCGAAGACTCTCCCGGCGCCGATCGCGTTGTGGCCGACCTCGGAATTCCCCATATCCTTTTCGCTCGGCAGACCGACCGCCGTACCGTGCGCCTTGAGTTCGAGAAAGACTGGAGCTTCTGAGAACATCCGGTCAAGGTTGGGCGTGGCGGCGATGTCGAAGGCGTTCCCGCCGTAGCCCTCGGCGCGTCCCCGATAGAGTCCGACGCCATCGAGGATCACAAACAGGAGTTGCCCCGGAACGCCGCCCTGCTGGGTGGTCTTTTCAAGATTGAAGTCAGGCATCATCGGCTCCACTCGGACTCAGCAGCGGGTTCGTTCGCCGCATTCTCGGCACCACATCAAATGATCAGGTGTTCTCAGGAGGGATCGGCAGGTTTGCTGCTCCGTGGACGCAGGAGGACAACGCTAATGTTGTCATTACCGCCGCGTTCGTTGGCCTCGGAGATCAGACGATTGCACGTCTCGTCCAACGACCCGCCCGTTTCAAGCACCGCAGCGATTTCGGCATCGGTCAGCATCGAATTCAGCCCGTCGGAGCACAGCAAGTACACGTCATCTTCGTCGATCTCGTCCTCGAGGACGTCGACTTTCGGTTCGCTATTTCCGCCGAGGGCCTGGGTCACGACATTTTTCAGAGGATGAGTACGCGCCGCTTCCTCGGTCAGAAACCCGGCTTCGACCTGTTCATGCACCCACGAATGGTCATTTGTGAGCAGTGCAAGTCCACCCCGACGATAACGGTAGGCCCGACTGTCGCCAACATGGCAGATCACAATCTTGCCATCGCCTGGGAGATGGACTGCCACCACCACCGTGGTCCCCATTCCCTTGAGGTCGGCGTCTTTGTTCATCGCCATGGTAACTCGATGGTGGCCGGCTACGATCGCATCGACGATGAGATTGGCGGTCGCGCTCCGACCTGCGTCCCAATGCTCGGGCCAAGTTTCATCTGCGTCGTTGGGCCCTTCCTTGAATGCTCGGAGAATTTCGTCGGTGGCGACCCTCGAAGCAACCTCACCAGCCGCGTGTCCACCCATGCCATCGGCGACGAGATACATACCGGCATTTGAGTCGACGACGAAAACGTCCTCATTGAGACGCCGCTTCATCCCGACATCGGTAGCTCCCGATGCCTCCAGATCGAATCGAATATCCGTGTTCAGATTCACTATGGTTCAGCTCTTTCCCCGGAGGCGCCCCAGAAGGCTTCCCCCCTTGCCTTTGTCCCCGCCTTCAGCCTCGCTGATGACTTCCGTCGCCTTGGTGTTGGTCGGGTCCAGCGCGAGTGCGTCTTGAGCGTGGCGCAGGGCGCGGGTCTTCATCCCCGCGGCCAGGGAAAGCACTGCAGCCTCAGCCTTCATCGTTGCGTTGGAGGATTCGAGGCTGACTGCCTTTTCGATATGCCTCAGGGCGTCACGTTCCTTGCCGGCGATGCGCCCAATGACCTGGCCGTAGAAATAATGAGCTCGCGCGTTGTCGTCGTCATGGTCGATCGCCGCTTTGAGGCTTTCGACAGCCTCCGCCATCTTGCCCTCTCGCATCAGCTGCGACCCCTTCGCCCCCAACCGGCGAGAGATCTCCTTGGCATCCATCGTTTTATCGGCGGTGCCCTTGGATATCTCGGTATCGTACTTTTCGCGGCTCTCCGGGTGGCTGAGAACGTTGAATGCCTCGGTGATGCCCTGGAACCGCTCTTCGGCATCCGCCCGCTGATCGCCGCCAAAACGATCCGGGTGATATTTCAGGGCCAATCGGCGAAACGCCTTCCGAATGTCCTGGTCGGACGCATCCCGCTCGACACCTAACGTGTCATATAACGATACTTGCTTTCGCATCCTCGATTACTCCATAGGCACCACGACGAAACTACCACGTTCATAATACCTTCGCAATGACTGAGGATGAGTCTGGTTACGGCGGTGCAGCGTCCGCCTACCGCCTCGTGTCGAGCAGTTTCGTGGCGATCTGGCGGGTGACCGGAGGGAGGTTTCTATCACGGGACACCCGCATCTTATCGCGATAGGTGAGGCGCGGGAGAATCGATTTGGCGGTATAGACGGGTGTCTTGGGGTTCATTGCGAGAGCCATGATCACCCCGTACTGGCGCAGCCATCGCCGATTGTCGGCAATCTGCTTGATCACCTCCTGGGCGACGCTCCGGGAGGCGGCGAACTGCTCGATCTCGCTGTCACTGAGTTTCGGGCAGGCCAACACCGATCTTTGAATCAGCCGGTTACGGCTGTTGACGAGAATCGCTCTTTCTTCCCGCGAGCCCCGGAGAGCACAGATAATCCGCTCGTGAACGCTCATGTTCAGGAGCCTGCCATGGACTGACTCGCCCGCTTTGTTGACCGCCAGAGCGAGCTCCTCATCCTCGGTCAACGGATACGGCATGGCGACTTCCTTGGGGATGTGGGCGCCAATAGCGTGCAAGGCTTCGATCGCGTCCTCGACGCTCGGCCCCGCTCGGGCGGCTGCTTCTTCTTCGGCCAATACCTTCTGAATGAACTCTTCCTCGAACTCGCGAACCCGGCGAAGTACCACCTGATTAACCTGTGGATTGGCGCGCAAATCGTCGAGGATCTCGAGGCAACCGAGGACCCGCACCTGATTGGTGATAATGATGTCCTGCACCATTGGTGTGCCGTTCTTCGCGATGACCCGTAAAGTCTCGTCGGAAACCTCGGGGTGAGCGGCCACCGCCGCCCAGATGGCCTCTTCGTCGCGTACCCGTATCAGTTGATCCAGCACCAACGACTCGGGAGGGTGGTCCCGAAGCCAGTCAAGAATGGTACTCAGCTCTTCGCCCCGTACTGATTCTGCGGCCACCTTGGCCAGCTCTTCGTTGGGGTCCGAACTGAGAACACATTGAAGGCCCAGGAGCTCCTCGCGTGAAATAGGGAGCAGACCCTGAGCCGCAAACAGACGGACCTGACGCGGCACTTGACCCTTGACGATGCCAGCGATCAAATCAGCACCGGAAACGGGTTTTCGGTCAGTCATTTCTCGCCCTCGGCCCGAGAACAACCAAACCCTCGCGGCTGACCTCGGTGTGGACGACCTGACCCGGCCGGCCGAGGCCCCCATATTCGACCCCGGAGACTTCGATCACGACCGCGTCTGCATCGCCGACCGTGAGCTTGACCGGCCCGATGAGGTCGATACGTTCCTCTGTTCCTCCGGCGAGCAGTTTTCCGCCGGCAACGCCGTCTCGGTCACGGAAGTGAATCCAACACTCCATCTCCGGATGGACCCTCACCAGGATGGATACGTGGTCGGCCTCGTCCACGATCTCCGTTGCAGTAGGGAGCATCGACGGAGTGGCCGGAACCGAGCTGGTGGCGGTGCGCTGTATCGGCGTAAATCGTCCTTCAGCAGCGAGATGCACGTCAGGCGCCGAACTTCGCAGAATCATTACAGCCGCCACAATCAGGATTGCCGCGGCGATCGTCACCGGCAGCCAGAATCGCCAACGAATCGCCTCGATAAACGGGGCATCATCGATGTCAATCTGCAGGTGGGCTCCCGAGGCAAGCAGAAAACGCTCCCACGCCGCTTCGAACGCATCCGCAAGTTGCTGCGGATCGGCCCCTACAACCGCTGCGTATTGGGTGACGAAATTGCGGCTGAAAACCTCTGCGGAAGAAACCGGAAGTCGCCCGATTCGAGGGACCTGAGTATCTGCCTCGAGATCTTCGTTTCTTCCGCGATGTCTTCCAAACTCAACCCGGTGCTTTCACGCAACCTCTGCAGCTCCTCACCAAAAGCCTTCGGGTGGTTGGGCGCCCCCTCCATCGCTGTCATCACCGGAGAAGTCTATCACCCTTCGCTGTCCTGAAGCCTCCCTTTCGAGCAGGGACTGAGCCGCCTCGCGCACTTTCTCCGACAGGTCGGGGTGCTCCAAGGCGCGACGGAGTTCCGGCACAGAGAGCTGTACGAGCACACTCAAGGCCAGGGGCAGTGGCGTGTGTGGACACACGACGAGAGCTCGCCGGACCCGAATGTACGTCCCCCATTTGCGATGGCTCGCCAGCTCTCCGAAGAATTCCGGAGGCGGCACGGAGGTGTTGAGAATGACGAGAATATCGTTCTCCACCAGACGTGGGTTGTTGAGGAGGGCGGAGAGCACCTGCCCGTCTCCGGTACCGATCAAAACCCGAAAGATTTCCCGGTGAGCGCGCCGAGCGAGGGCGATTTTTTCGCCCAGCGCCATCGAGGCGAGTTGTGCAAGCAGTTTGCGTTCGGCCTGACGCCGCACTACGGGAGGCGTTCGAGGTGATTGAGAGAGTGATAGCAGCGACGTCCAGGGGAGTGTCGCCATGAGATCCAGGGCACGGCCGAAGTTAAAACCAGGGAATCCTGCGATCATTTCGCGGACCGCGTGAGTTCCCATGAGTCCCGGATCAGAAGCAATGCGTTCCGCGATTTGTGCCGTGCAAAACGGCGATCTCAGAACCTGCAAGACCTCGAGCTCGTCGATTTTGCGTCCTCGAACGAGCTCCATGAGGCTGTCGGAATCAAGCGCGGCGATGGACTTCCTGTCCATGCCCTATCGTACCGCCCGAACCCGCCGAGGCAAGAGACTGAAACATAGGTTTGACATTACGGCAGGAACGAACGCTGAGAGCTGATCGTTACGTAGGTTCAGGATCTTCAGGGTCAAGAATCTCTCGCAACCTCTGTCTCAGCTTCACGACTTCGAGAGAGGCGATTGCCGCGTCGCCAGGTGGGAGGTTTCGAAGGGCATGCTTGCGGAAGGCCACCCTCGTCAAAAGCCTCGTGATCACGGTGCGTTCGCTCCTCGATGGCCACCAGTTAGCGCGGACACGTCGCCGGTAGAACGGGATCACATCGAGAACCCATGTAGGAACCAAACCCAGTTCCACCTCGTCGCCGAGCTGTCGCTTGAGGATCCGGTGTTCGGAGTGAAGAAAGAGAGCCAGCGTTATGGTGTAGATCACATAAAGCACCGGCAGCGCGCCAAGCCACAGGCGCGGGGCACCACTCTCCCCCACCGGGCCGAATGACATGAGCGAAAGATTCCACGACCCGTGAAGGACGATTGCAGCCAGCAGACCGGTCGCCGCCCAGATGGTTTTTGCCGGCCATCTTCCGCTCATCACCGCATGTCCCAGGAAACCTCCGAATGCGGCGCTGCTGACAGCGTGCACCCCGGCTGACAACAGGGTCCTGCCGCCGACCAGGACCAGGATACCGGCAGCGCTGTGCAGATGGACACCGGCAGAAATGCCGTAAATAACATTTTCGGAAACCGCAAATCCGAGACCGACTGCAGTGCCGTAGACCACGCCATCGGTGGGATTGTCGAATTTGCTCGAGAAGACCACGACCAGCACCACGGCTACGCCCTTGGAAAGCTCCTCGACCAACGGCGTCACGAGGCCGAGACTGATCAAAGCCACCGTCGTTGTTTCCTCGACTCCACTCAGTAATCGGTCGATCAAGCCGAATAATGTCACCGAGACCAGAGGTGCGACGGAAGCCCCCCATAAGAAGACCATGACGACCAGGTGCAGGGGTTCGCGATCGTAACGATCAATCCACCACACCAGAGCAACCACGATCAGCAAAATTGAAGCTGAAACAGTGAGCGCTGCCAGCAATACCAAAGCGGTTGCGAGGCTCACGTCAGGACCAACGGGAGATTTTCGGTTGGATGTTCCTCGAAGTAACTCCGTGAGGTCGCGACGTCGAGTCGAATCTGGGCCATCAGCTGGGTTGTGGAATCAAATGTGCGCTCTTCGCGCACCCTTTGAAGGAAGAAAAGACGCACCCGCTCGCGATAGACGTCAGCGGTGAAATCGAGGAGGTGGCTCTCGACGGTCGTCAGCGAGTTTTGGTATATCGTGGGTCGTACGCCGATGTTGGTGACGGCTGGAAATGTCCGATCGAAAGATGGAATATGAACAGCCGTCACATAAACACCGCGGTCCGGCTGGAGCTCGTTCTCGACCTCGATGTTGAGAGTCGGAAACCCGAGTGTCCGCCCGAGTCTTTTGCCCTCCAGCACGTGCCCGTCAATGAACACTGTCCGATCGAGAAGACCTCCCGCCTCCTCCACCCTGCCCTCGGCCACGGCCTGCCGAACCCTGGTCGACGACACCACACCGCCCCCATGCTCGACGATCGGAGAAGAAGCCGCTTCGAAGCCGAGCTCGTCCCCCAACCTCGTCAGCAACTCGACGTCACCGCCGCGATCGGCGCCGAACCTGAAGTTTTTGCCGATATACACCTCCCGGACAGCAAGACGCTGGACGAGCACGTCGCGAACGAAGTCTTCCGCGGTCATTCTTGCCACCCGATGAGTGAAGGGAACCAAGAGGCAGGTTTCGATACCGGTGCGGGCGATCAGGGCGAGACGTTGCTCGAGGGTCGTCACGAGACGGGGCGCGTCCGCCGGACGCAGAAGCTTGATCGGATGGGGATCGAAGGTCATAGCTAAAGCACCCGCACCGAGGGAGTGGGCACGTTCGACGACGTGTGTCAGGACAGCCTGATGCCCACGATGAACCCCATCGAAATTTCCGATGCTGAGGACGGCACCACGGGGCGGATCGTCGTTTCCTAGAGGATCGCGAAGCACTTCCATTCGAGAGCCTCAGCCCATCACCGGCAGGCGCACTGCGGTCGCCTTACCGGGGGTCAGAACTCGAACCAGACGACCTACCGTGTCGTATGCATGGGCGTCGGTAATCTCCACCTCGACCAAAGACCCCGGGGACGCGGTGCCATCATTGATCAACAGACGGCCGTCGATCTCGGGTGCCTGTCTTTGAAGCCTCGCCTCGAGCAGCAGCTCCATCTCGGGCAGGGGTCCCGCAACAAGGGCCGGTAAGGTCGTGCCGATGAGGGCCTGGTTGTTGTTGAGTGCGATTTCCTGCTGCGCCTCCATCAGGAGTTGGTGTCTCTGCAGCTTCACTTCATCCGAGACCGGATCGCCAAGACCGGCGCCTGGATTTTCCTCCTGCCAGGAATAGGAAAAGGCGCCGAGGTGGTCGAACTTCACCTCGCGCACAAAATCCATCAGCTCGGCGAACTCCTCTTCACCCTCTCCCGGGAAACCGACGATAAAGGTCGTTCGAAGAGTCAGCTCTGACACAACTGTGCGGGCGCGGTCGATCATCGCCCGATAGGAGCGCGCATCACCACCCCGTTTCATTGCCTTGAGCACTGACCTGCTGGCGTGCTGCAGCGGGATGTCGAGATAGGAGAGGAATCGGTCTTCGGTGGCCATGAGGTGGAACAACCCCTCGTCGAGAGTCGCCGGATAAGCATAGAGGAATCGGATCCACGGCACGGTTGTCGATGCCAGGAGGTTTTCTATAAGCGAACGCAGGCCGTTCTCGAGACCGAGATCTTCGCCGTAGCGAGTTGTGTCTTGAGCGATCAGCACCAGCTCTTTGACGCCGCGCTCTTCGAGAACACGTGCTTCGCTCACCAGATCCTCAATCGTGCGCGATCGAAATGCTCCCCGCATCTCCGGGATATGACAGAAGGAACACGGGTTGTTACACCCTTCTGCAACCTTGAGGTAGGCGTAGCTACCAGTGGAGAGCACTCGCGGGTTGTGGTGGTCGTAGACCCTGAGAGCGCCGCGTTGGTCGGGTATGTGGTCCGAAAGCTCGCCTCGCACCGCTTCGGTGATCCGTTCGAGCTCGTCCAATCCTATGAACGCGTCGATCTCGGGAATCTCGCGCCGGAGTTCCTCAGCATATGCCTGGGCCATACAACCGGTCACCACGAGCCTGCGAACATCACCGCTCTGTTTTGCCTCGACGACCTCGAGGATGGAGTCGATGGACTCGCGCTTGGCGTCATCGATGAAGCCGCAGGTGTTGACCAGCACCACGTCGGCTCGAGTGGCGTCCGGGGTGAGCTCCACCCCTGCCCTTTCGAGATGCCCGAGCATGGTCTCGCCGTCGACCAGATTTTTTGCGCAGCCGAGACTGATCATCCCCACCCGCACTGGCGGTTGATCCGCTCGTTTCGGCTTCTTGTTCTGCGCCTGGGCCATCGAGCCTCCAAGTTCGGGATTCTAACCCGGTTTTCATTCGCCACACCCTATAGCAGGTCCCGTGCCCGTGCCCGTCTCCGTGCCCGGATTCCTTTGATCAAACAGCTTCGAGATCTCGGGCACGGATACGGAGACGGATACGGAGACGGGTCAGTCGAAATACTCCGCTACCGCCTCGGCCGCCTTCCGCGAGGCTCCGGGGCTCCCGAGCAGTGCCCGAGCTTCCGCCAAACCCACCCTTTGGTCTGCCGCAGTTTTATCGAGGATTTCTGATGTGGCTGCCGCCAGGCGATCCGGGCACCACCGCTTTTGGAGTAGCTCCGGAACCACGGTTCTTCCTACAATCAGATTGACGAGTGCGACGTTTGGCACTCTGACCAGAAGCCTCGCCAGTGCGTACGACACGGGTTGAAGTCGATATCCAACGACCATTGGCACGCCAAGGAGAGTGCACTCCAGGGTGGCAGTCCCAGACGCCGTCCATGCCAGCTCACAGCTCGACAGCTCATGCCGGCGCACCTCTCCGCGGACCCGGCGAAGTCGTGGATCCGTGGCGCTGACCGCGAGCACGGTATCGATCTCCCCCTCCATCCCAGGAGCTTCCACCAACACCGCCTCACTGACTTTTGATGAGGGCATCATTTGAAGGGTCTGCATCATCACCGGAAGGAGTTGACGTACCTCCATAACCCGGGAGCCCGGCAGCATGGCCACCCTTCCCGGCACCGGAGTCGCCTGCCGGTCGAGGAGGCCGACGCGGTCGATCTCGTCCACCAGCGGGTGCCCAACGTACCGCGCGCGCACACCGTGAGCCTCATAGAACGGAACTTCAAACGGGAGAATGCAGAGAACCTCGCGGGCAAGCCGCCGTACAACCCGAACCCTACCGCGACGCCACGCCCAGAGCTGGGGTGAAACAAAAAGTACGACTGGGATTCCGAACTTCCGAAGCCGCGCTGCGAGGCGGAGATTAAAGTCAGGAGAATCCACCAGCACCGCCGCCGCCGGACGGCGCCGTTCGGCTTCCGCCACCAGACGGTGCATGATTTTCCGGATTCGAGGCAGCTCGCGAAGCACCTCTACCAGGCCCATATGGGCGAGCTCATCGGTCGAAGCCACCAGTTCGAGATTTGCTGCCGCCAGACGTTCCCCACCCACTCCAAAGGCGCGGATTTCAGGGTGAGTTCGGTGGAGCTCGGCGAGCATGTTGCCCGCGTGGATGTCTCCCGAGACCTCGCCCGCGACCAACATCAGGTCTTTCTTGCTCATCCGTGCCCACCTGTCGCCCCAGGGCCAGTCACGAGGTAGAGGGTCATCGCCGCCATTCCTACGCCGACCGAGTTGGCGAGGAGGTCCCGGACTTCCACACTACGCGCTGGCTGGAAGAACTGGAGCGCCTCGACCAGACCTCCGTAAAAGACGACTCCGGCAACGGCGAAGATCAAAGCTCTGGCTCTTTTGACCGATGGCAGGAGCAGGGCGTACACGAGGACGGTGTGAACCGCGTATGCGAGCCCATGAGCAACGTAATCGGGGAATCCCGCGGCAATCTCAGGAATGTCAGAAACGACTCCGAGATACAACAAAACGGGCGCGTACACCAGATTTGCAGCGATCACGAATTTGCGAACTCGCGTCGCCATCAGGGGAACGGAAACATCAGCCATCCCAATGCGGCGGCCCCGACCACCATGATCAGGAAGGTCTTCAAGAAAAGATTTCGTCGGCCTACGGCAGTCGATCTCCAGAG
>Ga0316193_10001966_pt1 | contig 14177 bp, 11 predicted proteins | sample MerIslsedime2_MG_FD_207735 | JGI IMG/M metagenome (GOLD analysis project Ga0316193, IMG submission 207735) | Coastal sediment microbial communities from Maine, United States - Merrow Island sediment 2 | ecosystem: Environmental > Aquatic > Marine > Coastal > Sediment | place: USA: Maine...
ATGGTGATGGTCATGGCAGGGCCTTCTTGCTCGGAGTGGACCCCGTCCAATCTGCAGAAGTGCCCCCGCCGCGTCGTCCGCCACAGGCGTGATCGGCCATGCACCGATCGTCGGACCGCAACACCGTGCGAACCCGCTGAAGGGTGGGGTGGGGTCGGCGCAGCCGGCCGTTCGGGAGGGACCCCCGTTGGACGAATCACTCGGGCGGGTCATCACATCGGTGGAACCGGTATCAGCCGATTGCCGGAGGGTTGGCGATCATGCTCCAACTAGCTTCGAATCCATGAACGGACTGCTGGTGCGCCTGAGGAGCGCCATCACGCGACTGTCCACCGATCCGCACCTGATGGCCGACGCACTGTTCGCAGCGCTCGTCGGCCTGGTCACCATCGCCGAAGCGCTGAGGCCCGACGAACGAACCGGTGCGGCAGGCGCCGACACGTTCGCCTACATCACCATCGGTTTCGGTGCGGCCAGCCTGCTCCTTCGGCGACACCTTCCACTCACGGTCCTTGCGATCGTGACGACCGTGCTCGCACTCTTCTATCTCCGCGACGGCGGTGAGTTCCTGCAGGTCCTCGGCTTGGTGGCGTTCTACGCCGCCGCCGCGCACAGCGACCAGCGCCGACGAGCGTGGATCGCAGTGCTGTCGTGTGGCGCGATCCTCTTTGGGATTGCCAGCTTCACGCTGCTCGACAAACCGGGCGGATACGACAACGGTGGCGCCACCGGCATGGTGACATCCCTCGTCGGAGTGATCGTCCTCGGGGTGTTCCTGCGCAACCGGCAGCGACTCTTCGCCGACTCCGAACATCGCGCGAGCGTGGCCGAGGCCGACCGACAGGCAAGCGCCGCTCGAGCGGTTGCCGAAGAACGCAGCAGAATCGCCCGCGAGATGCATGACGTGGTCGCCCACGGCATGAGCGTGATCGCGGTGCAGGCCGCCGCCGCCCAAGAGATCGTGCACTCCGATCCTGACAAGGCGTCCGAGGTGATGGGCCGTATCGAGAACGTGGGCCGCCAGTCGCTCAACGAGATGCGACGCATGCTCAGCGTCCTCCGCAACGGCGACGGCGACTCCAGCGCGTCACTCGCACCCCAACCGAGCCTGGCCGACGTACCCGGAGCGGTCGAGCATTCGACTGACGCCGGCATCGCGACCGACCTCGTCGTGAGCGGCGATGTCCGCGATCTCCCTCCCGGGATCGAACTCGCCGCGTTCCGAGTGGTGCAGGAGGCGTTGACCAACGTGCTCAAGCACGCCGGTCCGACGGCCAGCGCAACGGTGGGCATCGAGTACCGAACCGAAGATGTGGTCATCGACATCTCCGACAACGGGCGAGGAGCCGCGTCCGGACTGTCGGATGCTGGTGGCGGCAACGGGCTCATCGGCATGAGCGAACGGGTCGAGATCTACGGGGGTTCACTCGCCGCGGGCCCACGCACTGGCGGCGGATACGCGATTCGTGTGGTCCTCCCCACCGATGAGAGCGGCCCTCGCTCCACGGTCACGCCGGCCAGCCGACCAAGTGCCGCCATCGAGCGCTGATGTCATGATCGACGCTGGCACCACCTTCCCTGACGTCGCGTCGGCTCGGTGGACCGTCCGTCCGTGGGGCGCGTTGAGGGGCTGGGTCACCGCTCACGCGTTCGGCATCAACGCGTTCGTGTTCTCGGCGTTCTGCGTCGTCGCCGTCGGGGACGTGTATTTCAACGGTGGCACTGACGGCCGCCAGGCCAACGCACTTGCGTACGTGTTGCTGGTCGGCCAGACGCTCCCACTCGCGTTTCGTCTCCGGTATCCGTTGGGAACGATGTATGTGGTCTGCGGGTCGATCAGTTTGTACTGGATGCTCGACTATCCGCTCGGTTTCGACGGCGCTGCTGCCATTGCGATCTACACCGGCGCTGCGCTTGGCAGGGATCGCCGCCGAGCATGGAGGAATGTCGGTGTCGTCACCGCAGCCGTCACCTTGACCGCCCTGGTTCCATGGTCGTTGTCGCAGGAAGACAATCCTGCCTTCGTGGCGGGCGGGTTCGCCGCGGTCCATGTCGCCGCGGCGCTCCTGGGCGAGGTCGTCTACCAACGCCGCCAGCGCATCGCAGGCCTCGAACAACGGGCTCGCGACGCCGAAGAGAATCTCGAGCTTCGGGCCCAGATGGCCGTCGTTGACGAGCGCCAACGCATCGCTCGCGAGATGCACGATGTCGTGGCGCACGGAATGAGCGTGATCTCCGTCCAAGCCGCTGCCGCACAGGAGGTTGCCTACACCGATCCGGACAAGACCGTCGAGGTGCTCTCGAACATCGAACGCGTGGGCCGCGATTCACTCACCGAACTGCGGCGCATGCTCGGCGTGCTGCGGAACACCGACAATCCTGACGTCGCGCTCGCTCCTCAACCAGGTCTCAACGATGTTGCCGACGCAGTAGCTCAGTCGGTCGCAGCCGGCCTTCCCACCAGTCTTGCAGTGAGTGGATCGCCGACCGTGCTCCCCGCCGGTGTCGAACTCACGATCTACCGCATCGTGCAAGAGTCCCTCACCAACGCCCGCAAACACGCCGGACAATCAGCAACAGCGTCTGTGCGACTTTCGTACGGAGACGAGTCCGTGACGATCGAGGTGAGCGATGATGGCGCCGGTGCCATGTCGGCGCTCGCCGCAACCGGCGCCGGCAACGGGCTGGTCGGTATGCGCGAGCGCGTCGAGATCTACGGCGGCGAACTGTCGGCGAGACCGCGTGACGGAGGCGGCTTCACGGTGAGCGCCACACTTCCACTCGAGCCAGCAGCGCGTCCCGGCGTTGTATCGGCGACACCCTCAACCTGTGAGGAAACCCCATGACCATCAGAGTTGCGATCGTTGACGACCAGGCGCTGATGCGCGACGGATTCACCATGATTCTCGGCGCCCAGCCCGACATCGAAGTGGTTGGCGACGCGGAGAACGGCCGCCTCGGTGTCGAGCTCTGTCAACGAACATGCCCTGACGTGGTGCTCATGGACATCCGCATGCCCGTCCTTGATGGCATCGAGGCCACGAAGCTCGTCGCGGCCGACGATCGATGCGAGACAAAGGTGCTCGTACTCACCACCTTCGACCTCGACGAATACGTGTACGGAGCCATGCGCGCCGGGGCCAGCGGCTACCTCTTGAAAGACACACCGGCCCAGGAACTGGTAACCGCGGTTCGGGTGATCGCCGCCGGTGATGCGCTGCTGTCGCCTTCGGTCACCAAGCGGCTGATCGAGGAGTTCGCCGCGCAACCCGAACCCGACGCGGTCGTCGCCTCGCTCCCGACCGACCTGACCGATCGCGAACGTGAAGCGCTCGAGCTCCTTGCCCACGGCCTCAGCAATCGCGAGATCGCCGAGGCGATGTTCGTCGGGGAGGCAACCGCCAAGACCCACGTGAGCCGCCTGCTCACGAAACTTGGCGTTCGCGACCGGGTGCAGGCGGTTGTTCTCGCCTACGAGACCGGGGTCGTCAAGCCGGGCGCCTCACCACAGTGACCTGGTGGAGAACCTCGTCGAGCTGACGCCAGTTGGCCCGCTCGAGCGCCCGAGCGATCGATGATCGGCCGCGATTGCCCCATCGACTCGGGCCTCGATGAGTCCAATCGGAACGACCGTGCTCGACGAGAAGCCGGCCCGCCCGGAAAGACGATCGACCAGATTCGGGTCCCCAGCTGGTCTGGTCAGCCCTCGACGACAACAGCGGTGATGATCAACCGGGCGTTGGACACCAGAACCATGTGTCCTCTCTGACGCGCGAATGTGTCCTCGATCTCATGAGACAAGACAGCGTCATCCGCTCAAAGATCCTCCGCGCGACGCCTGCGGTGTTGCCGAGGCGTGAGGACACGATGACCCGCATCGTCACGGGGTTGGTCCAGTCTTCTGTCTCACCCCCACTGACGCGCCTCCCCGACGAAACAACCACCCAGCGGCGCACCAGTGCGGAGCTTCGGACCAGCGGTCGTCGAGGTCGCCGGCCACAGACCGTCGGCCCTCAGCGCCGGACCCGGTCGAACAGCGGTCGGCGGCGGGCATGGGGAAACACCTCGGAGAAGCGTGCTTCGGCGAGGTCGGTCCCGACCAGGATCAACTCTCCTTCGGCCGGCAGGGGAACGTGGGCGTCGGGGTTCCCCTGGATCGAGCCGGCGGTCTCGACCGCCACGACGTTGCACTGCGTGCGGCGGTAGACGTGCGCCTCGGCCAGCGTCGTCCCGGCGAGTTCGCGCGGGATGGGCGTGCGGAACACGTTGAGACCGTGGGCGACGAGCAACGTCTCGTCGCCTCGGAAGTGGTTCCAGATCACCGCCGACCCGGTGCCGGCGTACGACAGGACGGCATCGGCGCCGGCGCGATAGAGCGTCGACACGTTGCGGTCCAGCCGCGACCGGGACACGATCCGCGCGTCGGGCCGCAGCCCGCGGCAGTAGCGGGTCAGGTACACATTGACGTTGTCGTCGTGCGTGGTGATCAGCACGGCGCCGGCATCGCTGATCCCGGCCTCCTCGAGGACCGGTCGGTCGGCGGCGTCGCCGAGTACGTACCGCACGCCCTCACGGCGTCGCTCGGGCAGCTTCTCGACAATCGCGAACTCGATGCCCTCCGCGGCGAACGCGTGCCCCACCGCCCGGCCGACGCGCCCGCCGCCGATGATCAGGGCGTTCTTCGCGGTCGGCGAGTCGGTCGTGTAGGCAGCGTCGAACGCCGAAAGTTGGTCGGTGGTGCCGGCGAGCAGCAGCATCGACGAGTCTCGGAGGCGGGTGTCGGCCGTGGCGATCGCGAACGCTCCTCGATCCCACACCCCGATGAGCCCGACCCCGAACCGCTCCCGCAAGCTGGTCTCGGCCAGCGTGCGGCCGACGAGATCGGTGCCGATCGCGCCGGCCTCGGCGATCTGGAGGCCGGCGAAACTGCCGATCACATGGCTCTGCCCACCGAGTCCGAGCGTGCGGGCCGCCATCGCCGCGCCGAGGACCTCCCCAAGCTGGACCACGTGGTCGGCGCCGGCGATCTCCAAGATGTCGACCGACGCCGGCGAGTTGGCGCTGGCCACGATGTCGACCTGCGGCGCGATCTCCCGGACGGTGAACGCGATGTTGGTGTTGGTCTGGTCGTTCTGGGTGGCCACCACCATCGCCGCCTGCCCGACGCGGGCGTTGTGGTAGGTGAGCGGGTCGTCGAGCGCGCCGACCATCACGGTGCGGCCCTCGTCGTGCAGGCGGCCCGCGTGGTCCACGTCCTCGACGATGACGACGTAGGGCACCTCGGTTTGGTCGGCCTTCTCGATCAGGTCCTCCTCGACCGGCCCGAGCGCGGTGAGGATCACGTGGCCGGAGGTCGAGGGCGCAAGAGCCCGTGGCGCACGCCGGCGCTCACGCTCGTTCATCCACGGGATGAACACGAACTGGATGAACACGAACGGGAGCATCACCAGCAGGAATGTCGATCCTGAGAGCAATACGATCACCGAGAAGATGCGCCCGGCGTCCGACTCGAAGGTGATGTCGCCGAACCCGAGCGTCGTCATCGTCGTCAGCGTCCAGTAGACGCTGGTCGGCCACGAGAAGGAGCGGCCCTCTCGATCCATCAACTCGTGGAACACCGAGCTGAACACGCCGACCATGACCACGAAGATGACGGTCAGCGCGACGATCGTCTTCAACCGGCGCCGCCGCTCGGCGCGGTGGGCGACGTGTTGCGCTCGGTCGTGCCGTCCCGGCTCGCTCGGCATGTCGCCCGCGCCCAACCGCTGCGTCACCTGGGCCATCGTCGCGCCGAGCGACTTCAGCATGGCGGAACGCAGGCCGGTCTCACCGGAGTGATGTTGCCACAGCCAACGGGGACGTCGGGATGCAGGTGCTCCTGTTGGCCGGCGCCGATTGCGAGCTCAACGTCCCACGGCGCGCCGGAGAACCGACTGCCGAGATCGGCGCCTGAAGTCGCCCGGCAGCGGGGCCCACCTGACATGCCGGCGAGAACGACTCTCGACAGCTCGACGGCTCTCCCCCACACCACAGCGATCTCGGACTGGGCGTCGAGCGCCCCTCGGGTGCGCCCGCCGGATGTCAGAGACTGGCGACAGCAGCCTGGCTGCCCCGAATGGTGAGTCGAACCTTCGGGGCAAGGGTTCCCCCGAACTCGCCACGACGCCGACCCGCGGGGTCGGCGAACAGGTTCGTGCCTGTCGCCCCGTCGATGCCGACTGCATCGATGAAGCCAACGACGCCCAGGTCGTTGAGCACCGTGCACGAGTGTGCTGGGAATGGTCGCTCCGGTGGATCGGCAAACACCAACCCGTGTCCGTTGAGCGGTTCGTAGGGCCCGAGGAGATTCGAAGCCACGAACCCGTAGAGCCCGGTCGGCGCCGTCACCTCGGCATGGAACATCCGAGCCTGCGTCGAGAAGAACAGGTAGTAGAAATCGTCGTGGACGAAGAGATGCGGACGTTCGAGTTCGTTGTTGACGCCGTCGGCGGTAACGAGCGGCTCGAGCAGCTCCCAGGAGTCTTCCGAGTCGCTCCAGGTGGCGATACCGACCGATGCGAACGGCACGCGGATTGTTCACGTCGCTACAGCTCGGCCATGTAGTTGGTGCGGATGCTGTCGAGGTGGTGAAGTTCGTGTCCGGCGATGTGGAACGCAGCGGCACGGACGCTCATCGGGTTGCCGTTGGCGGTGCCGACGCGTGTGAGTGCCTCTTCGGGGAGGCTCTCGAAGAACGACAACGTTGCTCGCCGAACGGTGACGTACTCCTCGAGCAGACTGGAGAGTGACCGGTTGTCAGCGTCGGAATGGGCGGCGACGACCTCTTGGTCGAACGAGGGGAGTTCGGTGAGGTCGTTCCGGGCGAATCGCAGCGTCCGATAGACGTACACGCGCTCGTCGTCGCTGATGTGCAGGAGGATCTGATTGACGGTCCACTCTCCGGCTCTGTGCGGGCTGGACAGGCGATCCTCGGCGATGTCGCGAAAGAGGGCCGGGGTCGTCTCCAGGCATCGCCGCATGTGGGCGAGGACGTCATCGCCGGGAACGAGGTCGAAGTACTCGGTGGTGTACGGGGCGTACTCGCCTGGCTGTGGTCGTGGGATCGGTCGCATGGCTCCTCCGGGGAATCACGATGCCGGGCGTCCAACGCCGTCTGGCTTGCACCTCGCATCCTGTCACATCGCTCCGTGGAGCCGTCGAGTGAGGTCGAGCGGTCGTTTACCCAGCCCGGGGAACGACGAGACGTGGCGCCAACCCACGCACAGATCGCCCCCGGGTGCATCGATCGCGTCGAGCACGTTCAGCTTCCCGGCCCGACGAGCCGGCAGCCAGGCTGCGACGACGCCAGCACTGCCGGCGACGATCACCAACACGACGATGCTCCCGAACGGGATCGCCGTGGTCGATACGAACGAGGCCGGCAGTGCGGTGGCCACGCCCCAGCCGAAGACCAGGCCGAGTCCGACACCGAGTACGGCACCGAAGGTGGCGACGAGCGCCGCCTCGAAGCGCACCATCCGACGGAGCTGACGCCGGGTCATGCCAACCGCCCGCACCAGCCCGAGCTCGCGAGTGCGCTCGAACACCGACAGCGCCAGGGTGTTGGTGATGCCGATGAGTGCGACGATCACGGCGAGGGCGACCACCACGCTGACCACCGTCAGCACTTCGTCGACCATGCCGACGATCCGCTCCCGGAACTCGTCGGCGGTCTCGACGTTGGCGGCCGGGAACTCATCGCTGAGGCCGGCGATCAGAGCATCGACGGACGCCGGCGTTGAGCCGGCATCGATCGAGACGGCGACCCACTCGGCCGTCAGGGGCACGCCAGCATCGGCGAGCACTGCTCGGTCGAAGAGGTCACGAGTCGTATGCTCCGATGGTGCCACGAGGTGGGCTGATCGCCGCCATCCGAAACCCGGCCCAGTTGGTCGTCGGGGCGTTCGTCACCTTCATTCTGGCCGGCACGCTGGCGCTGTCACTTCCGATCTGCGCCGATGGCACCGGCTCGGTCGGCTTCGACAACGCGCTGTTCATGGCGACGTCTGCGTCGACCGTCACGGGGCTGGCCACCCTCGACATCACCAGCTTCTCGGTCGTCGGCGAAGTCGTGATCCTGGTCCTGATCCAGATCGGTGGTTTCGGGATCATGACCATCGGTTCGGTCCTTGCCATCGTCGCCTCGAACCGGGTGGGCCTCCGCCAGCGAATGCTTGCGCAGGCCGAGATCGGGGCGGTCGACCTCGGCGATCTCAAGCAACTCCTGCTGGCGATCGCCAAGATCACACTCGCGGTCGAAGGCACGCTGGCAACCGTGCTCTTCGTCCAGTTCTGGCGACGTGGGTACGAGGACGGACCCGTCGCATCCGCCTACTCCGCCGTGTTCCACTCGATATCTGCGTTCAACAACGCCGGACTGTCGTTGTATCCGGACAACTTGACGCGCTTCGTTGGCGATCCCGTGGTGGTTTTCGGCATCTCAGCGGCATTCATCATCGGCGGCCTCGGCTTCCCGATCATCGTCGAGATCATGCGACGTCAGCAGAGCCGGCTCCATGCCGGCAGCGGGCCGCGTCGGCGGCTGCGTTGGTCGCTGCACACCAAGATCACCGTTCTCACGACACTCGCGCTGATCGTCTTCGGCACCGCCGTGGTCACCCTCTTCGAGTGGACCAACCCCGCCACGCTCGGACCGCTCGACGACATCGACAAGCTGATGGCCGGCTGGTTCCAAGGCGTCACGCCGAGAACAGCCGGGTTCAACACGGTGGAAATCGGCGGAATGAACGAACCGACCCTGCTCGTGATCACGACGTTGATGTTCATCGGCGCGGGACCCGCGTCGACGTCCGGTGGCATCAAGGTCACCACATTCGCTGTCCTGGGATTCGTGCTCTGGTCGGAGGTACGCGGGAATCCCGACGTGAACTCGTTCGGCCGTCGCCTCCCGGCCACGCTGATCCGCCAGGCGCTCACGGTCGCACTGCTCTCGATCGGCCTCGTCGTGGGCTCGTCGCTGCTGTTGATGAGCGTCGAGGACCTCTCGTTGACACCGGCGCTGTTCGAAGTGACCTCAGCGTTCGGTACGGTCGGGCTCTCGACGGGCGTCACCAGCTCACTCGGCGAGTCCGGTCAACTGTTGTTGATCCTCGTCATGCTGACCGGACGCGTCGGACCGATCACCTTCGTCACTGCCCTTGCGCTGCGCGAACGTGCACGCGCGTACCGTTATCCCGAGGAGCGACCGATCATTGGCTGAGAAAATTCTTCACTCCATGCTGGGTGGCCTGCGCCCCCACGTCGAACACCGAGGCGAGATCGTCGTGATCGGGCTGGGACGGTTCGGTTCCGCACTGGCCTCGACGCTGATCGACATGGGCCACGAGGTCCTCGGCCTCGACGCCGACCCTCACCGCGTCCAACAGCACGCCGGAACCCTCACCCACGTCGCAGAAGCCGATACGACCAGCGAAACGACGCTGCGCCAACTCGGCGTCGGCGACGCCGTCACCGCCGTGGTGGCGATCGGCGCCGATGTGGAAGCGAGCGTCCTGACCACCGGGGCACTCGTCGACATCGGCGTTCCGAACATCTGGGCGAAGGCCCTCACCGAGCAACACGGTCGGATCCTGCAACGGGTGGGTGCGCACCATGTGGTCTTCCCCGAGGCGGAGATGGGGAGCCGAGTCGCGCGGCTCCTCACCGGCGCACTGATCGAGTACTTCGCGCTCGACGAGGACTTCGTGCTGGTCGAGATGAAGGTGCCACGGAACCTGGCCGGTGCCCGCCTCGGAGACACCGATCTTCGGGCGAGCTACAAAGTGACGGTGGTCTGCATCAAACCGGAAGGACAGCCGTTCACCTACGCGGAGAGCGCAACGACGCTCGGCGAACACGACCTGATCGTCGTCGCCGGCCACCGCGGCGACATCGAGCGCTTCGCCGAGACCGAAACCTGACGCGCGGGCGCCCTCGTGCGTCGACCCGACGGTTCTCCGCACTCGGGTGTGACTCGTCGCTGGCGCTTCCCTCGTCACACGGGCTCGTGTCGAGCGATCGTTGCGGCTCCGACTACAAACGCACCGTGAGCACGACCACGTTCGATCCCGATGCGTTGCGCGACAAGTACCGCGAGGAACGCGACAAGCGGCTGCGGGCCGATGGCAACGACCAGTACATCGAGGTCGTCGGCGACTACGAGCGGTATGTCCACGATCCCTATGTCGACCCGATCGAGCGAGAGCCATTGACAGACGAAGTCGACGTGGTGATCATCGGCGGCGGCTTCGGCGGGCTCCTCGCGGGAGCCCGCCTGCGACAGGCCGGCATCGACGACATCCGAGTGGTCGAAAAGGGTGGCGACTTCGGCGGCACGTGGTACTGGAACCGGTACCCCGGTGCTGCATGCGATGTCGAGTCCTACGTCTACCTGCCGTTGCTCGAAGAGATCGGCTACATGCCGACGGAGAAGTACTCGCAGGCCGCCGAGATCCTCGCTCACAGCCAAGCCATCGGCCGACACTTCGACCTGTATCGCAACGCCTGCTTCCAAACCGAAGTCACCCAGATGCGGTGGGACGACAACGACAACCGGTGGATCGTCGGCACCAACCGCGGTGACGCGATGCGAGCCCGCTACATCGTGATGGCGAGCGGCCCGCTGCACCGTCCGAAGCTGCCCGGCATCGACGGGATCGAGTCGTTCGAAGGACACACGTTCCACACCAGCCGGTGGGAGTACGACTACACCGGCGGTAGCTCCGACGGCGGCCTCGACCGCTTGGCCGACAAGCGCGTCGGCATCATCGGGACCGGTGCCACGGCCGTGCAATGCGTTCCGCACCTCGGAGCGGGCGCCGAGCACCTGTTCGCGTTCCAGCGCACACCGTCGTCGATCGATGTGCGCGACAACCGTCCGACCGACCCCGACTGGGCAGCAAGCCTGGAACCGGGGTGGCAGGAGCGGCGGATGGAGAACTTCAACAACCTCGTGTCCGGCATCCCGGAGTCGGAGGACCTCGTCGACGACGGGTGGACCGACATCATCGGCAATCTGCTCATCCGTGTGCGCCGCGGTGAGGGTGACATGACGCCCGAGGGTCTGATGCAGACCATGGAGCTGGCCGATTTCGAGAAGATGGAGCAGATCCGCTCACGTGTCGAGACGATCGTCAACGACCCGAACACCGCCGAGGCACTCAAGCCCTGGTACCGCCAGTTCTGCAAGCGACCCTGCTTCCACGACGAGTACCTCGCCACCTTCAACCGGTCGAACGTCGAGCTGGTCGACACCGAGGGCCGCGGCGTCAAGCGCATCACTCCGACAGGCGTGGTCGTCGAACGTCACGACGCGTCCGGCGACCTGGTCGAGGAGGAGTTCGCACTGGACTGCCTCATCTACGCGACCGGCTTCGAGGTCGGGACCGACTACACGCGGCGAGCGGGCTATGAGCTGTACGGCCGCGACGGCGCGACGCTCACCGAGTACTGGCAGGACGGAGCCTCGACACTCCACGGGATGCACAGCCGCGGATTCCCGAACTGCTTCATCTTCAGCAACGTGCAGTCCGGGTTCACCGTCAACTTCCCGCACATGCTCAACGAACAGAGCAAGCACCTCGGCTACATCCTCGCCGAGGCCGAGGACCGCGGGATCACCGTGATCGAAGCCGACGCCGATGCCGAAGCGGCCTGGGTCGACACGATCGTCAGCCTCTCCCAGATGAACTTGCGATTCCTCGAGTCGTGCACGCCCGGCTACTACAACAACGAGGGCAAACCGAGCGATCGCAGCGTCAAGAACGGCAGCTACGGCGCGGGATCGATCGCGTTCATCAAGGTGCTGGAGGACTGGCGCGCCGAGGGAACACTGGCAGGTCTCGAACTCTCGTGACCGGCACCGGCGATGAGCCACACCCCCGACATTCCGGGGCATCGCTGATCGCTGGGCCTGCTGCGTCACGCGACGATCTCATGCGAGACGTCGACGAAGTGGTGTCGGGCTCCATGTCCATGTCGTACTCGGCACCCCACCTCTTCGGTGAGCGGTTGAGGTCGTTCACCGACGAGGTGCGCCGGCTGCTGACCGAGCGATCGCCATCGGGCGAGTTCTGGGACTGGCCTGGTGACACGGCGATCACCATCGCCCGCAAGCCGGCGGTGTCGACGTGACCTCCCCTCCGTCCAGGTCTGCTCGGCGCCGTGGAGAGCGCGAGACTCGCGCATGGCCGACTACGACCTGATCATCCGGGGCGGATCCGTGATCGACGGAACCGGCAGCAAAGCACGAACAGCGGACGTCGCCGTGCGCGACGGCGTGATCGCCGATGTCGGGATCATCGGCGAGTCCGCGAGCCGCGAGATCGACGCCGACGGTGCCCTCGTCATCCCCGGCATCGTCGACATCCACTCGCACTACGACGGTCAGGCGACCTGGGACGAACGGCTCCAGCCGTCGTCGTGGCACGGCGTGACCACCGTCGTCACCGGCAACTGCGGGGTGGGCTTCGCTCCGGTGCACGACGCAGACCACGACAAGCTGATCGAGCTGATGGAGGGCGTGGAGGACATCCCGGGGGCCGCGCTCCACGAAGGCTTGAAGTGGAACTGGAACTCGTTCGGCGAGTTCCTGGACGCGGTCGACTCGATCCCCCACGACATCGACGTCGCCATCCAAGTGCCCCACGGTGCGTTGCGTCTGAACGTGATGGGCGAGCGGGGCGCCAACCACGAGGATGCCACGCCGGACGACATCGTCTCGATGGCCGAACTGGCACGGGAGGCGATCGAGGCGGGCGCACTCGGATTCAGCACGAGTCGTACCCGGAACCACAAGACCTCGACCGGCGCGTACACCCCCACCTTGACCGCCGCGCCCGACGAGTTGATCGGAATCGCCCAGGGCGTGGGTGCGACGGGCACGGGAGTGCTCCAGGTGGTCTCGGACTTCGTCGACCCCGACCACGAATTCGACACGCTCCGCCAGATGGTCGCCACGTCGGGGCGACCGATGTCGATCTCGATCGCCCGGAACCCGATGGTGCCCGACGCGTTTCGTGGACTCCTCGACCGGATCACCCTCGCCAACGCCGATGGCCTGATGATGACCGGTCAAGTGGCCCCGCGCGCAGTGGGGTTGATCCTCGGGCTGGAGTGCACGCTCAACCCGTTCCTCACGAACCCGGTGTATCGGACGATCGCCGATCTCCCCCTGGTCGAGAAGCTGACCGCCCTCCGCGGCTCCCGATTCAGGGAACGGTTGCTGGCCGAAGCAACCGAACGGTCGCGGGACAAGCTCGGCGGGAACTTGATCGGCCGATTCGACCTGCTGTTCGAGATGGGCGATGAGCCCGACTACGAGCCGGCGATGGACACCTCGATCGCCGCCCGCGCCGCACAGAGCGGACTCAGCCCCGAGGAGGTTGCGCTCGACGCAATGCTGGCCGGCGATGGACACGGGTTGCTGTACCTCCCGTTCCTCAACTACGTCGACGGCAACCTCGACGGCTGCCACGAGATGCTCGTGCACCCGTACACCGTGCCGGGCCTCGGTGACGGCGGTGCCCACGTCGGCACGATCTGTGACGGCAGCTTCCCGACCACACTGCTGTCCTACTGGGGCCGCGACCGCAGTCACGACCGCATCCCGCTGCCGTTCCTCGTACAGCGTCATTGCCGTGACACCGCCCGCACGGTCGGCCTGTCCGACCGTGGCGTTGTCGCGCCGGGCCACCGCGCCGACCTCAACGTCGTCGACTTCGAGAACCTGCGCCTCCACAAGCCCGAGATCGTGCACGACCTCCCAGCGATGGGACGGCGGCTGTTGCAGCGAGCCGACGGATGGCGACACACGATCGTCGCTGGCCAGGAGACCTACCGCGACGGCATCGCCACCGAGGCCCTACCTGGCCGCCTGATCCGTGGCGCCCGGCCGGCGCCGACAGGAGCGTGACATGAGCACCACCGAGAGCCACACCACGCCAGTGGAGACGCCGGGTCAGACCCCACCGTCTCATCTCCAGGTCATGGAGCTGGAGACGCATGCGAACTGGCGGGCGGGCGATGTCGGTGACGCCGACGAGTGGACGTTGCGTTTGACCGACGCTCATCACGCCGAACTCGATGCCGCGCTCACTCATGCTCGGTCGGTCACCGACGAGGTACTCGACATCACCGTC
>Ga0316193_10001968_pt1 | contig 14171 bp, 16 predicted proteins | sample MerIslsedime2_MG_FD_207735 | JGI IMG/M metagenome (GOLD analysis project Ga0316193, IMG submission 207735) | Coastal sediment microbial communities from Maine, United States - Merrow Island sediment 2 | ecosystem: Environmental > Aquatic > Marine > Coastal > Sediment | place: USA: Maine...
CTTAGGACTCTTTGTATCGACATTTTTTTGTATAGGTGCACAGGCTTCATCGCTGGAAGACTTTATGGTCTATCCCAGCGATTACGTTGAAGGAAAACCATCTAGTGATTACGCCAATATTTGGTGGCAGTGGACATACACCATGCCGAAAGAGCTTAGTCCTGTCAGGGATCTAACTGGTGAGTTTTGTCATGTTGGACAAAATGGAAACGTGTGGTTTCTTGCTGGTGGCTATGGGAGCTCAAAGATAAAAAGGCGCTGTACTATACCTGAAGGAAAGCATATATTTTTTCCGGTGATTAATATGGTCTATTGGCCTGCAAGAGACAGGTCTCTTACTTGTGATAACGCAAAAAGTTCCGCGGCGCTAAATAATGACCACTTACTATCTATTGAGATCACCTTAAACGCAATCTCTGCATGGAATCCGGCAGACACCAGGATATCTTCGGAGAACTGCTTTGATTTATTAGGCCTAATCCCAAGGGAGCTTAATCCACCCAAGGTATATCCAGCCGCAACAGATGGCTATTGGGTCATGCTAAAACCTCTACCCAAGGGTACGCATACATTAAGCTTCAAAGCTCAATACAATCGTGAAAAAGGCGCATTCAGCAAAATGGCGCAAGACATTGAATATGAGTTAATAATTGAGTAACAAGCCATAAAGTATAATAATGAGATACGAGTTCTCGTTTATCTGACTGTTAGGCATCGTGAACGAGAAACGGACTGGCTATTTCAAGCTGCTGAACTTCCGCGGGATTCCGGTGTTTATCCACTGGTCTCTACCCGCTGGAGGGATGCTTATCTCTGCATATGTTGGGTTCAATCCGACTGAGACCGTCTATTTCTCCTTGGCTTACTTATCCCTCATTGCAATTCATGAGTTCGGGCTTTTGCCGATCTTTCGGCCAGCGCCGATTGGTACATATCCATTCCTGCGGCCGTTCACGGATCCATGCCTCGAATAAGGTATTGATCTTTCGTGTCATTTGCAGAGCTTTACTGTCCTTGTCGGCGGTTTCATCGTCTGCTTTTACCGCCGGGTGGAAAATGATGCGGAAACGGGCACCCTTCAGTCTTTGAACCTGCACAGGAATCAATTCGCAGTCAAAGCGCAAGGCCAGCCGGGCGGGGGTGATCGTTGTCAGCATGTCGCGCCCGAAGAAGGGTACGGGCTCACCGCTATCGACCCGCTGGTCCACGAGCAATCCAACAGAAGTGCCTTGTTGCAGGCAGCTCATGAGTTTGCGGCCGGCACCATCCCGCTCCACCATCCCGCAACCGAGAGATTGACGGGCCCGGTACAACATCCGGTCCATGTACGGATTCTGCAGCCGTGTATAGGGCCCGGTCAGTGGAATGCCGAGGTGTACGAGGGCGCCGGCCGCGAGCTCCCAGTTCGCCAGGTGTGCGGAGACGAACACCGCGGGCTTGCCCGTTTTGCGGAAGACTTGTGGCTCGCCTCGCATGACGACGTCCAGGCGCTGTTCCGCCTCGCGATGGCAAATGGTGCCCAGGTGAGGATACTCGGCGATTATCGAGCCCAGGTTCCCCCATATATCGCGAACCAGTTCATCGATGTCCGCTGCATTTTTCTCGGGGAAGGCATTATTCAGGTTGCGGCGGATGTGGCGCGTCTTGTACAGACGCGGACCCAGTCTGCGCATCAGCCTGCGCCCGGCGCTGGAGGCCAGGTCCGGTGAGAACAACCGACTCAGGCCGCTGAGCAGACCGACCAGGCCACCCTCGATGGCCCCCAACAGCTGCAACAGACGTGGCGAGTGATCCGCATGCTTGTCGCCTAAAAAAAGTTTTGCCAAAACCGCGCAACCTTGTCAGCGCCTGCTGGCGCGTTCTGGGACGGCCTATTTTGCGATATGACGCCGACGATAGCCAGTCGGGTATTGGCGGTCAGACGGTTGTCTTGGTAAATCGACTGCCGGGGTTTAAAATCTGCGCATCAGCGAAAAGAGGGTACAGCATGGAGCACTGTGTATTTATTCAAGCCAATGACAAGCAATATGTCGGCGCGCTGGTTGCAGAGTGTGCACTGCGTCGCAACTCCAGACACAACGACAAGTTCGATATCCGCATCATGAACTACGACGACTTCCCGTTTCTGCATGAAAGAGAAGGGCAGATGTACCTGCGTGATGGTGGCAAACGCGAGTGGGTCAGGGACGACTTGCAGTCGTTTACGCACACCTGATCAAAAAGGCTGGGCAGACACACACAATGGCACACACCGGTGAGGCGCCGTTTTCGTTTGAGCGAACGGCAACTTATGGCCGAACTCGGAAGTTCCTGGGGTTGGTGGCTGACATTTCGGGTAGACGGCGACTAACGGGCATAAGTTACCGTTCCCGTTTTTACTGGAGTACTTCGCTTACCACTGAACCGGCCTGCCCCTCCACGGCAATTACCACCTCGAAGCCCTTGCGCTCCAGCCGGTAGTAATCGGAGCAATCATGGAGGGACCGCGTTGATGTCTGGCTGGTCCTTCTAATCTGGTTATTCGTTAATAAGTCGCTGCAGAATCGGGATAGACTGATCAGCCAGTACCTTATTACCTGCTGGGGTCAAGTGGATATCCAGAAAATAGTACATTCGGCTGTTGGTGGCCTTATCAACCATTGCATCAGTGGGGTCGATAAAAGTGATAGAGTTTTCTGTGAGCAGGCTTTCGATTCTTTCCGATAACTCTCTTATTTTATCTGGTGCCGCCACTTCCTTGAGAGCAAAGCGCGCGCGATCTTCTGGATGCACCACATAGCTGACCGGGACATACAGAAATGCTATTTTTACCTGATCCCCTACAGCGCTCTCTACAAAATCGATGTAATCATTGTAGGGAGAAAGAATTCCCTCCGCATCGACAGTGCTCCGCGGCCCTTCCTTGTAGAACGCTGTCCCCAGGCCTTTCTCCATTTTCTCGGGTGAAAAAACAGCTTGGTAGAGATACCAAGTATAGAAGACTATTGCGGATTGCTTGGCTTTGGCTATGAACCAAAGTCTAAAGGTGGGTTCCTGGCTGTACAGGTGCCCATCCCTTACGATGGGCAGTGAACCCAGCATGTCGCAGGTCGTTTCAATAAGTAATGGATGGCCATAAACAGTTTGTACAATCATGTCGGGCTGAAACTCGCGACCCAGGGTCTGAAGCCAGCACAGCTGGAATCTTGGTGGTTGCGATGGTGTGCCAACATTTATCACTTCAATGTCTGTATCAGGGGTGACAAGTCCATTTCCAATCAGTGTTATATAAATATCTTCGTAATTATTGGCTGTTCCAAAATTGAAAGATGGCCCAAGAAAGATAATTCTATATGTGCCATCCGGCTTTTCAATGCTCGTTTCTTTATTCGGACTAGCTGCCCGAAAGCCTAAGTTGTCGGTTTTGTAGGCTACGCTAAATTCATTCGTATGATGCTGATAGTTTAGATTTGACTGCACCCGATAAACTCTGTGCAGATCAGGTGAAAATATGGGTAAATCGACTCGTTTCGCCAGATAATCGCCATTTGTGATTCTGTAGTAGGCTTGCAGGATTCCCTCCACAAGTGCTAACTGAAGAGCAAGCAAAATTAGGTAAAATAATGCTTTGCGTAAGGTCATGTTTCTCTATCCTGAGTATAGGTTCCATGTTGAAGCACAAGCACTTGAATGTAAATCCGGGCTGAAGTCGGTCTCGTTTTCCAACAAGGCAAAGCTCTAGTGAGTTTTTAGAATGTCTGGTTTGCCTATTTTTCCAGACATCCAATTCAAGACGCTGAAGTTCTGGCGTGGGTCGGAAGTACGCGTACAGCGAAATCCCCATCCAGGAACAGCCTGTTAGTCCGTAGTCCCTCTGTGTCAGGGTGGTTGTCGCCTGGATTTAAATCGTTATCCTATAGTAGAGGGCGGTAAGGACACCGAAATGAGCTATCCAAAAGTAGTGAAAGAAGCCGCGTTGGAGAGGATGTTTCATACTGATTTATCATTACGCCAAATCGCTGATGAATTAAGTATCCCCCGTGCGACCCTGCACCAATGGAAGAAGCAATACAAGATGGACACAGACGAGACACCCACAGTAAACACCATGGTGGAAAGCTGGAGCCCCGAACAAAAGTTTGCGGTGGTGTTAGAGACCGCCACCCTGAGTGAAGTGGAATTCAATACCTACTGCCGGGAAAAAGGTATCTACCCGGGTCAGATTAAAGCCTGGCGAGAAGCCTGCATTCGAGGCAACGAACCACAGGACAAACATCTGCGTCGTGAGGGGGTTTATAAACAACACAAGCGCAGGATCAATTCCTTAGAGCGTGAACTGCAACGCAAAGACAAGGCCCTCGCTGAAACTGTGGCTTTATTGGTGTTGCGAAAAAAGTACGATGCCCTCTGGGAGGATCCAGAGGACGATTAACCTCATTGGCCGAACGGCAACGCGTGGTGTCATTGATTCAAGAAGCCCTACAGTCCGGTGCACGCCAACAGCAGGCCTGTGAGGTACTGGAGCTATCCGTCCGTACCTATCAACGGTGGCTAAAAGCAGGCGTGGTCAGTGATAAGCGCCTCACGGCGAAGCGACCTGTACCCGCGAACAAGCTCAGCGAAGCCGAACGCCAACAGATACTGGCGGTGTGTAATACACCGGCGTATGCGCACTTACCGCCGTATCAGATCGTGCCACGTCTTGCTGATCAAGGCGTTTATCTGGCCTCAGAGTCCAGCTTCTATCGTATCTTGAAAGCTGCCAATCAATTAACCCATCGCGGTAGTATAAACATCAAAACCAAGACCAACAAAGTCACGAGCTTTACCGCCAACCAGCCGAACCAGGTCTGGAGTTGGAATATTACCTATTTACCCAGCCGGGTCATTGGCCAGCATTATTATCTGTATATGATCGAAGACATCTATAAACGATAATCCTTATTCGGAATCCTTGTTTAGAACGGTGAAGTATCATCCGCGTTGGCCGTCTGAAGGCTTTGAAAGTTTAGAGGATGCGCGACTCTGGGTTAAAGACTTTGCGCAGTGGTATAACCACGACCATCGTCATAGCCGGATCAAGTTTGTCACGCCGCAGCAACGCCATATCGGTGAAGATATTACGCTATTGAAAAAGCGTCATACCTTATACACCAGAATGAAGAGGCGGCATCCTGAGCGTTGGTCAACAACGACGCGGAACTGGCAACATAATCCCATCGTTGAGTTAAATCCGAAGCATCATAAAGAAAGTAAGGTGGCATGAGCCATCCAGGCGACAACTATGTTGACAAACACCGTAGTCGGCCACAACTTGCCGTTCAGCAATGTAGAATTCCAGTGAAAGTGGACATTCAACGACCGAATTGAGAGGCGCGCGCTGTTTGCGCATCCTGCCCGCGTTTTTAGGGGCGCACTCGAATGATTGGTTAGAGAGCGCCCTATCGATAGAAGAAGGACCCAACATAAAATAGGGAATAGACCACATACAATACCGTTACGAACAAAGTATCATCTCCATGGAAGAAAAATGGATACTTCAAGTGAAACAGCTTAAACACCGAAAAGCTTAGTGATACTACTACCGCAACAATGATGAATAAGGCCGCTACGCGCTCAGGATTCGAGATTGACGAATAGAATAGTGAGGCACTCCCGATAACTGCTAGCACAAAAGAAGGGGTGAATAGTCTTGTAAAGTTTCGTCTGAACTCTTGCCACACGCTTATTTCAACCGGTTCATGTAACGGGGATTTCCGTTTCGCCGTCCATCTTGATAATGCAATCATAGCGGCCATAAAAATGGTGAATCCTATGAAGATGTAATCTTTTTCTCTCATTACCGACAAAGAGCTCTAACATTAGTATTAACGAGACCTCGTGTCTCATTATACATTTTTACGATTTCAACCAACGAAACATAACAATAGCAGCCAAAATACAGACTATCAGAGCCAGCTTCACCATTTTTTTGCTCCGGCCTTCTTCACCCTGTTGTTTTAATTTATCCAGGTAAAGATTATTCAGCCTAAGTTGTTCTCTTGTGAGCTGCACTATTTCTTTCTCGATTATAGACATGTCCGTTTTCCCATCTGCGATTGCCAACTCACTTTCTAATTTATCCAGTTGCTGCTGAAGCTCGTCTATTCTCGGATCCTTTAGACTTTCCATTTTCTTTCTGAGTAAATGGTTACGCAACTGATCAAAGACTTGATTTGCACCTAAGAATGATATGCGGCCTTCTTCTCCCTTTTTACGAAAGGTTTGTAAGTTAAGAAAACATCTCGTGCCGTCTTTAAAGACCAAGATTCCAGATCCAGTAGAACCTGTACCGCTGTAACGACGCACATCTTCGATATCTCCCCACGAATATAAGTTTTGATGGCAGAGCACACCTTCCTTACTCACCTCAAGCACTGGTTCGTACTGGCGATGGAACCATCGTCTATGTTCGTATATGCCGTTCACCGAGTGAATCCTAACGGCTCACACTAGGCGGCGTTGTTTGCCGCGTCCCAGCCGAGAAGCGGAGCACTGGGTATGTTTGTTAGGCCCTTCCTTTCCAAAGCATACAACTCCCATATAGAGCCAGAAGCCCAAGAATTAGAAAAATGAGGACTGGCCCCAAATATCCGAACTGGTCTCCAACCGTGTTCATCATAGAAGCAAATCTCTTGCCTCTTCGTTCCGTAAGGTCCAGAGCATACTCGCCAGTAATTAGTATATTAATTGAGCGCTTAATCAGAAAAAGTGAGGCAGGGAATATCAGCCACCCAAGCCAAAAACTAACTCTTTTTTTACGCTTTTCTTCCGAACTCCCAGAGTATAAAGACTGTATTATTTTAAATAGGCTCACTAATAACAATGTAGCTACCGCATATCCAATTAGGAAGAACTGCCCTTCAAGCGCCTTAGCTATAAATGAGACAACTACAGCTAGTGCGACAAGAGCCCAAATTGAGTAAAAAGCCCATTTCATTGTTGGCCTAACGTCGGCGTTAACCGGCATGCCGTAGTGGTGTTTGTTTTGTGCTTGAATAGCATAAAACAAACACCGCGGAGGTATGTCCGAGTTGAACGCCCTTGTTAGGCGTATTCTTCATAGCAGGGCTCCATTGTCCCCTAACAACTCATGAATAGACTCAGCCATCTTACGATACCCTTTTTCATTGAAATGAACATGATCCGACTTTAAAGATCGGTTACGCTGCAAATCAGCAATCAGAGCACCATCGAAAACTAACCGAAAATGCACAGCCAGCTCTTCGTATAATGGTGCAGAATCGGAAAATAAGGCCTTCTGCGGTACACCAATCAGAACTACTGGTATACCTCGACTTTTCGCTAGCTCAATCATCCCCTTTATATTGGCTTTTATTTCGGAAAGACTTCGGTTTTGCAGAATGTCATTGCCACCCTCAATTAGAATTAACAAATCAGGGTCAGCACGATCAAGCTCCTGTGGTAGTCTTTTTAGACCTCTATCTGTAGTTTCACCTGAGACACCAGAATTAATTACATTTAACCCGGTAAGATCAGCGAGTACTGCTGGGTAGCTACTTGTTTCGGTTGTACCAAGACCAACAGTCAGGCTATCGCCGAAGGCCAGAATAGTTCCCCCATCTGCAATCGGGTCTAACTTAGGAGGGCTACAACCATTTAATATTACCGTCAGAAGGATAGCTGCGACGACCTGAAGATATCTATTTATTCGATACATATTGCTCACTCTAGATGACGCCTAACACCCCGCATCAGCGGCGCGGCTTTGCCGCATCCGACTGCATGCGCTTGTTAGCCATTATTTTGCAAAATCCTTGAATAATTCTTTCATACTTTCATGCAAAGCTTTTAGAAGGTGCTGCAAATTTTCATATTCTCTCTGGATCATTTCATCTTGTTTATCAAGCTCCATGATTAAAGCGTTGCAACTATCCGTAGATTCAGCATCAAAACCAACGAGCATTTGATGTATTAATCTATTTCGCTCTGAAACCAAAAAATTGAAGGCTGCTTTTTGTTGTGGCAATGTGCCATCTTCATTTTCGATTTGAAATGAAAATGATGCCCATGCCTCGTTCCGATCGTCTGGGTATTTGTGAATATGCTCCATACTCGAAGAGAATGATTTAAAATAATCTTTTGTCAGCTTACCAAGAGACTGCTTTTGAACGACTTGTTTACGATCCTCTAGTATCTCTGCAAGTGTGTTTATTGGACCCTTGAATCTGGTCCGACTCACGAAAATTTTGAGCATAGCTTCAATATTTTGGAAATTGACGACATTCCTTCCGATTTTTCTAAGTGCAATTTCTCTTAGTTCACACATATCTATTGGGCGCATATCCTGGCTAACGTATAAATGCTTATACGTTATATTGCTTAACGGGCTTTTTAAACTTCGCTTTAGAAATCATTGAATGACAGGAATGGATCGTAGATTGCTGGTCTATATGCGCCATCTAAATGACCGGATTCAGTACGTTCCTGCCGTCCCTAGAAGTACGGGTAATGGCAAGAGTGGGTCGTCTCCCGCCTTTTAACGAAGTCTTATATAAGCGCCTGGTGTAGGACCGAGAACGGCCAACTTCTGATATTTGGCATAAAACAAAAACAGCGACCGAAGCCGCCGTCTCTTGTAAATCCACATTTAATCGTTACGCTACTTTCTTGCGTCTTGCTATACTGATCAGGCCCAGCAGCCCAGAACCGAAGAGCCAAATGGCGGCGAGTATGGGGACTGATAAAACCATAATCCATGTGCCAGTGCTACCCTGTACACTGTAAACTGCTGCCCATGACGGAATAGCCTTGCCATTTCGCTCTTGCTGAACAAAAAACCTGACCAATAATCCTGACGTCCTTGCTTTTGATACACCGAGGAGAGCCCCATGAAGAAAACCGATCTGATCTATATAGCGCTGTTGATCACATTCACCGAAGGCGGCGCACAGGCGACCGCGGCGCCCCCTGACAACGCACCGGCGACCGCCACTCTCGCCGGCGGCACCCTGCCTGCCAACCCTGGCACCCTGAACGGTGAAATCATCGAGACCATGAATGCCGCCGGCTACACCTACGTACTGCTCAACACCGGCTCCGGGAAGATCTGGGCTGCCGCCACCGAAACCAGCGTTAAGGTCGGTCAACGGGTCAGCGTGCCTGCCGGCGGGTTGATGACCGACTTCTCCAGCAAAACCCTCAATCGTACATTCGACAAGATCTACTTCGTCAGCGGCATCTACCCGGAGGGCGCCCTGGAAAAAACCACTGACAAGGGTCACGGTATGGCTGGCAGCAGCAGGACCGTCGTTACTGACGCCCACGCGGAAGGCGTGGCCAAAGCGGAGGGAGGCTACACGGTCGAGGAAATTCTGTCTCGGAGCTCCGAGCTGGACGGACAGAAGGTAAAGGTCCGCGGACGGGTCGTGAAGTTCACCGCCGACATCATGGGCACCAACTGGATGCACATCCAGGACGGCACCCAGAGCGATCTCACCGTAACCACCGACACCTTGGTGGCCAAAGGCGACCTGGTCTTGGTGGAAGGTATTTTGTCAGTAAATAAGGACTTTGGCGCCGGTTATGTCTATCTGGCAATCATCGAGAAGGCGACGGTTACGAAGGAATAAGGACGCCAAAAAGACTTGTATCCGGCGAAAATTAAGGCAGATACCGGTCTCGCCTGCTATTACTGAATCCAGTATCTGCCCGAATGTCACTTGTTTGAACCCGGACCCAGTAATTTCAGTCCCTTCCCCCCCCTTGGAGGAAAGGTCATAACTGCAGGTAGAAGGTGAGACCAGGGACCGGTCGAAAAACTGGCATGGGCCATGCCTAGGTAGAGTAACGCAGGAGCAGTTGCCAAAAATACGTAATAATTTCCGACAGTATTCTGGGATTCCTTGCAAAGGTGTTTTATACAGGGGAGAAAACATGAAGCTCGCCTTTGTATATGGACTCCTCCTGTTAAGCAAACAGTTTTGTTACAGATGTCAGACGCGTACGTATATTCGGCTTTTTAGTGGAGACGCTATCTCCCAGCCCTCAATGCATGTGCACCCCGGTGCCTATTTGGGTCGATGGACTCTATGGCCTCAAACGCGAGCAGGTTTCACCAGGGCGGATATCTTTATCTGAACAAGGTCTGTTTGCTGAGCTCATTGTGGTTATATCTCTATAAACACAGGATTATGCTGCTGCAAGGGATTCCCCATAGTCTCTGTCATAGGCGGCACCCTGCGTGAGCAAGGCCCATGCGGTGCGTGCATTCTTGTTTGCCAGTGCAACAGCTGCACGTCCATATCCGGCACGCTGGATCAATGCCCAGAGCCAACGCTCCTTGGGTGTCTTGGGATCCTTCAAGCGATGTACGTATGCCCGGGCACCCTGTATGAGTACAGCGCGCAATCGTTTGTTGGCGACATACCGACTGATCCCAATCAACACCGTCTTGCCACCGCTACTGTATTGCTTCGGCGTTAATCCCAGGTAAGCCGAGAATTGACGGCCATTCGCGAACGCTTCACCAGTACCCAGTGTTGCGTACAGCAACACCGAGCTGATCGGGCCGACACCTTCAAGCTTGGTCAGTCGATCACAGGCTATGTTTTGTTTCACTAATGTAGCGATCTGCTTATTAAGCACATCGATATCATCTTTGATTGTGATGAGACGCCCATAGAGCAGGCTCAGTGTGGGGCGGTAAAGATCAGGTAACTCATTCTCAGCATCCTCCAGGACCTCAGGTATACGACGATGGAGTGCTGCGAACCCTTGAGGTATCACGACCTCGAACTCCATCAACAGACCACGGATATGGTTTGACAACGCCGTCCGGTCATGGACCAGGAGTTCCCGTGATCGCTGGATGGCCTGTATGCCTTGTTGTTCAACAGTCTTCATCGGGGCTTCTTTGATGTTTGGACGGCTTGCCGCTTCTGCAACAGCCAATGCATCGTTTGAATCTGTCTTGTGCCCTTGCCTGAAGGGTGTAACCGCCTTGGCTGGAATGATCCTGGCAGTATGACCATGCGTGTGAGCAATACGGGACCAGTAGTGGGCCGTTGCACAGGATTCGAAGGCAACCAGGCTCGGCTTCTGCTTGGCTAAAAACTACGAGAACTTCTTTCGTGTCAGCGCTCTGTTCTGCAGCTCTTTACCGGCTGGAGTAACAACCGACACCTGAATGATATTTTTTGCCAAATCGACTCCAACTACGTTTAAATTATTCATGTATGGACTCCTCGTATCGTGTTTTGGTCAACACTCAACCTACGTAAGTGGGTTGGAGGAGTCCATACATTGGGTCGTCTCCCGCCTTTTAGCGAAGTCTTATATAAGCGCCTGGTGTAGGACCGAGAACGGCCACAAAGCGACATTCACGGGCTTTCTGTGAAGGTCTCAGTTGCCGCAGAACTTGCCGTTCGCGCCCTGCAATCAGGACTCACACTTTCGGCCATTAGCAGACACTTACAATCTAACGTCAGGCTTGAGCGACGGCAGTTACGCCGTTCGCTCCAAGCCATTGTAGGGTATGTTGAGATAGACAGTTATCCCAGTCAGGGACCGAGTTCAGGCCACATGATGTCTGGTCTCCTTGTTGCAGATTGATCAGGGCTTGTAATTAGACATGCCCGGTCCGGTCTTGTCATAAACGTTAAAGAACTCGTCCACCATGATGGTGGCCACACCAGTTTCCGGCGTCTCTATATAATCCTTGTCCAGTACCTTAGTCCGAAATTTCCAGCCTGCTGGAAGTTTTTTAAAGTTACTTTCTCCTGCGGCAACAAATTGCTCATAGGTATGTTGTGGTTTAAGACCCAACTGGAACCCTTTCATAATCCAGGTGTTGCCTTCTGCATCGTCAAGCAGCAATACCTTTGTGCCCTTGTTCCAACCCACAGAGCTCTTCCGTGCGATGTGCTGAGGCTCGTAGGGTGCTATTTTGTTTACGTCAGCTTCCTTGCCCATGTTAAGTTGGGCACACCATGTGGCTTCTATTCCATTAAAGGACCTCGTTACTCCCTCTTCGATATCAGTCCAATCTGGCAACCAGTATTTTGGGCCGTTCAGCGATGCGCCGAGTACGCCGTATTTGGCCTTCATCTTGTCAAAGTCTAGACCTTCAACCAGCTTCTGCGGGGCGGTGTCTTTCGATGCTGGAATGCCCTGAGGTATAAACATGGTGTTGTAACAGGCGGCAACAAGCTTCCCAGTCTTCGGATCGGGAGCCGCGAGGTATATCTCGATGAACCGCGTCATGTGCATGTTTTCGACACGGGCCGACTTGGCATTTGCACCGTCATCGAGCACATTGGGTTTCGCAGCGGGAGTTTCCTGTGCGTAGGCCCCCGTCACAGTTGCCATCATAAAGACAGCCATCAGCAAAACTACTTTCATCGTCTTCATTAATTTTCTCCTATTATTTTCCGCCTCGAAATTGAGGTTTATTTACACATTATTATGTTCATCTGCAATTTTCCTTCACTTTGCCTACTCTTCCTTAGGAAAGCTCCAAAAGCCGTCTATGATTTCCTGCTTCGGCTGATACATCCGGACAATGTAGTTCCAGCCGGGAGTGATCGGCAGATTATTGATAGCCTTGGGGCCACCGCCGAAGTTGATCGTGATGCCCCCGTCCGCGTTTTTCTTCGCCGTTACATTATTATAAGAATAAGCGTTCTGATCGTTTTTCATCATGAAGCCGTTCTTGCCGTACGCGGTAATCGACCAGAAACCATCAACCGGCACATCTTTCACTGTGAGGGAGTATGCTGTTTCGCCGTCGTTCTTCACAGGCACGACGTTGTTGTAGATGGCGGCGCTTTCGGGGAGTCCTCCCCAGCCGTAAGCCGTCCCAAGCAGGTGACTGATAGGGTCGACTTCTCCCTCCTTGCCAAACATGCCCTTGGTGTTGCTGCAGTGGCGGCGAGAACATTGATGGTATCACGACTTCTCTTCAGCGACGCCTCATCCCAATCCGGTATTTCAAACTTCCCAATGTTCTTCTGCCGAGCAGTGATCTTGTTCTGAAGGGCATTGGCATCCTTTATATCAGCAGGGTCGTTGGCGTCAATGAAAGTCCGGAAGATGACGCACCCGCAGCGTGTGCCGACCTGGTCTCTTGTGAGCGTAAACTCGCTCTTGCTGTTTTTGATCAATACCACGTATTGGTTCTCATTGATCACCATCATCGACTGGTATCGCCCGCCGGAGTCGGGTTTCGCGATTGAAACCGGTTCGGTGAGGTCAAAGATCCCGAACGAATAGAGTGTGTCGCGGTTCATGCGGATCACGCCCTGCTTGTCGATCGATACGAGCTGGCGCTCATGCGAAAACTCGCCAAGGGCACCCTGCTTCACGTAGCGTGCGAATACCGCATCACTCTCCGCTCGGACGAAGTTGTCGACCGTAACGATTTCGGCCACGAACGCTGTGCTTGCAGTCAAAATAACGGTTCCTAGGGCTGTGAGTATGCGAATGAACCGGTTCATTGTTCGTTCCTCCTCATTCCTTTTCTTGGTCCAACTATAAGTTATTGTACGTTAATGTCGTGTTTAAATAGGACATTAAGGCTCCGCATGCATTGGTGTCTTTTTTTTTTCATGAATTATCAGGGGAATTAATACTAAAATATTCGGATTGGCAATGTGACACCTTTGAATGCCCGCTTCGGGTCGTAAATCACCGTCCCACCACCTGCCCATAAAGGTCTGCTTACTGAAAGCAGACATTTAGGAACGGGATTCGGATCGGCAATCTTCGACCCGATCTTCATGACTTCTTATTTGGTTGCCTCTTTTTCTTGGCTGTGCGCCGCTATGCCGCACTTTTCCCTTCAAGAACTTTTGATCTTTATCAAAACATTTTCTTAATGTTTATGTCATGGTTCGATTTCAGGCAATCTCAGACCGCAAAGTTGAACTTGAAACATATGGAGATAATATCATGAGAGCTACTCAAGCAACTGTTAGGGAACCGATGAAGAGCCGATTGCTGTTTATTTCTCTTTTCATTTCACTTGCATTTGCTCAGGCACTGCATGCAGATGTGGTCAAGGGACGCATCCTGACCGTTTCCAAGCAGGCCGGGACCGTCCAGATCGGTGTCAAGGACAGGAAAGTCGTGATACGCACCGACGCCAACACTAAGTTCGACGGCTTTTCCAGCATCGATCAACTCAATCCACC
>Ga0316193_10001970_pt1 | contig 14166 bp, 13 predicted proteins | sample MerIslsedime2_MG_FD_207735 | JGI IMG/M metagenome (GOLD analysis project Ga0316193, IMG submission 207735) | Coastal sediment microbial communities from Maine, United States - Merrow Island sediment 2 | ecosystem: Environmental > Aquatic > Marine > Coastal > Sediment | place: USA: Maine...
TGGAAATGGACATCGTGCCCTCGACCCATTCCGGGTGCAGGTCTTTTTCATCCTCGCCGGGTGGCAGGCCCTGGAAGGAATCAAATGCCCAGAGTCTTGCCGCGTGGCCATGGTACCTCGACTCCCGATAGGCGTGGGCGAAGGTCACGCCGCCATAACAGCCAAATTCTGCATAGTCGCCGTCGATGCCGTTGAATGACAGGGCCTTGAAGGCGTTATAGAAAAATTGCATCCGGCCAAGTTTTTCCTGTTCGCGCCGGTTTAGCAGGCAATTCTCGTACAGGAAACGGGTCAGTTTTGCCCGGAGCTTTTTCTTCAGTTTTCTGCGCATATGCTGTTTTCTGCCCTGCAGTGTTCAACGTTTACCGCTGATACGAGTCTGTTGATTTTACGAAGATCGGGAGGTCATGAATCCGTAAGTAGCCCCGTGTTTACTAATAATTCATAAATCATGGTGGCAAGGATTTTATTCCCTTCTTTATTTGGGTGGCCGTCAGCGAACGAATTTGCGTATTTGCGTATATTGTCATTTTTCCATCTGGGATCGTTCCATGGTTTCAGGTTTGAAACAAGGAATCCCTCCCTCCTGGCCTCTCTTTCCCAAAGATTATTTAATGCAGGATTCCCACTGTTCAATAAAAGAATAAAGGGGATATCTCTTTCTTTGAGTAATACACTTATCTCCAGCATGGCATTGCGGGTTGATTTCCAGCGCTCATTATCCACAGGGTAGCCGGCAAAGGCTTGTTGTAATTCTTCACTATGTGCTGACGCGCTGGCTGGTCTGATAAATCCTGATAGTGTGCCCTGGAGTTCTTTGTAGATGAGAAAAATCAAAGAGCCCGCGTAGCTGCGCTGGATTGTATCTGCCAGCTTTCCGGATCTCTTTTCAAAGACCCACATTTTACTCTCGATATCATTTTGACTGAAAAGTAGCAGTACCAGGTCAGGGTTGAAATTCAGGCCGGTATTTTTTAGTTGAATAAGTTCTTGCCCGGTATTGTAGGAAGGAACCCCCATATTCAGAACACTGAAGTTAATTTCTGACTTATGGCCTGTATTGATCATGTCCTGAAGTTGCCTGGAGAGCATGTGGTCTTTTGTTACACCAATCCCAAACGGTACAGAATCACCAAGCAGGAGAATGCGAAATTCATTGGCAGCTTTTTGTGAGGGGAAATCATCATCGCGCATACCAAACCTGTTAATGGAAACAGGTACGCCAAAGTAATTCCCTTGCAGGCCAGGTCTGTTCCTGTAACCGATCGGTTCTTCAATTATCAGTGTGTCAAGGTACCTGGCCATTTCCGGAAAATACGATATGCCTGCAGGGTCAAATAAACGGCCTGCAAGCTCCAGTAAAATGATGAAAATCAATGCCGGTGCAAAGATTGCAGTAAAGAATTTCCGGCTAGTTCCAAGAATTCTCATGGCGAAATTATTATAGTGCCCATGGCCTGATAATCATCGTCCCGTTATGTATGGTTTCCAGGCTGATAATGTCCCTGGGCTTCACGGCTGGCGGCCCAGATGACGGGCAGCCAGAAGAACACCCAGCCCGGGTGGGGGCCGGTAATCAGCGTGTTACCATCGGACATGATATAGGTAAAACAGAAGACGCAGATAAGCAATGGCCTGGCGTCCCCGTTATCCGCACGGCATCGCAGCGCCTGCCTGAGTACCAGTGCCATCAGCAGCAGTAACAAGCCTCCGGCGATAAGGCCACCGTCGATAGATGTCGAGAGGAATAAATTGTGTGCATGACTGATTTCGATGCCACTGATGACGAGCGGGAATGACGAAAGTATTCCATAGCCCAGGACAGGAGCCTGCTGTAGCAGCCCCAGACTCTGTTGCCAGATTTCCTGACGTAATCCATCACGATTAGCCATTTGCCACAGTTCGTCACCCCATCCCAGAACTGCGACAAGAAAGACCAGTATGGCCGCAAGCAGCAAGGCAAGAAAGCGTTTTTGTCTGCTCACAGCGTATCCAACACAGGCTGTCACCAGCAGACCTGCCAGTGCCCCGCGACTTTGGCACAGGATCCCGACCAGCAGTGCGGCACTCGCGGCCAGTACGCCAGGCAACCAGCGCTGCCACATGTTTGCTGCTGCCACAACCGGTGTACTGAGGAAATGGTAGAGGCCGACCACGCCATAAGTGGTGGCAGCAAAGCCGGGATGCTGCAGCTGGCCAATAGCGCTCATGCGGGCACCCGGAAAGGTATGCTCATGGAAAAACAGCCATATTGATGCGCAGCCGGTAATCACTGTTACCCAGCCCAGCCAGTAAAAGAAATGCCTGGTATAGCCTGGCCTGTTCAACAGGATGTCGACCCCGATCAGGATGAAACCGAGTACGTAGATCCCGTGGTAAATGACCTTTTGTGACTTGCCGGGTGCAGCGGCGGGTGACCAGAGCAGTGAGAGCAGCAGGAATCCGACCAGCAGGCACGAAACGGCCAGCGTGGGGGAGCTGCTGAGGCGGCTCTTCAGCTGCCGCCAGGGGAACACCAGTAGAAAGGGCAGTAACAGGCCAATACGGAACTGGTTTGTCAGCCACTTGTTCTCGGGGATGAAGTAAAACTCGGCGATGAATACCAGGAAAACAATCGGGAAGTAGGCTGAGTGATAAAACTGGCTGCGTCTGCTGGTGATCATGGTAGCAATAGCTGTATGCGGAGGTGGCTTTATGCGCTGCTCAGTGAGTCCAGCCTGCCCGGCTCTGTTGTGTAGATATAGGTAGGCGGGTTGCTGAAACAGTCATCGCGCTGGACCTGGGAAACGGTGTTGACAGATAGCAGCTTTCGGGTCGATTTGTGGTACAGCAACCGGCAATGGTGCTCATAGTAGCCGGCCAGGATGTCATGCACCTCGTCAAACATTTCATCGTAGCATTCTATCAGGATCACCCGGGGCGGGTGTGACTCGAGTATTGTTCGTGCCCCCGTGAGCAGTGCGGCCTCGGCGCCCTCGACATCGATCTTCATAAAATCAAAATGTACGTCAGGTAATCGGGAGGGCAGGGTGTAGACCCTGACCTTGATGTGCTCGCTGCCCGCAAAAACTTCCGGAAATTTTTCCAGCATGCGCTGGTCGAGGGTTGAGCCCTGGTTATGTGATCGGGAAATGATGAACTCAACTTCTCCATCTTTGCTGCCCAGTGCTTCAGGATAGACGCGTACCTTGCCCCTGGTTTTCAGCTGTGCAAGACGCCTGAAGTTTCGCGGGTCGGGCTCGAAGGCATGTACCTCGCCAGCACCGCATTTCAGAAAATACAGTGCGGTAAAGCCGATATTGGCGCCGGCATCCAGTACCACGTCACCAGGATTGATGAAATGCTGAATGGCCAGCGTATCGAAGGCAATCGGGCCGCTCTGGCGCTGCTTGCTGGCCCACTTCAGGTATGAGGCTTCATGTTTCCACCGCAAGTCAAGTTCCAGCTGGTAGTCACCAATCCGGATTTTCCGGCAATGCCTTTTTCTGGACCAGTACTCAAGAATGTGGCGAATACCCAAGATATTTATCCTTTAGCTGTTCGATAAGCGAGCCCCTGGGGAAGTCGGTGTTTTTATCAAACCCGGGTGCTCGCCTTATGTTTTCATTCCAGAGATGAATCGCACGGGTGTCCGCAAACAGCTGTACGTCGTGCTTCAGTGTCTCGTCAAAGATGCAGTCCCAGTTACCGGGCGCGATGGGGTAAAACGCCGTGAACGGTAAACCCCGGTCAAGCAGGTCAAAGTGTATCAGTGCCTGCTTGAAGCCGCGTGGGCCACCGGCTTCACCCCAGTCGATATTGTTGCGTCGGTTGCCGAGCAGAAAGCGTTTGAATTTTTTGCGTCTGATTCTTTTACTATCATACGGCAATACCCTGTTCGGGTGCTTGCAGATGGCGGCCATGAATTCAGGCAGGGGGTGATTCTTTGGAAACTTCAGCACGCCGATGGCCGGTGAATCGGAACAATAATTCCCGAACACGATGTCATCCGCATAATTAAACGGCCGCAGGCAGACCATATCCATATCTGCCCAGTAGTTGCCGTTGCGGTACAGGAGTTCCCAGCGGAACCAGTCTGAATAACAGGCGACGCTGGTACCGCGGGTCGTGAAGATGTATTTCTCCGGGATAATTTCATTGGCATCCCTGACTGTTGTTCCCTCGGGTATGCCCGACACTTCATCATAGATATACAGCTCATAGGGGTGGCCGTTCTTCAGGAATGATGTGATCGACAGCTGCTCCAGCAGGGATAATTCTGGCCCTATCCAGAGCGATTGAATCGGTGTATGCATGGAGGTCCCTGTGATGGCCTGCCCGGCCGCCAAGTCTGGCACGGTATTATACGGATAATGTGCCCGGATTTAAGCGGCTTGATTCTCCAGCAAAAGGGATATTCTTGAAGCCATTGCCTGCAGGTGTGGCTCATCCTTGCTGAATTTCTTTCCTGGTACCAGGTATTCGGTTTCCAGGTAGTATAGAAAATTGCGGCGCAATAACTGATCGCTGCGGAAGGTCTTCACAGCGTGCAGTGCGTCTAGCAGCTCCGTTTCCGAGTCTGCCTTCATGACCAGACCCGGTATATTGTAAAAGGCCCGCCCCGTGACAATGACGGGACGATTGAACAGCAGTGATTCAATCCCTACCCCGGAGTTGATGGTCACGACACTCTCGGCATGCTCGATCAGTTCCTGGGTGAGGCGATTATTAACGAAATGTATCCGCTCCTCCTTGCCGGCATCACGGTGCAGGCCCGGGTAGCTGGATTCTGACGTTGGATGTTCCTTGAAGATGAGATGCAGTTGCGGGTCATCCAGCTGATTGAAGACCCTCACCAGCAGCCTGAAAAACTGGCGCATATCCCTTATCCAGGGTGATTGCAGTAATATTTGTGTGTCAGAGTCGACCTGGAAGGGGACAAAGATATAGCGTTCCGGCAGCGTGGCCAGTCCTGCATCCTCTCCTGGCTTGTCGGGATATGCCTTGCGCACCTCGAGTGATGGGTTGGTATCCGGTACGGGCGCTGCCGGTAGTGCACGGTAAAAGGCGGCATCCCGCGGGAGAGAATTGTCGGCATTAATACCCTGCAGATCAACCGCGGTCGTGAAGGGCAGTACACCGTGCTCCAGGTGGATGATCGCAAGCTGCTGGCTGCGCGCAGCCAGTGCCAGTATTGAGGAGCGGTGTTTTCCACCCCAGACACAGACGGCATCCGGTGAGTTTTCCTTTATAGCGGCGTAGCAGGCCTTGTACAGTTGCAGTGAACTGCGAAAGGCGCTGACGGGCAGCCACTGCCAGTAGCGGCGCAGGTACAGGGCGCCGCGCCGGACACTGCGCCCTTGTTCAATGAGAAGTGCAATCTGCCACAGCTCGCGCCAGGGAATGTCGCCGTCGTATTTGACACCCTTATAGTGGCTCTCGATCTCGTGAAGGTCGATGACGTCGGTTTCGTGGTCAGTAATATGTCGACTGATGTCGCAGAAATAGTCATGGATCTTTGCATAGTGGCAACAGAACAGTATTTTCATCATTAATCCTATGTTGCCGGAATACCAGATCTCTTCATGCGTCCTTTGCACGTGCTTGTGCGGCACGCATCTTTTTCCTGCGTTCCATTTTTCTGGTGCGCCGGGGTTTTTGCGGATACAGCTTGGGTTCGCCCTCAGGTCGATGTTTGAAGCGCCGGTGTATCCACAGGTATTGCTCGGGATGCTCGCACACCTGTGTCTCGAGCAGGGCGTTAAAGCGGCTGGCATCCGCCGTTTCGCTTTCACCCGGGAAGTTCTCAAGGGGGGGCTGAATCGTCAGGGCGTAACCCCGGGCATCCGGCCGCCGTTTGATCTCGAAGGGCAGGACCGCGGCGCCGGTAATCTTTGCCAGTTTGGTGGTGGCCGTCAGCGTATTGGCCTGGATACCAAAAAACGGGGCAAAGACACTGTCTTTGCGTGCCTGGCTCTGATCCGGTGCATACCACACTACTTTGCCGGCCTTCAGTGCCTTGATGAAACCGCGAATATCATGGCGGTGAATAATGCAGTGCGCAAACTTTTTGCGGGCATTTGTGAGGATGTGGTTGGATAAGGGATTGCGCAATTCCTGGTAGGTAAAGCACGCCGGGTGATGCCTGAGCAGCACCCTGCCGGCAAAATCCACCGAGCAGAAGTGTCCGCTGAGCAACAATACACCCTTGCCCTGTTGCTGTGCTGCCTTGATGTGTTCCAGTCCCTGTACGTTTCCCATACCGTCAAAGAATTTGTTGGGTGCCCAGATGCTGGCGGCTTCTTCAACCAGGCTGAGCCCCAATGACTTAACGACGCGCTTGCGGAGCTGCTGCCGTGCGTTGTCATCCAGCTGCGGGAAGCACAGTGCCAGGTTGGTCTTCATGATCAGCTGGCGGTAGGGGTTGAATAGCATGAAAAGTCGGCCCAGTGAGGGCCCCGCGGCAAGCTGCAGGCGATAGGGCAGCAGTTGCAGCAGCCGGGCCAGCGTCATTCCCAGCCACGTTGGCCAGAAACGTGGGGCCATCAAATTTGGCTTTGAACCGGTTTCAGGTGCTGCTTTCAAGGGTGTCGCTGTGTTGCCTGGACTGGGTGTTGTAGAGCTGCGCATAGACGCCGTTCAGTTGCAGCAATTCGTCGTGGGTGCCGGCTTCGACAATGCGGCCGTCTTTCATGGACAGGATGCGATCTGCATTCTTTATGGTGGACAGGCGGTGCGCAATAATGAGGGAGGTTCTGCCACTGCGCAGTTCATCCAGCGCCAGCTGTACGATTTTTTCCGATTCGGTATCCAGTGCCGAGGTGGCTTCATCAAGAATCAGGATCGGTGCATTCTTGATCAGTGCACGGGCAATGGCGATGCGCTGGCGCTGGCCGGCCGACAGGCGCACCCCGTTTTCACCAATCAGGGTATCGAATTGCTGTGGCAGCTTTTCGATGAATTCCAGGGCATGCGCCTTCTCTGCGGCCTCGCGGATGTCCTGTTCAGATACATTCTTGCGTTGTGCGCCATAGGCGATGTTGGCGGCGACGCTCTCGTTGAACAGGATGATGTGCTGGCCGACGTAGGCAATCTGCTTGCGCAAGCTGGTCAGCGTGATTTCCTGGGTGTCGACACCATCGAGGAAAATCTGCCCGGCAGTCGGGTTATAGAAACGTGGCAGCAGGTTGGCGAGTGTTGTCTTGCCGCCGCCGGAAGGGCCGACAAGGGCAACGTTTTCACCGGCCGGGATTTCGACGCTGATATCATGCAGTACCGGGCCCTCACTGCCGTGGTGGGTGTAGGAGGCATTTGCAAAGCGGATATTACCCTGTGCGCTTTCGATGGCTTTCTGTCCGTTGTCGAGTTCCGGGGTTTCGTCCAGCAATGCAAAGATACTTTCTGCAGCTGCCAGGCCATTCTGCAGCTGTACGTTGACCTTGGTAATGCGCTTGATCGGCGATGACAGCAATGCCAGCGCGGTTATCAGCGCGACAAAAGTACCCACCGTGATATCACCGGACCTTGCCTGCATGGCCGCAAAATAGACGACAATGGAGAGGGTGGAAACGGTAAACATTTGCACCAGCGGGACATTCAGCTCCGAGGCAATGGCAACCTTCATGCGGTAGCGTCGAATCCAGTTGTTGACTTTATTGAAGCGCTGGTTCTCGTATTCTTCCCCGCCGAAAATCTTGATTTCACGGTTGCCGCTGATGCCTTCCTGTAGCACGTGTGTCAGTTCACCCACAGTGTCCTGCAGGTTGCGACTGAGGCGGCGCATGCGCTTGCTGAAGTAGCGAATCACCTGTGTCGTTGGTGGCACGATGACCAGGATAATCAGTGTCAGTTGCCAGTTCAGGTACAGGGCGTAGGCCAGCAGTCCGAAGATAATCAGGGTGTCCTTGACCAGGGTGACAATGACGTTAGTGGCCGCACTGGTGACGCGTGATACGTTGAAGGTGAACTTGGCAATGATGTTGCCGGACGACTGGTTGTCAAAGTAATGCTGGGGCAGCCGTTGCAGCTTGTCGAACATTTCCCTGCGCAAGTCCATGACAATGTGGTTGGCCACCAGACTCATGCCGTAACCGCTGATGAAACTGGCGATGCCGCGGATAAAAAACAGCAGCATCAGCAACAGTGGCAGGCGAATGAGGTTGTAGGAACTGTCGGCGACAAAGCTCTTGTCCAGCAGCGGCTTCATCAGGGCCGGCATGGCGGGTTCGGTCGCCGCAAAGGCCGCCGTCGCCAGTAACGAGAACAGGAAGGCCTTCCGGTAGGGCAATACGTACTTTAAAAGGCGAACGTATAAGTCTTTAGTATTCATTGTGTTATGTGGCTTTCCAGTAATTCTCCGGGTACCTGTGACGGTGGGGCTGACCGTATCCGCTTGCCTGTCGTGATATTACACCATGTCCTTGAAACATGTGATGATTTCGCGGCGATGAGCGTGTTGCTCGCGGCGTATTTCATGCGCTTGCTTTATGTATAATAACGGTCTTTCAGGCTGCAATATCACCTTGAAGGAGTACTAGTATGCCAAATCCCGATACCGCGTCTTCAGCCGGTAGCGGCAGTCTGATTCCGTCAAATGCGGAAAACTGCTATGAGGTCACACTGGCAGATTGTCCGTTGCACTGTCCCATGGATGGCATGAGTCTGTGGGATTCCCATCCGCGGGTTTATCTTCCCATTGAGGTCAACGGCAAGGCCAGATGCCCCTACTGCGGCGCCATCTACACGCTCAAGGACTGACAGCTCACGGTACCCGTGCGCATCCTGCGCCACGAGCGGGCGCGGTGGTATGGCGTTTGAGTGATGCCAAGGCCGGCCACGACAGCCAGAGCCTGGGTCTGCTTGAGGCCCTGAAGCGTCGTCTTCCAATTGACAGCTATGACATTCCGGTATCACCCGGTGCTGGCCTTGACTGGCTTCGCGGACAGTTTCCTGCCGCGTCACTGTTGCCGGATCCCTGGTTGCTGATCGGTGCGGGCCACTCCACGCACTTGCCGTTACTGGCCGCACGCCGTGCCCGTGGCGGACGAGCGGTGGTGTTGATGACCCCGGACCTGCCGAAGCGTCTGTTTGATCTGTGTGTGATCCCCGACCATGATCGCCCGCGCCCGCTGCCCAATGTGCTGACAACACGTGGCAGCCTCAACCGCATGCAGGCCGTTGCCAATGCCGCTGATACAAGCCATAACCGGCGTGGCCTGTTGATGATTGGCGGCCCCTCGCGTCACTATCGCTGGAATCATGAACATATCATCAAGCAGCTGGCCGGTGTTATTCGTTATTCCCCGGTACGACACTGGGTACTGACAACGTCCCGGCGCACCCCGCCCGGTTTCGCGGAACGTGTCCGGGACATGGTTTTCAACCGCAATCTCAAGCTCACCATTCACTCCTGGCGGGATACACCGGACCAGTGGCTGGCACTGCAACTCGAAGGTGCCTGTTGTACCTGGGTGACCGAGGACAGTGTCTCCATGATTTATGAGGCCCTGACGGCGGGAACCCCCGTGGGTCTGCTGTCTGTGCCACCACGCCGGCAGGACCGCATCGTCAAGGGTGCGCAGGCATTGGTGGCATTGGGTCGCGTGATGCGTTTCAGTCACTGGTCCAAAGGTAATCCACTGCCGCCTTCAGGAGAGACGTTTGACGAGGCAAATCGTGTTGCAAGGCATATTTGCAAGTGCTGGGGGCACGCATCGAGCAATCCCTGACGGTGCTGCAGGTGCTGCCAGCCCTGCAGGGAGGCGGTGTTGAGCGCGGTACCCTGGACGTGGCAGCTGAACTGGTGCGTCGGGGACACCGCTCACTGGTACTCTCGGCCGGTGGCCGGTTGTTACCGAAGCTGCTCGCCACCGGCAGTGAACATATTTACTGTCCGCTGGGCCGCAAGTCGCCGACGAGTCTGCGCTATGTCCTGCAGCTCAGACGTCTCATGAAGTCAGCCCCTATTGATATCGTACATGCCCGCTCGCGTCTGCCTGCATGGATCACCTGGCTGGCCTGGTCCAGTATGGATCCAGCAATCCGGCCACGATTCATTACCACCATACACGGTCTGTATTCGGTGAATGCCTACAGTGCCGTGATGATGAAAGGCGAGCAGTTGATCGCGGTTTCCGATGCTGCGAGGGACTATGTACTGAAAAACTACCCGGCCGTGGACCCGGCACGGATTCATGTTATTCACCGCGGCGTCGATCCGGTCACTTACCCAAGGGGATTCACGCCCCGGGAGTCATGGATGGCAGACTGGTATGGTCGTTACCCGCAGCTGCAAGGCCGTTTTGTCATTACCTTGCCGGGCAGAATAGGACGGCGCAAGGGGGTATTTGATTTTATTTCGATTATTGCCGACCTGAAGCGATCAGGCCATGCTGTCCATGGCCTGATCGTCGGTGAGGTTGCACAGCGCAATCGAAAGCTGGCAGGGCAGTTGGAGGCGGCTGCAAAAGTGGCCGGCATTACCGATGCCATCAGTTACACCGGTTTCCGCGAGGATATCCGCGAAATTATGTCGGTCTCCAATGCCGTGGTGTCATTGTCAGGTCACGCCGAATCCTATGGCCGTACGGTAAATGAGGCCCTGAGTCTGGGGATTCCGGTTGCCGGCTATGACCATGGTGGTGTCGGTGAACAACTGGCAAGGCATTTTCCCGAAGGTGCTGTGCCACCGGGTGACCGGGCTGCTGTGACGGAGCGTCTGGCAAGCTGGTACAAGACCCCCCCTTCGCTGCTTGGTGTACAGCCGTTCCTGCTGGAGGACATGCTGCGTGACACGCTGGGCCTGTATCAGCGACTGGCAGCGGGCGGTGAGTGAGTGCTGCGGGTCAGTCCGGCAATGTCATGGCGGGCGCAGCATGACGTATCAGCCGGCGTAATAATTTCCTGCGGTAGCCATCAAGCCCCGCTGCCGTTTCATAGTCAGCCAGCAGGCGGTTGTAACCGTACTGTTCAAGCACCTTGCGGTCGCGGCGATCATGCAGCAGATGCCGGAAGTTGCGGGCACGTTGCAGCAATCCCAGCGGGCATCGTTGTATCGACATATCCGCAACATCGATGAGGCCGAAGGTGCCATTCTCGAGTGTCAGGACATTGCCGAGGTGAACGGAACGAAACAGGATGCCCTTGTCGTGTAGCTCTGCCAGAAAGGTGGCAAGTTCCACCAGCAGCCTGTCCCTGTCCGGATGGCTGGCAAGGCGGTCACGCAGTGTGTCACCGGGCAACAACGGGTAGCGGATGAGGTGCCGGCGCTGTTGCCTGTCATAGCGCAACTGCTCACACTGTACGGTAGTAATCCCCTTTGCCTGCAGCTGCCGGGCATTTCTGCAGAAGCGGTAGGCATAGGGAAAGAGGCGGGCCGAGGTGATTTTGCGCCGCGGGTAGAATAGTTTGATGATGTGCTTACCCGGGGTCAGCAGCACCTTGTCGCCGCGCCAGTCCCGTTCCAGCACCCGGGCACCTGCACGTAACTGCTCGAATTCCGCAGAGCTGATCGGGGTGCATTTGAGTGACGGGGGCATGGTGGTTGTTTGTCGCATCCTTACCTGGGGTGGTGTAACTGATCTATGCTAATATCTGCGTTCATTTTTCCAGGAGAACGTGCAGTCTCCATTGTGCCACACACACTTACATAAAAGACGAAAGTACTATGAAACAACTTCAAGAAGCCGGGGCAATCGGATTGCTGGTAAGCAGTTTGTTAATGCCATTTTCCGTCGACGTGGCCGCGGGCGGTAACAAGGCCATGGTCGAGCCGATATTTACCCGTTACGCCAGGATCTACAAGGCACCAACCCTGGATTTCCGGGCGGAGTATTTCAGGGACAAGCCGATGGAGGAGATGACGGATTTCGATGGCTATACCCTGACGCTGGATTTTACCTGGCCATTTAATGACCGTTCGCAGCTTGAAGTGCTGTTACCGCTCTACACCAACGGCGATGGTGACTATGACAAGCCGGGTGATCCCTCTGACGGTGTCCATGCCGATGTCAAGGGTCTTGGTGGTGTACGCGACTTTCCCTCGATAATCTATGAGCGACGCTTCTCCTGGCTGGAAGACAAGACGGGCGCCAACGTTGCCTGGCTGGCAGGCATTGGCCGACGTCTGGACACATTGAAGGTGAAGTATAAAGGGAGAGAAATCGACCGTTTCAATCACACCGGCTTCAACTATCAGTTTGGATTAAAAATGGACGGTGATATCAAGCAGGGTTCGATGACCCTGCTGGGTAATCTGCGCTATGTCAGGTTCCAGGATTCAGACGATATCAACCTGACAGGCGACGACACGGACTTTGGTGTGTTGTATGCAACCGGTGCCGTCATGTTTAATGATTACGGGCGCTTCACGCCAGTGCTGGAAGCTATTCTTGAGGCTGATCTTAAGGACTTTACTGCCTTCAGTCTGGCTCCCGAGGTTATTTATTCGTTTAGCGACAACGTTGATGCCAAGCTCGGTATCCCGTTCCGACTTACCAGTGATGGCCAGAAAGTTGCTGCCAACCTGGAACTGACATACCGGTTCTAGCCCTTAAACGCTGTAATTTCTCTCGCCAAGACGCAAAGACGCCAAGAAAAAAATATATTATGGCTTTAGAACAGTACGATTTTAACTTTGCGATCTTGGCGTCTTGCCTACAGGGAGGTAGGTAAGGGGCGTGAGCAGGAGCGGAAGCTTTGGCGAGAGTTATTCTTTCTGGATGGACGCTAGCCACAAAATACAGGATTACCGCGCAAGTGACTGGCCATCCATGGCCGCTGCCAACGGACTGGACAGCTTCGAGGCAATCTGGGCGCTCGATATCGGCTGGTTTGAGGAGCCCAACGTGCGTCGTGGTGGCTGGAGCGGTGTCTCCCGCCTGGAGGTCGCTTACCCCGATGGTTGCAGCGAGGCCATTTTTATCAAGCGCCAGGAAAATCACGAAACCTTTTCCTGGCGGCATCCCTTCAGGGGCATCACCACCTTCCGGCGGGAATTCCAGAACCTGATGATGTTGCAGTCATTTGCTGTGCCGACGCTGGATGTGCTGTATTTTGCCGAACGTAACGTGGGTAGTGACCGGCGCGCCATTCTGGTTTCCCGTGAATTGACGGGTTACTCGTCCCTGGAAGATTGCATGACATACTGGCAGCAGCAGGGTTTCCCTGAAAAGGCCATCTGGCACGAAACGATCCAGCGCATTGCTGCGGTTGCAAGGCGCATGCACCGACACCGTATCCAGCAGAATTGTTTTCTGCCCAAGCATGTCTTTATCGGCGAATTGCATGGCCGGATGGATGTACGTCTCATCGACCTGGAAAAGGCCAAGCGCCGCTGGACAGTAGAACGGGCTCTGGTCCGTGATCTCGATACCTTCAACCGCAGGAGTCCGGGTATCCGTACTACCGATCGCCTGCGCTTCCTGCTTGCCTACCACGAGACTGAGCGGGTTGATGCAAGGGTCAGGAAGACGTGGGACAAACTGCTTGCCTTGCTGCGCATGAAAAGGCCTAATCTGATCCACAGGAAGTGAGGACGTCTGCCCCAACTGCCACGGCCAGCAGACACATCCTGATTATCAAACTCGGCGCCCTGGGTGATGTGGTGCTGGCCACATCACTGCTTGCCCGCTTGCTGGAAGTCCATGCCGCTGACCGGGTGACCCTGCTGACGGCACCCGAGTACCGCGAGTTGCTCAGCGGTTTTCATGATCTCGACATTGTGGCCTTCAAGCGCAAGGGCCTGCCTGGTATGTCACGCTTACTGCGCTGGTTGCTCGGTCAGCAATTCGATGTGGTCTATGACCTGCAGGGCTCGCTGCGCAGCCGCATAATGACGCTGCTCACACAAGCACAACAGCGTGCCGGTCCAGTGCCTGCACTGGCATACACGCATACACCATTACCCGGAAACCAGGGAGTCCATGCCTTTGACCGGTTCAATGCCGTGCTGCTGGCAGCTGGCCTTGACGCGGCTCCTGCCGTTCCACGGTTGCTACTCGGCAAGGCCGCGGTATCCCGGGTTGATGTCTGGTTACAGCAGCAGGACCTCAGCGGCAGGCGACTGCTACTGATGCATGCCGGTGCCAGTCCACGCTGGCCGAGCAAGCGCTGGCCAGAGCAGTATTTTCTGGAGCTGGCGCTGGTGCTGGAAAGCCGCGGTATGACCGTGATCTGGCTGGGTGGCGA
>Ga0316193_10001972_pt1 | contig 14158 bp, 13 predicted proteins | sample MerIslsedime2_MG_FD_207735 | JGI IMG/M metagenome (GOLD analysis project Ga0316193, IMG submission 207735) | Coastal sediment microbial communities from Maine, United States - Merrow Island sediment 2 | ecosystem: Environmental > Aquatic > Marine > Coastal > Sediment | place: USA: Maine...
CAATTAGGCCAAATAGCCCCTTTACGCTCCTCAACGAAGTAGCAAAAACGGCGCCATTCGAACTCCCGAAACGAAACCGGACAACGGAGTTTAACTTTATGTTCACTGATACCGATCACTTCCCAGTCACCCCTGCGGGGTCCCTCTTCGATGTTTAGTTTCTCACCTACCTTGAAAGGATACGGCTTGAACACCAGAATGTCATGTTTTCTCATAATAATCTCCAGTAGTTAGCTCCATTTCTTGAGGTCCTTTGCATCAATATTATGTGTTGAGCTAACGCTATGTGTTTTCAAAAAAGACGATAATTCAGATAAAATTGTTTGATAAATTATACCGTTACTTGTTTTCAATTTGTTGAAACTTGTTCATAAATCTTCGATCAATATAATCTTTAATCTTAAAGGCGAGTTTTCCATCAGAGATCAACCACTTTTTGCGCAAAACCCCCGTACCGTCCCCCATATTGAATATCAGGAGGTAATCCCCTCCGGGATCAAAGGGTTGAAGCGCCCTCCCTTCAAGCGATGCCATAAGGTTTTGATATAGCACTGGGTTTTCCCGTACAGCATAGACACCGACCTTGTCGAGCGGCTGGTTTTTAAAATAAATGCAGTCACCCCCTCCAAATATCTCAGGATATTTTGTGCTTTGAAGATATTGATTGACCAGCAATCCGCCGTCCGGTCCGGTGGGCAGATCCGATTCCTTGAATATCGGTGACGGTTTAACACCGACAGCCAGAAAGATGATGTCCGTATCGTAGCTTTCCCCCGATTCTAGGATAATCTCACAGGTTTTGATTTTCTCAACATATCCGGATTCAAGAATTTCTATGCCACGTCTTTTGAGCGATCTGGAAATCTTTTTTTTAACATTAACCGGGAATCGCGACATAAAATCTTTTCCTGCAAAAATTCGGACCCTGGGTTTGTTTTTGCCATAATCCTGTGTCAGCCGCCAGGCATTGCCGGCGATTTCGGCAGCAGACGGTCCGCCGCCGACGATGCCAATGGTTATTTTCTTACGAGAAGCGAGCTCTAAAATACGCTTCTGAGCATCAATAAGTTTTTCAATCGGCTTTACGGTAAAAACATCCCTGGCAGTGCCCATAATTCTGTTTTCTGGAACATAACTTCCGACATTAAATGAAAGAACATCATAAGGGACTGTTTCACCGGATTCAAGGATCAGTTTTTTACCCTTCGGGTCCACCTGAACGGCTTTTCCGAGAACAAAAGTGCCGCCCTGTTTTTTCACCACATGCTGTGTGGAAAAACGGATGTCATCCGGAGTATAGATTCTACCGAGCATACCAGGCCCCATACCGGAGTAATAATGGTATGGTGAAGGGCCGATAACCGTGACCTTGTGACCTTTTTCAATGAATACTCGAAGATTTGCAAGTGTGACCATATGGGCATGGCCGCCACCAACAAGCACAAGATGTTTTCTCATGGATCATTTCCCGAAAATAAAATCGTATTACAATGTTATAGAATCAGAAAAGACATATTAACATTAGCAATATCTATGCCGTCCTTTTGCATTTTAAACCGGGGGCTCTGCCCCACTTAAAATAATCAAGGGATGGCGTACTGGAATAACGCTTGATTTATACCTATAAAATATATAAATCGAAGGTCAAACATTATTATTAAGGATGAGCCGAATGACGCTAAACTTTGAAACGATCAATTTGAATAAGCAAAATGAATATTTGGATATATTTAACCGATGCCCCCAGAAGTCTTCCGATTATAGCTTTGTTAATCTGTGGGGATGGTCGGATGAGTATGGACTTTATTGGGCATGGTCGGATGATGTGGTCTGGATAAAACAGACGATTCCAAGTGAAGTGTTTTGGGCGCCGATAGGGTCATGGACGGACATGGACTGGAGCCGATGTTTTGACAAATATTTCGACGAACCGATCACCTTTCTCCGTATCCCTGAAGAATTGCTTCGGGTATGGGAGAAAAATATCGAAGACCGTATTCGAAGTGAGGATGAAAGAGCGCACTGGGATTACATTTACGATGTTAAAGAACTCATGGCACTAAAAGGCAATCGCTTTCATAAAAAAAAGAACCTGGTGAACCAATTCAAAAAAAAATACGATTATCAATACGTTCCTTTTGATGCAAAGATGATCGATATGGCCCTGGCCATGCAGGAAGATTGGTGCACTTGGCGGGATTGCGAGTCGTCCGAAGCTCTGTCCGCTGAAAACCGAGCAATTTCAAAAATTCTCGATAACCCGGAAACGCTTTATGGCCTAACCGGCGGTGCGCTTTTGGTCGGCCAAGAAATGGTTGCCTACACCATTGCCGAACAACTGTCGCAAGATACGATCGTGATCCATTTCGAAAAAGGAAACCCGGATTATAAAGGTGCATATCAGGCAATTAACCAGATGTTTCTTGAACATCACGGCGAACAATTTGATTTCGTTAATCGTGAGCAGGATCTCGGTAATGAAGGACTTCGCAAAGCGAAATTATCGTATCATCCGGTCGACTTTGTAAAAAAATACCGGGTTCTTTTGAAACCAAGTGAATAATCGAAACCAGGCTCCTTGTTGATCGAGGTTGCTCTCGTTTAAATTTTGAAAAATATATGGCGATGAGTGAACGTTCGAGGGTGTTTATCGAAATAAAATCTATTCCTTTTTTTTGACATTGCTTTTTAATAGGCTTTAAAAATATTTTGATAAAAAATTGTTGAAAGGAGCAGCCATGCGGCCTGTATGCTTGATCATTCGTGACGGATGGGGATATAGCGAAATCGCACAAGGCAACGCCGTACTTGCCGCCAAGACACCCAATATCGACCTGTACAAAGCCATTTATCCATGGACACTTTTAGACTGTGCCGGAGAACCTGTTGGCCTTCCAGATGGATATCAGGGATCATCGGAAGTGGGACACCTAAACATGGGTGCCGGCAGAATCGTCATTCAAGAACTCAAGCGTATTGACGACGGATTAAGCACAGGGGAACTTTTTGGAGTAAAAAAGTGGAAAGAGCTGGTGAACAACTGGAAGGAACACCAAAGCCGTCTTCATTTGCTCGGTTTGCTCCAGGACGAAGGCGTACATGCCCATCAGGAACATCTCTTTAAGATCATGCGGCGGGCAAGGATAGAATATCCCGATGGTCCCATTATCATCCATCCCTTTTTAGACGGGCGCGATACACCTCCGCGAAGTTGTCTGAAATATTTGGCAAAGCTCAATCAGGTGATGGACGAGGTCGGCGGATGCTTCATTGGTACTATAATGGGTCGATATTACGGAATGGACCGTTCCAGGAACTGGAGATTGACCGATATTGCCTTTGATTGCATTGTCGCCTGCGAAGGTCGTCGAGCCTTAAATGCTGAAACCGCGGTTAATGAATCATATGAAAATGACAGGACCCCGGATAATGTGGAAATGTTTGATGAATATATTCCCCCTTACGTGATCGGCAACTATGACGGTGTCAGGGATAACGATTGTATTTTGCACACCAACTACCGGCAGGATCGCGCAATTCAGCTCTCCATGGCCTTTGTTGATCCAAAATATCCAGGGAAACTAAAAACAACTCGAGATATAACTTATGTTGGCCTGACACGATACTGGGATGAATTTACGAACTACATGCTGGGCGCTATGGACACGGGTGGAGGCATGGAACACCTCCTCGGCGAGGTGATTTCCCATGCAGGTTTTCGCCAGCTGCGAATTGCCGAAACCCAGAAATTTCGACATGTTACGAGTTTTTTTAACGGGAAGACAACAACCCCATACCCAAACGAGGATCAGGTCGACGTTCCGAGCCGATTCGATCCAGCCACCTTTGCCAGTCACCCGGAGATGGAGGCTTACAATGTTACCGATGAACTTCTTAAAAGACTCCGCAACAACCCTTATCACTTTATTGCCGTAAATTTTGCCAACGGAGATATGGTCGGCCACACCGGTAACTTGGAGGCCGCCATAAAAGCTATCGAGGTGGTGGACGATTGTATCGGCAGAATTGTCAACCGCCTGCTCAAAATTGATGCCCATATTCTCATTACATCGGATCATGGCAACTCCGAACAGATGGTCGATGATCAGACCGGCATGACCAAAACCAGCCATACCTTGAACCCCGTTGATGTCATTTACCTTGCCAATGATTCCAAGGACAAGCGGCTTATTGGCCATGGCAAACTATCGGATATCGCACCAACGGTTTTGTTTCTACTTGGTTTGGATATACCCAAAGAAATGACCGCACAGAACTTGATTGTAAATAACACTGCCTAATCCCCTTGTTTTTTATAACTCAAATTCGCACCCTTTAACTCAGCTGAAGCCTCAACTAATGTCACCTGGACAAGTCTTATTCAAGTAAATTTCGATACACAATATGAGACATATTGTCTCAAAAAAGTGTCCATCCAGCCTGTGTAACACACCCCTTCATTTGTAAAATCATCCAATTGGTTGATAATATTGATATATAGGAGCCTGAAAATATCGCTCTCAAATATGGCATGAAATTTGATTAAATAAGAGAATATGCTTTAAAACCATATGTTTTTTTAAAAGGGGAGAAAAACCGTGGAAATGGAAAAAGCCATTCAGACAGCCATCGATTATGAAACAAAAATACGGGATATTTATCGGGATGCCGCTAAAAGTGTTCATGATCCGGAAGGTCAAAGATTTTTTAAAATGATGGGAGATGACGAGCAATATCACCTCGACTATTTGATGGAGAGACTCAGGTTGTGGCGAAAATCAGGGAAACTGTCAGCCGAGAAGCTGATATCCGCTGTTCCCTCAAAGGAAATCATTCAGAAAGAAACCGATAAAATCAAGGCCCATATGTCAACAAAGGATCTTAGCAGCGTAAAGGTCATTCTCAGCAGAGCCCTTCAAGCAGAAGTTGAAACCAGTAATTTTTACGAAAAAATGGTCAATGAAATGACCGATGAAGGTCAAAAGATGTTTTCCCGGTTTCTGGAGATTGAAGAAAACCACATTGCCGCGGTTCAGGCTGAGTTGGACTACATCACAAATACTGGATATTGGTTTGATTTCAAAGAATTCGATATGGAAGAATTATAACTCAAGTTTCTCACCCCAATATTGCTAAAAGGCCTAGCACGAAGCAGGTCGATGAAATGCTGCAGGTCATTGATGTTTTGCAATTTACCGAGGAATATAGCGTGCCGGATAACAAAAGGGTGAAAGGAGCATGAAACTCACGGCTGACGCATGTCAGACTACCTTGAAGCAAGTGCAGAAAAATTGTAATCAATTAAATGGGATAAGAGGTTGAAGGCAAGTATGACAATTCTATCGAAACGTCCAATTATACAACCATTAAAGGCTTCAAAAACAAGTTGACATAACCACATTGTGGTATTATCTATATTTTATGTTCCTATATGCCAGTAAATATTGATCAGAGATAAGGAATTCAGTAATGAGAAAATTCAGAAAACCTCTTCAGTCCAAGGGATATAGAAATGTATTTTGTCCCTACTACAGAAATTGTTTGGATCATGCCTGTAAAAGACATTGGGAATATTGGACATGTTTACATTGCCGGCATAAACACTTACAAAAATCGATTGCAGGTGAACCCGTATCGCCGGCCAGCATGGATCCATACTATTCGATTTCTCCGTCGGCTGGTGAAAAACTGAAAGATATCACAACATAAACACCATCATCGCAATTATAAAACAACAGGAGGTGAACAATATGAAACGTTTTACGATACCCAGAGTTGCACATTGCAGCAGCGGTTGTAGTCTTTAGTCCCGGGCAAGACGTTAAACTGCCCGCATATCCCATTGATTCACCTCAGCCCCTATCAATCCATGTTTCAGCATTATAAAATTAGACCTAAACGGAGCGTTTCAAATAGTGACAGGGCTATAATAAAGCAATAATTACAAATAAATATACATTGATAATGTTGCTAATGGATAGGATTTAATTATGCAAAAAATTGTCACTATTTGAAACCCTTCAGGATGGTCGAGTTTAGGTTATAAATAATTCTTATCTTCTTATTAAGAATTTTACCCAACAAATGAAATTCCCTTGAAGTTATCAGAACAAGCTGGCATACGTAATGTGAACACAAACTGGTATTTATATGAAGGAGGATATGATAGATGGCTAAAAAAATATTGGTGGCGATTGATGATTCTGAAAATGCGATACGCGCGGTTGAATTTGTGGCAAATACTTTTACCGCTGATAACCGGATCACCCTATTTAACGTTGCTCAAGACACCGCAACCATGTGCGAAATGAACAGTCCGGAGCTAACGCCTTATTTTACATCTCAACAAAGCTCTTTTTGTCTGCTTGAAGAAAAAAAGAAAGAGCTGGTTACTAAAGCTTTACAAAAAAGTAAAACCATACTGATGGATGCCGGATTTGGAGAAAAGAATATCACCATTAAAGCAAAACTCAAAAAAAGCGGCGTTGCAAGAGATATTATAAAAGAAGCCCAGTCCGATTATAACATTATTGTCATGGGAAAAAGGGGAGTATCCGGAATTAAAGATTTCTTGTTGGGAAGTATTTCTCAAAAAGTTTTCAATCTAGCAAAGGATATCTCTGTTCTATTTGTCAACTAACATGTTTTTCATTTAATTTCGTGAGTTCTACACAGTTCGGCCCTGGCGAAGATTTAGAGACCTATCCCATGAATTTTGAAAGAGACCTTGAACTGCTCCAAAAAAAGTGTCAGTGCAGTGTTCGCTCCGGATGCCGCTAAAATTATCGACACAGCAGCAAAGTTGATCCGATCCCATCCGGGAACCCTTGATGATATGAAAACCATCGACAGACCGGCCCTGATGGCCCTTGCCGTAAGAATCGGGGAAGCTCGCTTGATCGATAACATGATATTGAAACCCTAGCCCATCTTAATAATCGAATCGGAACCCATATTCAAAAGGTGAATCAATGAGTACAAAAACATTCGCTGAAATTAATCTGAACAATCTGGTTCACAACATAAACGCCATCAAAGAAAAAGTGGCCCCATCTGAGATCATCCCGGTGGTAAAAGCCAATGCCTACGGCCACGGTGCCGTTGCCGTAACCAAACGCCTTGTAAAAGAAGGTTTTACACGATTTGCCGTAGCACAGTTTCAAGAAGCTATGGAATTGCGAGACAGCGGAATATCCCACCCGATACTGATTTTTGGGCGACTGTTCCCTGATGAAATTTCAGAGGCCATAAAAGCCGGCTTCAGAATCAGTCTATTCGGGATAGAAGACATTCGCTGGATTGAAAAGGCCGGACAGGAACAACCGGCGAGTGTGCATGTGAATGTGGAAACCGGCATGGGGAGAATCGGCGTCCTTTTTGATCGGGAACCCGACTTCTTGGACGTGCTTATGTCGTCCAAACACTGTGTTTGGGAGGGACTCTATTCGCACTTTTCCACTTCAGACGAAACAGACAAAACCTACGCAAACCTTCAGCTGTCCAGATTTCAGGACATTCTTTCCCGATTGAAAGAAAAAGGCAAAACACCGGCCATCATTCACATGGCCAATAGCGGAGCGGTTCTGGATTTGCCTGAAAGCACATTTGATGCAGTTCGACCCGGTATTTTGTTGTACGGGCACTATCCGTCATCAGAAACCTCCCGCACAATAAAAATAAGACAGGTCATGACCCTGAAAACATTTGTGGCACATATTAGAAAAATCCCGGCCAATTTTCCGGTAAGCTACGGCAGGCAGTGGACATCGGAAAAACCCACAACCATCGCTGTTCTTCCCATCGGTTATGCCGATGGAATTCAGCGAAGTCTGACCCATATCGGAGAAGTTCTGATCAAAGGAAAACGCTACCCATTGGTCGGCCGGGTCACCATGGATCACATTATGATCGATGTCGGGGATGATCCGATAAACCCCGGTGATCCAGTCGTTATATGGGGTGAAGAACCCCAAGGCGTTATCCAAGCCCTGGATGTTGCCCAAAGCATCGGAACCATACCCTATGAGTTGACCTGTGGCGTATCCAGTCGAGTCAAACGGATTTATATTGAAGACGCATGAGACGGCATGTGAAAGTTAAAAATACCATCGCCAAAAGGAAATATAATCTTGTATCTTGCACAACGGAAAATTAATGGTCAGACGCATTATTCCATTCGAGAATCCTATTTACACAAGAATCAATTTTTGAGTCGGAATTTGGTTGACCTCGGGATCGATCCAGCCCAATACATCGTTTATCCGGGTGGAAATTCGTTTTACATCAACGAATCTGTGGAAGAACAACTTATTGATATGGATGTTTATCTGGAAAACGATGAGCTGGAAGATATTTTCTGGCACTTTCTGGATCCGGACATTAGAAGATCTATAGAAACCTTTAGAAACCGGCAAAAAAATCTGAAACATCGACAAGTGCCAAGTGCAAAACAAACGGCGGCACCCTCAGAGTTTCACATCTTTGATCAGCGTCGAATCCTCTACTTACGATGCGGGCGAACGAATCAACAGAACATTGCCTGCGTGCCGCATAAGCTGTTCCAGGTTCTAACGGATAAATCCAGAGATGAAATCGAACAAATGTTCATGGAGATGGAAAAAATCCTGGCGGTCCGAGAATATAAAACCTACGCATATGTCATTTTTAACCTTCAGGATTTCTTCACCCAGTGGTTTGCCCAAACCGCACCCAAATTGCTGGAGCAAAAGGCGGTGGATGAGCACTTTGTGGAGGGAATTTGTCGTCTGAACAGCGACCTGGCGTTCTGGGGGGGCATGGAAACCGGTGACAGTCTGAATGAATATCTTGTTCGTTATGCTGTCATGTATTTCGATTACGACTATGCTCCAAAATCATTTATTGAAGAATACATTCGAACGTTTATCAACAGTCGAAGGGACTATCGCTCTTCGTTTAAATCCCGGAAAGCCAATCTGGAGGAGGCCGGTGCCCTGTTCAAAGAAACGCCGGAAGAGTTGAAAAAAATGACCCGCAAAGACCTGGTCCGACTTTACCGTAAACGGATTCAAAAGCTTCATCCAGACAAAGGCGGTGACCACGACAAATTTATCAAGCTGTCCCGAGCATATCACCAACTGCTCCGGACCAAGACTTAAGATTCAAGTTTGGCCCCCTTAATTTTCACCTAAACTGAGCGCTTCATTTAGGTTTCAGCAACTCCGGTAAAGTGAAGCAAGCAGGGGATTTTTAATTATATGGATGCAGGGGTTAGACAGAAAAAGCCGTACGAACCTATGTAAAGCGAAAAGTGGCATACCCAGCCAAAGCGTTTTATTTCAGCAGCAATTTTTTGGGAAGCTGAGGTCCATTGTTGCTTTTTTTATCCTCAATCACTTCCATTGCTTTATCATAGGAAATGACTTCTCCTTCTTTATTGAATACCGTATTATCATCAAGGATAATGAGGCCTGATGTTTCGATAACCCTTTGTTTATATTCCCACTCTCTCTGTATGTTGAATTTTTGAAGTTTAAATTGCCAGTAGAGCCAGAAAATTAAAAAAATCAATGCCCCGGATACCAGCACACAAAGAAGAATAAAAAGATAAAATGCCGTTTTTTCGCCAATATGTCCCAATACCTTTAAGACCACATCAAGTTTAAACAAAACAACAGAACCGATCCCTAAAATGAATAAACCGACAAGAACCGGCACCTGTTGAATGATGGTAAACAGAAACTTGAAGCTATGTCCGAACCGTTTCATTTTGGTCCCCACAAAAGGACTCTCTTCAAGATCAAAAGCTGACTGTTGGCTGCCGTATAAATAGTAGTTAAACCCGATAACAATAAGACCGATAATAAACATCAGTACAACCGGCGCCATAAAAGATACGAAAAAATATTGCTTCCAGGGAAACGGCCCTTTCTCGGCACCCATGGAGCCGATAAAATGGGCGATGAATATGACGAATTCAATGCCCCCAACCAATATAAAAAGGGTATCGAAATACTCTTTGATTTCCGTTTTCTTTAGAATGCCGGCTATGCCGGTCATCTTCTTAAATCCACTGCCTTTCATGAAATCGTCCTTAATCATAAATTTCGTAAGTTTTTCTTAATACTCAAAAGGGAGTTTTTTGTCAAACCTGTATAAAGCACTCTGTTTCAAATCTGCTAATAAAATTATCAGATACGATTATTTTTAACCAAATGCCCTGGAAAAATTGTTATCAATACTTTATGCTCTTTATGGATTGACAAGTTAACTTACTGAAATATTTTGTAAGGTTATTGGCACTTTATCGACCAAGTGGTAGTTGATCATCATCAGTTCACGGCCAATACGTTGCTTATCAGGATATGAATATGGTGTTAAAATTAGAAGTAAAATTCTCGGGTGAAACAAAGCTGATAATCCGATTGGGGTTACCGGTAATTATATTCCTTGTTTTAATCCTGACCGCCTGCACGCATCCATACAAAACGCCGGACTTGGGTGGTCTGTACAACAATCTGATTCAAAACGAAAATCCTCACAGAAATCCGGTCATACTGATTCCTGGACTACTCGGTTCAAAGCTGATCGATCCGAAAACCGGTCATACAGCATGGGGCAAATTCAGCGTTGCTGGAATAACTTTTAATAAAGTTTCAGGGCCTGCAAGCATCGCCCTTCCCATGGGTATAGGAAAAAATTTTGATGAGTTAGAAGACCAGCTTGTCCCTTCAGGGGCTCTGGACCGGGTAGTTGTTAATTTTTTCGGGTATCCTTTGCAGCAAAACACCTATGCATACATCTTGGGCGTCCTCGGCGTCGGCGGATATCGTGACCAGGATCTGGCTGAAGCCGGTTTCATCGACTATGGAGACCGTCACTTTACCTGCTTCCAATTTGACTATGATTGGCGACGTGACATTGTTGAAAGTGCACAAAAACTCCACATGTTTATTCAGGAAAAGAAGCGGTATGTGCAACAGGAAATTGAAAAACGGTTCGGCATTAAAAATTACAATGTTAAATTTGATATTGTGGCCCATTCCATGGGCGGTCTGATCGCCCGGTATTATTTAAGATATGGAACTGAAGACCTGAATGAAAACGGCAGCCTTCCGGAATTGAGATGGGCCGGAAGTAAACTTGTCGAACACCTGGTTATTATCGGAACGCCGAATGCCGGTTCCATTGACACCTTGATAAACCTGGTCAACGGTTACCGTCCCGCCCCTTTGCTCCCACATTATCCGGCGGCGGTGCTGGGGACCATGCCGTCTGTGTATCAACTCCTTCCCAGAAGCCGTCATCATCCGCTGATAGACGAAAATAACCAGCCGGTGTCCGATATATTTGCACCAAAATTATGGGAAAAAAACGGCTGGGGACTTGCCGATCCCCGGCAGGATTATATGCTCAAACACCTGCTGCCGAATGCCGATACTCCTGAAAAGCGTCGGGAAATCGCACTGGACCATTTACATAAATCCCTACAGCGCGCGAAACAGTTCACAGCGGCCATGGACGAGCCGGCCACCCCGCCGCCATCCCTTCATTTCTTTCTGGTTGCCGGAGACTCCGAAAGCACGAACAAAACCGCACAATTTGACTCGAAGGGCAGGTTGTCTATCGTAGAAAAAGGTCTTGGTGACGGCATTGTTTTGCGAAAAAGCGCTCTTCTGGACGAACGTCAAGGAAACAATTTAACCTCTCGACTGATCTCTCCGATAAAATGGAGCCAGGTTCTTTTCTTGTTCTCGGATCATCTTGGCCTTACCCAAAATCCGGCATTTACGGATAATGTCTTGTATTTTCTCATGGAGAGCCAGAGAGGCGTATGGCACTGATATTTCATAAATTATAAAATATTGGGGCGCGCTTCGACGGAGAATTTCATATCGCTTTGAAGAAAATATATGGCATGTCTAAAAATAAGAAGAGGGCTATATTTATAGGATGTTAGATTGTGTCCAAACGTCAAGTCTGAATCCGCTTTAGGATTAATTGTCGAATCCTAAACTTTTTTCAATTTCCTTCCACTTGACAAGGGATATCGGTTTTAACCCTATTAGATCGCATTGAGGAATCCAACCTACTGTAGAGTTTGGAATATAAAAACAATTTTGCCCCTTGAAAGGTCCATCTTTAATTATCCATCCATCTTGTACGGCAATTTTTTTACCTGCAAGTTTTTTTGCCTCGGTGTTGTACTTCATTTTTTTCGACGGTTGAAATATCGCTTCATAAAACATAAAAAAATACCCTTACAAAAAATTAAGGACACTCCCTCATGTTTTGGGGAATGCCCTTTTTATCTAATTAAAACTTCTAACTATACCACAGTAACATTTGTTGCAGCAGGACCTTTTGGACCCTGCTCTATATCAAAGGTTACTCGGTCACCTTCATCAAGAGTTTTGAAACCAGTTGAATTGATACCTGAATGATGAACAAATACATCAGGACCATCTTCCTGCTCGATGAATCCATAGCCCTTACTGCTATTAAACCATTTTACGATTCCATTCGTCATAATGACATCCTCCTTTCAAAAAATTCTCATAGTTCCAAACTGCAGGCTGCCACTTTGAAAAATGGATATTTCCTTCAGAACGAAACTGTCCCGCCAATTAAGGACGGGCCTTTATTGATTGTACAAATTATAATGTATTCTTGAAAAATGTCAAGCTGATTATGCGGTTACTTTTTTATAAAGGTTTTTCATAGGCAAATCAAACGCTTGCGCATCAGGCACCTGATATTTTTTGTTTGAAGTTGTTCTCAATAATGCTCTTGATGTAAACATCGTATTAACTCCCGGGAACAATGATGCGAGACTCCTGTTTTTCCTCCAATTTTTCGAGTTCCTTCTGCATCTTTTTTAGTGCGATTTTCATGGCGCCCGGGTACATTTCCATGGCTTCCTTTAAATTTCTGGCATCAATCGGCGCCTGAATGGGAATCGGCCCTTGGGGGGTCATTATATTGAGATGCCCCGAAAAAATCTGTTTGCGACTTTTATCTTTTAAACCATTGGGCTTGACCGGCGTCAGACGGCGGATAGAAGCCATGTCGAGATCGCTGAAAGACTCTTCCAGGTAAAGGTTGGTTTGCTTTACCGACAGGTCAAGGGTGTTGAGTTCTTTTTCGTCAAACATATTTGTCTCCTTTAAATAAAATCGTATTACAACTTTATGGCAAAGACTTCTTTTTAAAGCATCATCAAAAATCCGGACATTGTTCAATCACGCCAAAAGCGAACAAATCGGAGCATCTTTATAAGAATCACACTACCAATGAAAGCAAGTTTAGCGTACATCAGCGAACACTTTGGCGTGCATGAAGATTTCAGCTATTCCTTTGCGTGCAAGTTTCAAGCAAGAATCGGTTTTAGGAGGTATCAGGCCCAGAAACCGAAGACGTTTTTTCTGTCATGATGTCGAGCATCACATCATCGGCTTTGGCCATGCCGATTTCACTGATCCGGCTCAGATTGTGAATCGTTTCTTCGGCAGTTTTACCGATAAATCCTTCAACGGCGGTAATGCCGTGGTCGTTGAGCGCCATATAGGCCGACCGAATGGCCGAATCCGTCGCACTCACGACTTTCAACGCACATCCGCCCTTGGCTCCGTCACAGAGCATTCCACCCAGATCGCTGACAATGTTGTTGATGGCCAGGGTTATCCGATCCATATGGGCTCCGCTCTGCTGATAGACGATAGCTGCTGAAGCGCCCACACCGGCTGCAATGGCACAGCCACAGATGGGTGACAGACTGCCGGTAAAGCTTTTGACATAGCTGTTGAGCAGGTGGGAAAGAGCAATGCTCTCGATAATCCGGTCTTCTGGAATATCGAACCATCGTCCCACAAGGTAGGGTGCCAAAATAGCAACAATCCCCTGATTACCGCTGCCGCCGCTGGACATTACCGGATAACTCAATCCAGCCATTCTGGCGTCAGTGGCAGATCCGGTCATAATTTTGCTATAAGACAGAATGTCGTCGAGAATAAAACCTTTTTGCATCAGGTCAGAAATATAATATCCGACTTTCTTCAGATCTTTCCCCGCCTCTGCCACCTTCAGGTTCATCTCGATGCCTTCTCTTAAATATCGTCGATCGGATTCGTCGGCGTTTTTTGCCATCTGGATCAGATCCACAATTCGATTCCGGCGAAGT
>Ga0316193_10001973_pt1 | contig 14155 bp, 10 predicted proteins | sample MerIslsedime2_MG_FD_207735 | JGI IMG/M metagenome (GOLD analysis project Ga0316193, IMG submission 207735) | Coastal sediment microbial communities from Maine, United States - Merrow Island sediment 2 | ecosystem: Environmental > Aquatic > Marine > Coastal > Sediment | place: USA: Maine...
ACCAATGGTCCCAATATTCTCTCCGAGGCGTAGGCTCTACGAGGCACTCTACGAGCCGGAGGCCATCATTCCATTGTTCCATTATTCCAATTGTGAGCGAAGCGAACTAAGTTCTATCCAGAATTGCCCTTTTCCCGGCGGTACCAGCAGGCAAGGCGTTCAGGTGGGATACCTAAGTAGTAGGCGGCGATAATAATCTGGTTCAATAACCATGTTTTAAAAATCCCGAAATTCAGATATCGCCGGGGTGAGGTGCGCACGGACGCGGGTAAAATGCAGATTTTACCTTTTCGCCTCAGGCGCCGGATCAGCTCGAAATCTTCCATGATCGGAAAATCCGGGAATCCGCCGATTTCGTTAAATAAATCCCGTCGAACAAACAAGGCCTGGTCTCCATAAGGCATCTGGAAAAAGCGGGAGCGCCAGTTGGCGACACGTTCAATGAATCGTAATCCCCAGTCATCCGAATCAATCCCCAGCGAGAAGGCCCCGGCGCAAAAACCATTTTGGTTGACGGCAGCCATGACTTTTGCTTCGAAGTTATTTGGCAGGCGGGTATCGGCATGCAAAAACAACAGCACATCAGCGACGGATTGAGCGGCACCGGCATTCATTTGGACTGCCTTTGAGACCTCCGTTACCAACACCCTGGCGCCAAGTGACCTGGCCAGCTCAATAGTGTTGTCCCGGCTGCCGCCATCCACGACCACAATTTCCACCTCTTGGCTTTTTTGCAGGGGGGTGATTGTTTCTTTTATATTTTCTGCTTCGTTCAATGTCGGTATAATGATCGATAAACGCTTTTTTCCAAAGGTTTCCACGGTCGGCTTTAAAGCTCGCTGCCAGACGGCAAGGTCCTCCGGACGATCCACATCATCCAGGGTATCCAGGAGGACATAATTCAGTCTCAATTCTTTTGCGACAGCAAGGGTTTGTGATAAAACCCCGTCCGTACCCCATTGGATTTCGTTAAACAGCCGCGGATTTGCCCGGCTAAAAGCGGGTTTTTGCATACCGATCAGATAGTAACCGCCATCGCCGGCCGGACCCAATACCAGATCATGGTTCTTGAGTCCTTCAAAGGCCTTTCGCATGATATCAGCGGTAATATCCGGGATATCGGAACCGATGATCACCACGGCTTCATATCCGCTTCCAAATCCGTCCTCAAGAGCACGGCCCATCCGTAGGCCGATGTCACCTTTGCCCTGATGGGAATAATTAAAACCGGTCCCCAACCATGCCTTCATGAGATCTTTATTGCCGCCTTCAAAGCGAACCTCCAGCGATGTGGGATGAAAACCAGCAAATTCCGTTACGCTTGAAACGATATGCCGGGTCATTTGACGCTGGAGTTCGGCAGCACCTTCAGCGCCCAACTTCGGTATCATGCGGGTTTTGGTCGTGCCGGGTTCCGGGTAGCGGGTGAAGAGAATTAAACGGTTGCGAGACCTTTGCGGCATTGCTTTAATCCATCAACAGGACAACTTGGGCCCTTAGCGGGGTTATTCCGACAATATGTTGTCAAGATACTTAAGGTTTCAGGTTTCAGTCCAGCTGCCGGCTGAAAAAAACGGCCGGTCGAATCAAAAAAGAAACTCTGGCAATGTTGGGCATATAAGGTGGTTACTAAAAAAATGAACGTCGAACATCGAACGTCCAACATCGAATAATGTATTCTGCCCGTCGAGAGCCTCAGGGTCTAATGACAGGGTCGAACGATCAATTAAAAAAAGGCTGTGCAAAGCAAAACCATCCTTCAAGACTTGTCCGCCTTTGGAGGATTCTGCGGTTCGCTTGTTTTAGATTCGATAAAGCGCAGCGCCATCAATATTCGACGTTCGATGTTCGATGTTCAATCTGTTTGCTGTTCCGACCACGCCAAGTTTCAAATAAGCGCCGACTCGCCTTCCTGACACCCGTAACCTGACACCTGACACCTTTGTTTATTCTCACATAGCAGGTAAAAGAGGGGCAGACAACTTATAATAAATTAAAGCCCCAACCGGCTAAATTGACAAGAATTCGCATGGTATTATATTATTTTTACAAGAACCTGAAAAAGGCCGACAAATCTTACAAGCTGAAAACAGCATCTCGAGCGGTGACACCAATGAATGAGACGCGTTCCCGCTATTGGTATTCCCTCTTTTTATATATGACGATTTGCATCGTGACCCTCGGTTTGCTTCATTTTGTCGTCGAGGCCTTTTTTCCCAAAACATCTTCGGAACTTATACCTAAAGACGACGCTCTATCTGCAAGATTTATGTCTGCCTCCAGATGGGATGGCGATCATCGAGATGCCCCAAAAGAAGCGTTTTCAACCCCCTTAAAAGAAAAAATCATTTTAGTGCTCGATCGGGCTACAAAATTCGGAAAATCAAAAATTGTTTATCGCGGATTGGACGGAAATGCCAAATTCAAAATGGATGTCGTTGTTCTTGAACTTGATCCGAATGCATATTACCGCTATCGAATTCAAATCGATGATGCTAAAAAAGGCTTCCGGCTCGTTGGGCAAAAGTTTAAACTAATTTCAACTCGCAGATCGGCAATCCAAATCTGGCACTTCAAAAAATAAAGGAGTGAATATGGACGGGAACCATTCGAAAAAATTCCTTAACAGAGCCTTTGTCAAGACCGTACTGCGCAGAACGTTTACCCTGATCGCCCTGGTGGGCTTTATTTACGGCCTTACTGCCGTCGTATATGCGACCCGTACGATATTTAAAGCAAAAATGAATTATGCCGTGGTACTGGAACGTTTTGGCGGTGAGTGCGAGGCGGTCACCGCGGTGGGCTGGCATGTAAGGCTGCCTTACTTCACCCGCATCGAGCAGGAAGTATCCCTGATGAACCAGCGGCTTTTTTTAAGCGGCATGATTGAACCCATGCGCATCATTTCCAAGGAAAATGTAGCGCTGTGGACATCGGCGGTGCTTACTTACCGCATCCGCAATTTGCATATCTGGGCGATTGAAAATCTCGATCCCCTGGATTTGCTGCACTGCGACTACGACGGTATTGTTAAAGACATTTTGCAGGCCCAGCATGTCAACGAACTGGTCAGCAACCGGGAAACCGTCAAAGGAAAATCAAATTTTATAAACGGCTTTTCCGTGTTCCGCTGTTAAAAACGATTCTTAAAAAGAGAATCGGCCGAAGCCTTGCCGAACTGGAAGAGCAGGGAATACTGGTGGACGCCAGTATGGTCACGCCGAACGATTTTCAGACCGCCCTGGCGGGAGAACCCGGCAACTATTTTAAGAAATCACTCGGGGACCCGAGAAGAACATCGATCCGGCACATCGAAGAAGCACACAGCGCTTTCGGCCGGGCAAACACCAGAGAATCGGGAGGCGTTGAGAGACAGCAACGGACGCTGATCGATACTTCAAACATCGTACTGGATGAAATCATCAACGGCAGTCGTGACTGCCTTTTGATTGCCACCACCGATCAACCCGAAAAGTTCGATCCGGCCATCTATCGGCGATTTGTCGAAAAAGGTAAAATAATCAACATCGCGGACTATTGGGAAAATCCCGAAAACCTTAGTGAGGTCGTACATCTGGAACTGATCCGCCACGATATCCGGGTGGGTTTCCCGGATGATGTTTTTTGTCCCACTACCGCGGTTTGTATGCCACCGCAGGATTTGCACCAGGCGGTGGAAAAGATTTATGTCATCTTTGATGAAAGAACGCTCAAGGTGATTCCTTCTTATGTGCGCAAACTGATCGATTCCGTCATAGAAATAAAAAGTGGTTTTAGGCCGGAATATCTCGATGACTCCCTGCTGGTGCGTCATGCGTTTGAACTGGTCGCCAAGAATTCTTATGGCGATCTTTTCGGCAAAGTTGTGGATCGGATGGATCGGCATTTAAAGTGGGATGAATACGTCGGCGGGGTCAAGAACGTGTTTTCCGAGATGGCAAACAACTGTCTGTCATATGGTGTGAGTGAGGAAAAGGGGGTGGTTTTGAACGGCCCCCCCGGCAGCGGCAAAACCTTTCTGGTGCGCGCCTGGCTGAGTGAAAACGATGACATCCATGACATATCGGCGGGCCTCTCCGCCCTGCAGGATCCGATGAATCCCATCGACGGTGCCGTTGAGAATTTAGAGAAACTTTACGATGTTGCCAAAATGATTGCGCCCACCGAGGTATTCTTCGACGAAGGAGATGCGCTGGCACCCAGGAGAGGCGCTTCCGGAGGTTCTCCTTCATTTGCGGCGTATGTTTATGCCCCTGAAAAACTACAAAGACCTTGAGCTGGATTTTTTGGAAAATTACTGGCTTCAGGGTAAAGATGTGCTCGGGGTGACGAACTTTGGTGACCTGGTTCCCGAAGTGATGTATTTCGGTGAGGAATATGAAAAGACCCTGTTTGAACTTATCGACATGCGCATCGAGTACAAGTTAAGAAAATTCCAGGGAAATAAGCCGAATCAAGGCATCAAAAATGAGATTCTGATAAAAAAGCAGCTGCCGAAAGATCAGGCCGAAAATGAAATCTTAAGCCGCCTGAATGCCCTGCGAAAGTATTTGCGCACGCCTGAACGGGATCCTCACATCTCCCTGGAAGAAATATTCCGGCAACGGGGAAAAAGAAACATCAAGACGCTATTTGTCACCCTGATGAGCTATTTTCAAAACCGCAAATCAAAACTGCTGACCGATAAAATCAAAACTTAATTTAGATTGAAATTTCTCGATGCGTTTAAAAATTTCTTTGAGCGTCGTCTGCTCAATGCGGGAAAGTTGTTTGGGATTTACATAATTGTCCGGTTCCGAATTTCCAGCGATAACCGCTTTCACCTGGGTGACAAACCGCTGCTGCATCAGGTAACTATAAGCGGTGTCCAGTTCATTATGTTCCTGTATGGATATTTTTTTTTGGGCGAGAAGTTGATCGAGTCTTTCGAAGGTGTTCGTTTCTTCAACTCTGTGACGCAGGGCATATATGCGGGCGTAGTCAACAACCGGTTGCATGGCGGCTTTGATGTTAAACGTATCGCGATGTTGACCTTTGGATTCCACCAGAAAATTACGGAAAAAGCCGATCGGCGGGTTAAAATAGAGGGCATTTTCTGTGAGGTGGCGGAAAAATCCCGGCCATCCTTCCAGGGAACCAAACAGGTGCCGGCGCAACTCGTCAATGAGAGCCGTATCACCGTAGGCCCCCCGAAAATCAAAGAAGATGCTGGCCTGGAGCAGTGCTTCGGGCTCGGCTTTATGGATCCACTCTGAAAAACACTTCTTCCAGGTTCCCAGGGGTTGGCACCATTTGGGGTTCTTTGCCATGACATCACCTTTGCAAAGCGCATATCCCGCTTGATTCAACCAGTTGCAGACTTTTTCGCCAAATTTCAAAAAATACATCATGACCTCTTTGCGGGATTTTGCATTCACATCTTCGAATAAAATGGCGTTGTCCTGATCGGTTTTGAGTGTTTGCTCCTTGCGCCCCTCGCTGCCCAATACCATAAAAACAAATTTGGCCGGTGCGGGTCCCATCTCGTCAAACGCAAAACCGATGATTTTTTGTAAAATGGCATCTGATACGGTGGTTAAAAACCGTGTAATATTCTTGGCTTTGGCGCCTGTGTTGATCAGCGTTTGAATGAGCCTGGGAATCTGTTGGCGGATTTGAACGATCTGGTTGATAAATTGGGCGCGTGCAATCTCGCGCACGATAAAAAAAGGGGATTGGCCCTGGGCTTTCAGAAAAGCCCGATTGGTGATTACACCGACCACTTCGTTGTTGGTATCCCTAACGGCAAGATGTTTAATATTTCTTTTCATCATTTCCATCAGAGCCTCAAAAACCAGGGCCTTTGATGGAATGGTGTATAGCGGGGAGGACATGATTGCGGAAACGGGTTTTAGAATATCCAATCCCGTGGCAATGACCTTTTTTCTCAGGTCATTGTCTGTGACGACCCCCACGAAATCAGCGCCGGGCTCGCGAATGAAAATGGAACTCGAATTGTGCTCGCTCATGACGGCCGCCGCCGTCCGTATCGGTAGGTTCTGGTCGCAGTAAACCAGTTCCTTGTTGTAGATATTCTCCACAGGCAGGTTGAAAAATTGCCCAGAATCCGCCTGAGGTCTGAAGTTGCTGCTAATAATCTCTGCGTAGGATCGATCCAGCATCCGTTTGCCAAAGGTGTCCGTGAAAAATTCGGTAAAGGCATCATGTTGGCTGCAAATTTTTAAGAACATCTCCTTTGGTAAAATATACAGCCACGAATCTTCCGTAATCCTCAGGGTACGGATGGGAATCCCGTTGTTCAGAAGAATCGAAATCCCGCCGTACATGTCGCCCTCACCCAATAATCCGCGCAACGCCTTCTGGTCATTTTCTTCAAAGTAGCGCTCCGCAGCCCCTTTTTGAATGATATACAGATATTCGACTTTCGACTGCCCCTGGACAAACAGCACAGTATCCCGAGGATATTTAATAGTGGAAATTTCTTTTGAGATCTTGGACATTTCTTCTTCCGAGAGAAAAGAAAAAGGCACCAAGCGGGAAAGAAAATGCTGGGCTTGCCCGGTGACCGCAACAGATGAATAGGTTTCGTCGGACATTCGCTTGCGGAATTTAGCGGCAAAATATTTGTAGAGAAAATTATGGCGGGCGCAGACCTCTAAAAACACCTTTTGCGGCAATGTATATAGGGTTGCATCATCCACGGTTTTTACCGTGCGCACTGAAATACCGGCGTTCATCAGAATGCACATTCCGCCGAAGATCTCACCCGGCTTCACAAAACCGGTGAGCTTCTTTTCACCGTCGGTCTCGTAAAACAGTTCCAGTGATCCTTCTTTGATAATGTAGACACTTTCCAGTTTGGTCTTGCCCTGGACGGAAAGGACGATGTTTTTCGGGAAATTCTCCTCCGACATTTCACCAGCCACCTGTGATAATTCATTTTCAGGCAGCTTTGAAAAAGGTGGCGTATGGGACAAAAATTGGAAGATTTGATCTTTCATGAACTCACCTGGTAGTGGAATATAAAGTTACGGAGATCAGCATTTAAAAACTCTTGAACTTTGAACCCTGAATCTGGAACCGCTCAGTTTAGGTTAAAGTATCACATCTCCATTGGCATGCCAATCCAAATTCCAAAATTAGAATTCACGTTAAAACAGCCAAATTGACACTTTTGTCTAATTGGTCTATGGTAACAATATTTGTCGTGAATTCGGCCTTAACCTCTGAAAGAAATACGATCGATGACGCGTGAAAGCAAACTAAATAAACGCCTGGTCGCCTTATTTCTACTCGGCTGTGTCCTATTCAATTATCCGATCCTTTCTCTTTTTAATTTTGAAATCCCGATTTTCGGCTTGCCGTTGTTGTTTGTGCACATTTTCGGTATCTGGTGCCTGCTGATTGCTCTTACGGCCATGGCGACCATGTCCAGTTCGAATGAACATAAGGATGATTCCGATGACACGGGAGGTTGATAATTGTTAAAAACCGGGACCATCTTATTTGTTTCATTCAGCTATGTCAGCCTTCTTTTTGTGATTGCCTATTACGGTGATAAACGGGCAGATGCCGGACGAAGTATTATCAGCAATCCCTATATCTACGCCCTTTCTCTGGCGGTTTACTGCACGGCATGGACTTTTTACGGCAGTGTGGGACTGGCGACTCAAAGCGGCCTGAGCTTTCTTACCATTTACATCGGCCCCACCTTAATGGCGACATTGGGCTGGCTGGTGCTGCGGAAAATCATCCGCATCAGCAAGGTCCATCGCATCACATCCATCGCTGATTTTATCGCCTCGCGCTACGGCAAAAGCCCGACCCTGGGTGGCCTGGTTACCATTATTGCCGTCGTGGGTGTCATCCCCTATATTGCTGTGCAGATCAAAGCCATATCGACCACCTTTTTTCTGATCAATCAGTACCCTGAAATCTCCGTAACGGCTAATACCGCTGGTATTCCGGTGCTTGGCGATACCGCGTTTTATGTGGCCCTAATGCTGGCCGTTTTTGCCATTTTATTCGGCACCCGTCATCTGGACGCCGCCGAAAGGCACGAAGGGCTTGTGGCGGCCATTACCTTTGAATCGATCATAAAGCTGGCCGCCTTCCTGGCGGTGGGACTTTTTGTGACTTACGGACTTTACAATGGGTTTGCCGATCTGTTCGAAAAGGCACGCAGTTTTTCTGATCTTAAAAGCGCTATGACCATCGAATCACGCGAGCAATCCTATCCTTTCTTCAAAGAGCTTTTAACAATCAATACCGGCGCGATCACGTTTATTGATTGGAGCATGTATATTTTTCTGTCAATGATGGCCATCCTCTTGCTGCCCCGTCAATTCCAGGTAATCGTGGTCGAAAACGTCAACGAGGAGCATTTGAAAAAGGCGATCTGGCTCTTTCCACTGTATCTGTTGGCGATTAATATTTTTGTGCTGCCGATTGCTCTCGCCGGCATGCTGCGGTTCGCCGACGGCAGTTTCGATGCCGATACGTTTGTCTTGACCCTGCCGATGGCCGGAAATCAACAATTGCTGACGTTGTTCGTTTACCTTGGCGGCATATCCGCCGCCACCGGCATGGTGATCGTGGAGACCATCGCCCTGAGCACGATGATCTGCAATGATCTCGTTATGCCGTTTTTGCTGCGGTTGCCGATCCCGGCCATTGCCCAACGCCGCGAACTGACCGGTTTGCTTTTGGGCATCCGCCGGGGAAGCATCATATTGGTTTTGATGCTGGGCTATGCCTATTTCCATTACCTTGGCGGTTTCTATGCCCTGGTCTCCATCGGGCTAAGGTCTTTTGCGGCGGTGGCGCAATTTGCACCGGCCCTGATCGGCGGTATATTCTGGAAAGGCGGAACCCGCTCCGGCGCCATCAGCGGGCTGATCGCTGGATTCGCCATCTTGACCTACACGAGTTTCCTGCCCTCCCTTGTCCAGATCGGCCTGATTGACCAGGACTTTGTTACCGGGGGGCCCTTCGGCATCGAGCTGTTGAAACCGTATCAACTGTTCGGACTGCAGCATTTCAACCCTATCTCCCATGCGGCATTCTGGAGCATTCTGGTCAATATGAGTGTCTATATTGCTGTATCCGTATTAAACCGGCCCCGGACGATCGAACACACCCAGGCCGCGCTGTTCGTGGATGTATTCAAATATTCCGGCGAAACCGGGGATTCTCTTTTCCGACGCGGGACGGTCAATTTACCGGATTTAACATCGTTGTTGGCACGGTTTCTCGGTAAAACCAAAGCAGATGAAGCATTATCCGGTTACGCCGAAAAACACGATATTAATTGGGACGACTACATGACGGCCGACGCCGATTTAGTCAGTCACGCAGAGCGGCTGCTCACCGGTGCTGTTGGGTCGGCTTCGGCACAGATCATGGTATCGTCGGTTGTCAAGGAAGAACCCCTGGGTATGGAAGAGGTGCTCAACATCCTCGATGAAACCCGACAGGTGATTGCCTACAGCCGGGAATTGGAAAAAGCGACGGCCGACCTAAAAGAAGCCAATATGCAGTTGCAGGAATTGGATCGGCTCAAAGATGACTTTATATCAACGGTTACCCATGAGCTGCGCACCCCCCTGACCGCTGTACGGTCCCTGGCCGAAATTCTGTCTACAAACCCGGGGATCGATGCCGTCCAACTCGAAAATTTTGCCGCGATCATTATCAAAGAAAGCGATCGGCTGATCCGGCTGGTCAGCCAGATCCTGGATTACGAAAAGATCGAATCAACCCAAATGGATTGGGCGGTTGCGTCACTTGATCTAAAAGAGGTCATCAACGATGCCGTCGACAGCACCCGCCAGCTAATTAATGACAAAAACATAACCATTGATCTGGATCTCACCCGGGATGTGCCGCGGGTGTACGGTGATCGCGACCGGCTGATCCAGGTCATGGTAAATATCATTTCCAATGCCGTAAAATTTTGTGATCCTGGCCGTGGGATGATTGCCGTCCGTCTGCGAGCCGAAGACAATCAAGTGATTGTCGAAGTGCAGGACAACGGCGTTGGAATCAATCCAAAAGATCTGGACAGAATATTCCAGCCCTTTCATCAGATCAAAAATCCGACCCAGGGCCGCCCGCCCGGAACCGGTATCGGTTTAACGATCACCAAGCGCATTGTTGATTTTCACCACGGCCGGATCTGGGTTGACAGCGAACCCGGTAGAGGCGCCCAGTTCTCATTTTCGCTGCCGATAAATCGGGCGGTAAGCGGCCATTAGGCCCTTAAGGGCCTTTTTCTGACAACATGTTGTAAGAAAATGAAGGTTTCGGGTGTCGGGTGCCAGTATTAAAAAATTCCAAATAACAAAACACAAATACCAAACAAATCACAATGACCGAAATTCAAAATTTCAAGCAATTTGGCTTTTGATCTTATTTGAGATTTGGAATTTATTTGTCATTTGGTGCTTGTAATTTGTCATTTCCGGTTTATGTGGGTCAGGCATTTGCAGTTCCAATTTTCGCATTGACAACTGCCCCGCAGGGGCCACTTTTTCCCAGCGTAGTCTCCGAAAAACCTTAGGCCCTTAACGGCGTTTTTTTGACAACATGTTGTCAGAAAGTGATGGTTTCCCCGCTTACGCTTCGCTTCAGACGGGATCGTAGACAGGTGTCAGTATTCCCCGCTGCCGCTTCGCTTCAGACGGGATCTTCGACAGGTTTCAGGATTTTGCGCCTCGCCTTCCTGACACCCGAAACCCGACATCTGAAACCTACTTTAGCCCGAAACCTGGCATCTTTTCAGAACTTTATTCGCGCATAATACGTTTTTTGGGAAGCCGCCAGGGCATCTTTCAGGGTGTAGATACCATTTTGCGCCAGAAGGGGCAGCAATTTTAAAAACAGTTCCCCGGTGGCCAGGGCATCCCCCACGGCGGTGTGACGACCCAGGATGCGGACTCCCAGGCGTTGTGCGATCGCTTCCAGGTCATGGTTCGAGTGCGACGGATGCACCACGGCGGACAACAGCAGGGTATCCAATACCGGGTTGATAATCCTGACCGCGGTTTGTTCTTCTTTCATTTGCAAAAAGCGCATGTCAAAGGCCGCATTGTGTGCGACCAGAATGGTATTTTCGACAAATTGTTGAAATCCGGGAAGGACCTTGTCGATGGTCGGTTGTCCGGTGAGCATCTCTGAATGGATCCCGTGTATCTGCACTGATTCCCAGGGGATGGCCCGCAGCGGGTCAACCAGTTGCTCAAAACGCTCTTCGCGCAGCAAACGGCAGTTAACAATTCGAATGGCGCCGATGGATAAAATTTCATCTCCTTCGGAAGGATTCAGGCCGGTGGTTTCCATGTCAAATACGGTATAGGTCAGTTCCGTTAAAAGCTGATTTTCCAATTCTGCGACTTGCCCGGCCCGCTCAAATAAATCAAAATCATAATACTCCGGTCGGCTTTCCGGCAGAATCGCCAGGGGTCTGATCTCTTCGGGTTCAAAAGTCTCGGCAACCGGCAAAAAAAGGCGCAAGTATGATGAGCCCTTCAGCCGTTTGGAGCCATAGGATCCGATATCGGAACCGAGATGATCAATGATTTCCCGAAGTGTCAGGGACAATCCTTCCTGCTCGAACACCAACGGCGCCTGTTCCCACTCGCGCAGGGTTTCAATTTTAATCGGTGCGCCCGACCACAGCAAATCAAGTCCGACATACCAATCCAGGTCGGTCAATCTGCAGGTAAGCTCCTCGATGCCGATCAAGTTTTTTAATTTGTCGATTAAAAATAGCAGCACCAACAGGAAGGAGTAGCTGTCAACCTTTACCCAATAGGGTTCACTGATATCTTCCCGCCGAATCTGGACCTGAAGCTTTTCGAGGGATCTGGTTGAAAGCAGATCCGTCAGATTTTCGGCGGACATGGTGGTCAGCGGCCACTGATTCAGTCCTATTTTGACATCAAAGCTCAAATTACTCTCCAAAAGCTCACCCATGCGGATTGATTCTCGATGGATGATATTTCTGAATTTTTCGAGCTGATCGATGTCCATTTGCGGATACGCTATGATGGTTTCAATGGCTGAGCGAACACCGGCCAGCGATGCCCGGAAACCTCTGACAACCGCCTGCAGGGCCAAATTCAAATCACTATCGATCGCCAGTTGCCGGGTGATATCGTAAAATATCAGTACCAATCCTGAGAGTTGCCGCCCCTGGTTTAAAACAGGGACAGCCTCCACCCGCAGCAGTCGGTCATCAGCACCCGGCACCACGAAATAAGAGATTGCCTGGGGATCATTTTGTTGCAGTTTCCCGGCGATTTGATCAAGGACATGCGCGAGGAGATTTTTGTCGATTATCCCGAAGATGGAACGTCCCAGGCCGATATAGCGCTCAGATTCACGAGAACCGGAAGGGTCCTTATCCGTTTTCAGACCACCGGCCAATAATTGTTTGGCGCGGTTGTTATACAGCAGAATGCGGCCGTCGGCGTTGCAGATCAGCACACCTTCAGGCAACTCGGCCACGATGGCCGCCAGGGTATTTTTTTCCTGTTCAGAATCTGATTTGGCCAGCTGGACTTTGGCCTCCACATGCTTGGCGAGGCTTTCGTGCCGCTGTGCGGATTCGTTGATGCGATCGCAAAGCCGGCGAATTTCCCCTGCGCCTTCGCCCGGAATCCGGTAGGACGGATTCGTGGTGTTGATCAAGGACACTTTTTCCGCCATTTTGCGGACGGGTTTGATATAATTACGGAATACAGCTTCGACGGCCCAGACGCAGACTGTCAGTAAAAGCAAGGTGATAATGATAGCTGGACCAAAATACTGTTGTAAAAGATGGGAAATAAAGTTCAGTTCTTCGGATGTCAGTTGACGCTTAAACCAGACTGCGGAAATGGTGAGAATGAGGATCAAAGAAACAAAGGAAAGGCCGACAGCTCCCCAGAATTTACTTCTCGGCATTTTCATGGGTAATGGCTAAAAGTTCTTTGACTTTGGAGACCAACTCGGTATTCGAGAAGGGTTTGGTAATATAGGCGTCGGCACCCAGTGCCAAGCCCTTGGCAATTTCAACTTCACGTCCTTTGGCGGTTATAAATATGATTTTGATATCCCTGTACCTGGGGTCTAACCGGACGATTTCACAAACCTCATACCCATCGATTCTGGGTAGCATGATGTCGAGCAATATGAGGTCCGGCTTGTATTTATAAATTATATCCAGGGCACTTTCACCATTCTCGGCGACCATGACAGTATAGCCCTGCTGTTCCATCAGAAATTGGATGGGCACCACGATGCTCGGTTCATCATCCACTATGAGGATTTCTTTGGGCATAAAAGTTATACTCGCCTTATTTGCTTGTACGCCGGAGGAAATTTTACAAAGTCTATCTTCCCTAAACTATGTGATTCAGGTTCAAGGTTCAGAGGTTCAGGGTTCAAAGGTTACAGCCGATGATTGTTGCTTACATTTTTTGCCCAATTGAGTTAAAATCCTACAAAATAAAAACAGGATCTTTTCGGTACGAGCTGTGTTTGGGTTTTTTCAACCCGGAACGTTGAACCTTGAACCACTTAACCTAGGTTTTGGCCTTTGCATACCCGATACCGGTCAATGCCTCGGTCATTTCATCCAGGATGACGGGATCGTCTATGGTGGCCGGGGCCTTATAAGGTTTATTGTCGGCAATTTTTTGGATCGTACCCCGCAAAATTTTGCCGGAACGGGTTTTCGGCAGGCGCTTGACCACCGTCGCGGTCTTAAAGGACGCTACCGGACCGATACGATCTCTGACCATCTGGACCGTTTCCCGGATGATTTCATCCGGGCCGCGCGTCACCCCCGCATTTAAGACCAGAAAACCGATGGGCACCTGGCCTTTGAGTTTATCGTCGACTCCCAGCACCGCGCACTCGGCCACATCCGGATGATCGGCCAGCACTTCTTCCATGGCCCCGGTGGAAAGACGGTGCCCGGCGACGTTGATAATATCGTCGGTGCGGCTCATCACGAAAACATAGCCGTCTTCATCGATAAAACCGGCATCAGCGGTTTTATAATAACCGGGAAACTCTTCCAGATACGCCTTGATATACCCGTCATCGTTATGCCACAGGGTCGGCAGGGTGCCCGGAGGAAGGGGTAATTTAACCACTAAGGCACCGA
>Ga0316193_10001976_pt1 | contig 14148 bp, 12 predicted proteins | sample MerIslsedime2_MG_FD_207735 | JGI IMG/M metagenome (GOLD analysis project Ga0316193, IMG submission 207735) | Coastal sediment microbial communities from Maine, United States - Merrow Island sediment 2 | ecosystem: Environmental > Aquatic > Marine > Coastal > Sediment | place: USA: Maine...
TATGAATGACCGTTTATGCACAGTCGCCGTTCGCTGGTCATCCGTGAAGGGCAGGAGTTGGCCGAACTCGGTCCTACACCAGACGCTAATATTAGAAACCGCTAAACGGGAACTTTCGACCCAAAGCTGTCCTTTAGTCGATACTTATATTAGCGATCACTAAATGGTAAAAAACGCCCCACCCCCGTCATTCAGGCAAAATCTCTCAACGGTAAATAAGATCGGGAAACCAGCCATTCACACCTGCCGACCGTTTTTTCAAAGTCGATAAAAAGCCCTGGTTCACAAGTGGCGGACCAGGGCCTCATTATTACGCGGATGCACCAAAGAGTGCTCCGTTTGAATCAATCCTCGTCTGGGCAAAAAGCGTCCGGCGACAGTTTACAAAGCGTTTCAAGCAGTCCTTCAACATCGTCCAAATTACAGGCATCAGTTGACAGAACATCTAGGGAGTCACCGACGCAGACCAGTTCTTCGCGCTCATCGATAATCTTGCCATCTTCAATCGCGACCGCAAGCACGAAACCAACATCTTTCAGGTAATACTTGTATTCAGTTGATTCTGGTTCCAGTGCCGTCGAATCGAGTGTCATGATGCAGTCACCATCTTCTCTAGCATTACAAGCGAATGACGGGTCGTTCATATTCTGACCGCCTTCCTCTTCACTTGGGATCGCTGACAGGTCGAGGTAACTAACCAAATCTTCAGCCTCACCAATCGCATACTCCTGCCTGTCAACTTGGCCGACGGTAGGGTACTGCCTCATCAGGATACCAGCCTTGGCGAAGTCGACACCCGAGAAAAACGAGCCATCAAGGTTATCAAGGTAGCCATCCTCAAAGTTTCGTGATATTTCACCACAGTAGTACACAATCCCGGTGTTGTCCTGTGCGAAATAGTCATCCGTAAACTCTTCTGTAATCCATTCGATACTACCGTCCTCCTCATCTTCCTCCGCGATCATCGCAACATCTGCTACAACGCGACAAAGGACGGGCTCGTCATACCCCTCGGCCTCGCGAATTACATCGGTGACGTGGACAATGACCGTTTCCTCAAAATCCTCACCGGCGCGCAACACAAAAGTATGACCTACTGTCAGGTTCACGTAATGATTGGGATCATACGTAGTACCAATTACATCGGGATCGATGAAGGTAATGCCAGGGTCCAATAACGGATTCTTGTAGCGTCCTTCGCCTATTTGTTCGCAAACATCTAACCGGGCACCTCGCTGATCCCGGCAGGCCTCCCAATCGTCTTTCCATGCTACCTTCGCGTCATTAAAACACTCATTGCGTGCATTTCTGTCTATGACATTAATGCAATTGGCATTGGTTTCTAATAAATCGTCCTTAACGTCGAAATGGCAGGCCTGATAGAGCGTTTTCGCAGTCTGCGAACAGGCATGTTTGTCATTTTTACCTTTTCCTGCCATGGCTTGGCCTGACGCTGTGCAAATAATCGCCAGCGCGGCGAAAATAGTAATTAAACGTCTAGTGTTACCCATAGTCGTTCTCCTTATTATTCACATTGAAAAATTATTTCAAACAGCATCGGCTTGTATATTTACAATTGTCCTCAAGTATAGAAGACCAAATCAGAGTGCGCTATTGGATAGAGTAGTAGTTGCGATATGACATTGAAACTAGTACAGAAAAAGATCATCGTGCGGGGACAGTAGTTTGGGTAAATGGCAGCTGAGCAAAGTCTGAGTGTCTTCATTGAGAGCGAGTTTGCCATTAACAGCTATTTGGTAAACGTCTTTTGTTGGCCGAACGTCACCGTACGCAGTAACGCCAAGGGATGACCCAGTCCTCGCCGTGAACGGCAAGTTACCGGCTGAACCCGGAACTACATGAAATCCTTATATAAGATTACGCTAATCGGCAGTAGTCGACCCTAGTCAGACCTTCACGGGTCGTATCATTATAGTCAGGCATGTAAGTACTTACGCGTACATATTTACATCTGTCCAGCGTGATCAAATCAAACTTTATGTTCCTGCAGTTGACCTGAATCAAGAATGCGGCAATTAGTCATGCATCCGAGGTTTTAAAGCATGCTGCAGCGTCTATATACACTATATAGGGTGCATAGATTAATTAAATGGTGGAGCGGGAGAAAGAAATGATGAAAATAGCAACAGCTATTACAACTGCAGTCACCGTAGCGATTTTGGTGCTTTTTGGAAACGCATCGTCGGTTCTCGCTTCAGGTGTGAAAGGTCACAACAATGGCTGTCCGTCAGACAGTGCCAGGGTCGGCTCTTGGTGTGTGGACAAGTATGAGGCAAGCATATGGGAGTCTACGGACAAAAAAATGATCCGAAATATTCAGAAGGGCAAAGTCCGATCAGCGAACAAATTGCATGGAAAAGCTACGCGCCGAGGCGATGGAGTTGACGACTACGATGAGGCAGGTTGCCCTGATAGCGGTAATGGCTGCACCGGAGTCTATGCGGCTTCCATTCCAGGCGTAAGACCTTCAGTCTTTATGAACTGGATGCAGGCTACCGCTGCTTGTCGAAATTCGGGAAAGGAACTCTTGCCTAATGCCGTCTGGCAAGCAGCGGCGTTAGGTACGCCCGATCCAGGCCATGCTGGTGACGGGACAAACACTTGCAATACGAATACAACAGGCCCAGTGCCAACCGGGACCACCGGTGACTGCATTTCCGACACAGGCATTTTTGACATGGTGGGCAACGTCGATGAATGGGTGGCTGACTGGGCGCCGATCACCGATGGGTGTGTCACACCGTTATTCGGATCTGGTGATTTCAATTGCTATGCCGCTGCCAATCGCCCTTCCATCGGGGGGCCTGGGCCTCTTAGTCGTGGGGGAAGCTGGGGAGTAGCAAGTTCAGCTGGTGTCTTTAACGTTGTCGTATGGCGAAATTTGGAAACCCAAACGGATCACTTCGGGTTTCGCTGCGGGCGCGTGAGATAAGAATTGGGATGAACTCAGATCTTTCACACTGCGAGGAGCTAGCAGCCGCCGTGCAGGTGCGAAGTCCCAAAGGGCGAAAAGGCCGTTAGCCGTCCCTCATGAGACACCGCTTCGGCGGTGTTTTTGAGCTAGGTGAATGTCCTAAAGTGGCCGAACTTCTCCGTACCAAACTGAGCTAGGCCGTCGCATCGTCCCGGCCACGAACGGCAAATTACCGCCCGAACCCGGTCTTACACCAGACGCTTATATTAGATTCCGGTAAAGGACGGGAGACGACCCTTTCCCGCCGTTCGGCGGATTCGATTGGAATTCGATATTGTAGACAAAGAAGTGCTCTCTAAATGTAAGTGCTTTCCCGTATTTTGACCGTCTAATTACATAGCAATTGATATCTATCAATGTTTTTCTGAAAGCATCCTGTTATATGTTTGAATAAGGAGATCGACAGGACGGCACAAGGCGACAGAAATTATTCCAATAAAATGACGGAGGAAGATAATGTACAAACCAAAAACTGGTTTAACAGTTTTACTTATTTTGAGCTTGTCCCTTCTTGTTATGCCCGCTACGCAGGCACAACTACCATCACCATTGCCGGATGGCACTCGATTAACCATTGGGCCAGGGTCGTTCTTTGAGGTTCTGGGCTTTTCTATCATGCCGATCCCTCTGATCGAAGGGGCGGATGGTCTTGTACTTGGGGCAGTTGTGGCCGCGCTACCGGAATCGTTTCACCCCGGTCCTTTGGATGGTAACACAGACGAGCAAGGTGGTATTGTCGAGTCATATGTCCTTCTTGATAATACCGGAACCTTCTGGACGGAATCGGCAATCGTGGATCTCGGTGGTGGCCTTATCGACATGGGTGGCTGGAATGCTGCATGGGCTTTTGAGCCCATCATAAGCTTCGATAATCCTAGCGGTTTGTTTACTGTGACCGGTGAATCATACATTCTCTATTATGACGGAATAGTAACAGACGGGCCCTTTGCGGGGGTAGCATTCATCCTGCATTTGGAGGGTGAAGTGCAGCTTGCGAATCAGGCCCCTAATTGCTCGCAAGCTGTTGCCAGTACCGACCTACTCTGGCCGCCGAACCATCAGTTCGTGTCAGTCAATGTACTCGGTGTGACCGACCCTGATGGCGACCCAGTGGCTATCACCATAGACGCTATCTTTCAGGATGAGCCCGTAGATAGCTTTGGCGATGGTCGGTTCTCTCCTGACGGTGCAGGTGTGGGTACTGTTACGGCTGAACTCCGCGCAGAGCGCAGTGGAACTAAGAAAGTTCACGGCAACGGTCGCGTCTACCACATCAAGTTTACTGCGGATGATAGCGATGGAGCAGCATGCTCCGGAGAGGTGCTTGTGGGTGTACCTCATAACCAGAATGCGGACCCGATCGACGATGGAGCACTTTACGATTCTACTGTTCCGTAAATCCGTACCCAGTCATTAAATGAGGAGCGTCCAAACTGGGCGCTCCTTGATTGCCTCCGGCCTGATGCGGCCTATCATTTGTTGGTCTGCTAGTTTGTTAACTATATGTGTGAAAATAATATATATGTGTTTAACATGATGCTAGCCTTTCAAGTAAGCATATTAGTTTTATTTTTATCTCTCTTATCTGGCTGCGCCACCCCTGAGAGCGCGATCTACAAACTTTATCCCGGTCCAAATAAACCAGATTCCGGGATTGCAACCTTGGAGTTATACAATGCAAGTAGCGCTGTTATCGATGGGCTCCGAGTGAGCCATGGCGATTACGCAAAAGTGCATTTGTTACCTGGCAAGCATCATGTCAGCTGGACGTCAGTACATGGCGTCAGTGTGTTAATTGAACCTTCTGGTTTTGCTCAGAAAGAGTCACAGAACCTTATTGACATGGAGGAAGGGCATACCTATCGGCTTCGGTCAGACAGGACAACTGGGCCTGGATACGTCATCTACCACTGGATTGAAGACATAACAACCGGCAGCGTGATCGCTGGTGCTGAAAAGCCATGATTTGGGGCTTGGGAAAACGCAAATATCTATTGCGGACGAGACTGACAAAGACCCTGGCTTTGATGTTTTTTCTTACCGTAGGGGTGTCATCGTGCATCATGATCCCCTACGAGCCGGGCGCCGAGGTCTCTTCGTCACACGAAGGTCACATGCCACTTGGGGAAATGATGGTGACAGTGGGGCCTCGCGAATTACTTGAAGAAGTATCAGAGGAAATAGTAAAGGCAGGTGCGAGAATTGAGATTATTGATCCTATAGCGTTTAGAGATGCAGCGTTCCTCAACGGAGATTGGAGAATCACGCGCCTATTAGAAAAGGGCAACTGTCGTCGGGTCTCGAGGGAATTAGGTATCGAGTATCTAGTGTTAATAGGAGAAGTAAAAAAAATACAGGGGGACGAAGTAGGTGGCATTGACATCTGGATAGGGTTTTATGGGGCTGGATATAGTGAGGAAGAAATCAGGCTATCTGCAACAATGATTGATTTAAAAAATGAACGACATCTGTTTGACATTACTTCATCTGCACAAGGAACATTTAGTGGGGTTGGTTTATTTTATGGTTTGTTTATTGTCCCGATGACAGAATCAGGTGCAATAGAGGGGTTAGGACGTGAAATAGCAAAAACAATTCAAGATAGTAGCGCTAAGGAGAATATAAAGATCGCGGTTTTGGCTTTGGAGCATCTTGATGACGAGAATGGTTTAGATGTAAGTAAGGAACAAACTCAGGAAGTATTGGAGGAAAGTACAAGTCGGGATGAGCCATAGAAAACAGACAGGCCGGGTTATTACATTGGAGACAAGTAAATCGTGCAGACATTTATGGTATGCACAACAGGTGCTTTCTGGTCGAATCAACAACTCTACATACGTTGCTAGTCACTTGCGGTATTAACCGAGCAATAGGGGTCAGGTTCGAATACTTCTGCTACTTGGTTCTATGAATGACCACTTCAGCGCTTAGAAGTCGTTCGCCGCTATTTACCTGAATGGCTCTTATTGGGCGTTCTCGGTCCTACACCAGGCGCTTATATAAGACTTCGCTAAAAGGCGGGAGTCGACCCTTTGCAGCCGTTCGCCGAATGCGGAGATAAATAGGCATTTTTTGATTATTGTCAATTTCCTGTCATTCCACAAGGTGTAAAGTGTTTGTATATATCAATCTACGGCTGGCGATCAATAAGAAAAGGATATTCGCCAATATAACTACATCGGAGGACTATCAATGAAGACGCTCTTTTCGCAAGATCAGCCTATAACGCAAGATAGAACACTCGGCATCTTATTAATATTTATCATCGGTGCACTTTCTTTTGTGCCTTACGCAGAAGCACAAGACTATGAAGTGGTTGAAAGCCTGTTTTCTGGAGATGTTACGCAAGGAGTAGATGTCAATCCTGTTACAAATCTCATCTACGTTGCAGCGCTTGGGGATAATTCAGTTTACGTCATTGACGGTGAAACCAATACCGTGATTACTACGGTCCCAGTAGGCGTGTGGCCGAGGGGAGTGGCTGTAGATATCGATACTAACCGTATTTTTGTGGGTAATTCACAAAGCGCATCCGTTTCCGTTATTGATGGATCAAGCAACATCGTGATTGATACGATCCCGGTTGGAAGCGGCCCTACCGAAGGTATGAAACTGAATCCCAAAACCGGGCGTCTGTATGTCACCAACTTTAACGACAATACTGTATCAGTTATCGATATTACGACAAATACAGTTGTTGACACCATTCCGGTAGGCAGTCATCCAGCTGGCGTTGCTATCAACACTAACTCTAATGTTATTTATATTTCAAATATATTCGAAGATACCGTCTCTGTAATCGACGGTAACACGAGTACGGTTAAAGATACGATCAAAGTAGGTTTTTGGCCGGCCATTCCCGATTACAATCCAGTCACCAACCGATTGTACTTACCGATCCGCTTTGACGGAGTTTGGGTATTTGATGGAACTACCAACTCCGTTATTGACACTATACCTGCTGGAGGACCAATGGCTGTTACGGTAGATGCCAGCAGAAATCATATTTATATAGTTAATCGCGAAGATATGACGGTGTCTGTTGTTGACGGTGCTTCAAACATTGTTGTAGATACAGTCCCTGTTGGTCCTGAACCACCGGGTGGCATTGAAGTAAATCCGATAACGAATCGTATTTATGTAACACATCAGGGTGAAGATACCCTTTCGGTGATCGCGTCGGTTGTGCGAGAAGTTGGTATCGACATCAAACCCGGCAACAAGCAGAACATAATCAATCCACGCGCAAAAGGTAGTATCTGGGTCGCCATTTTGTCTGATACTGATCCTGAATCTCCGTTCGATCCTTCATCGCAGGTTGATATTCCAACAGTAGAATTTGGACCCGACGGCGCAAAGGCAAATCGCCACAAAGTAAAGGACATAAACAAAGACGGGCTTGGAGACCTGTTGCTGCGCTTCAAGATCCCCGAAACTGGAATTTCCTGCGGAGACACCGAGGCGACTCTAACCGGTTATACATTTGACGGTCAGAGTTTTGCGGGAACAGACTCTATTAAGACTGTCGGCTGCAAACCTAAGAAGTGTCACAAGAATAAACATCACAAAAAGCATTATGATGATGACGATCATGACAATGATAAAAAGCATAACGGGAAACATAACAGGAAGAAATATCACGACAGAGATCATGACGACGATCATAAGAAACACTAAGGGAAGCAGCTTAACCTGAAAGGATAGATGGAGTAACGGCGGCTTTCGGGTCGCCGTTTTATTTTGAGCACACGGCAACAATCAGGCGAAGGTTATCGGGGGTGCAGGGGGTGCCCCCATGCCGCACTCGTAATTGAATATCAGTATTTGCTAAACGTCAACTGTTGGCCGGTAGTACCCCTTGCCGGCCCAGCAACAAATTGGTGATCAAGCGTCAGCGAACGGCAAGTATCTGGGCAACACAGGACATTCCTGGGGTAAGCAATTGAGTTTTCGGCTAAACGCGTACTTCCGACCCTTTCCCGCCATTCGGCGGATTCGATTGAAATTCGAGATTGTTGATAACGAACTGCTCTCTAAACGTAAGTACTTTCCCGTATTTTGAACATCTAATTAGATAGCAATTGATATCTATCAATGTTTTTCCGAAAGCATCCTGTTATATGTCTTAGAAAGAGAACGACAGGACGGCACACGTCGATAGCTTGTTTTTGTAAGCAGATATATAAATTACGAACATTATAATTAAACGGATCGGAGGTTAATCATGAGACACTTATTGCGATCACTCATCATATCTTTTGCAGTAATCGGTATTGCTTCGCCCAGCTTCGCGGGTGATGACCGCGATGACAACAAGTGGGATAGAGATAAGAAAGAGCAGAGCTATCAAAACAAGAAAGATAATCATGATCGATATCCCGGTAACCCGCTTAAGAAGATCATTGAACAGCTTGACGACTTGAACGATAAGCTCGATGAGTTGCTCGCGAATGGTGTCGATCTGCGTGGCGTCACGCAGAACTGGGATAAAAAACTGGATTCCACCAATGGGGATGCCAATGGCTGCGACTCAGACCGCTTCACGTGTATATGGCCGACAGACGAGCATCCAGATGGGGCAGCTGTGCGCGACAACGAAACGGGCTTGGTGTGGGAGCGATCGCCGGATATCGAGGTCCGGAATTGGTATGACGCTATTATTTTTTGTGGAGCTCAGGAGGTTGGGGGTCGAAAAGGCTGGCATCTTCCATTGAAGGAGCAGCTAGCAAGCCTGATTGACCCAAGTAATCGTGATCCCGCTCTACCAAGTCATCATCCATTCATAAATATACAAAACGAAACCTATCATACTGCGACAACAGCGCAGGGGTTCGATCCTACACGGGCGTGGGCGGTACAGGTTAACAACGCGGCTGTGTTTCCCACTATTCGTAAGATCCCCAATGTCCTTGTATGGAATTGGTGTGTACGCGGTGGCCAGAGTTTTGACGGACAAGATCTAGAAGATAGTCTTAACTGAGACTACTGAGCGAACAGCTCAACGTAACGTCGTCTCAGATATGCATTGCTTGGCTCTCAAGTGCCCTCGTTTCAGCGGGGGCACTTTATGTATAACGAATGACTGAAAGTGGCCGATTATCACCGTTGCCGCCCGGAATCAACAATGGGGGCTGAGAGTACATCGAACGGCAGGTGTGTAGCCGACAGGAGACCTTTAAAATAAGAAGAAATCATCACCTGCCTTCATAAATGAGCTGATACATGAGGTTTTATTGCTCGGTCAGCATAAAGCGGACATCAGCTATTGGGATGCATGAAACACCTTCCGCCTCCATGCGTTCGAGCTTCTCTAGGATTGACTCCCGCATCGCTCCGATTATCTTGGCTCGCTCTTCCTTAGTTTCGAAATTAGTCACGCTCATTTCCTGTTATCAACGACCCCTGAAGTATATACCTCGACTAAGTGCGCACCCTCTCCCAACTCTTCCAGGTTTCACTCGGTCGAATCGCTGACAGAGTCGCTCAGGTGCAGAGAGATTATGGATCAACCTGGGGCAGGTGTATGTAGGTAATTGCCGATAGTTTCAGTAAGAAAAAGCCGACATGGCTTTTATTAATAAAGCCTTAAGGTTTCATTGGTAACATAAATGCCGTTAAATAAGTCTAAGCGGCGACCATCGGATTCCCCCCCCACTGGTCGTCGTTTTTCTTTGCGAAAAGAAAACCCCGCCACTAGGACAAATCAGATTCTGGTGTCAGATCGTCGCCACTCCCCCAATCATCCAGCTCGTAATCGTCTGTCTTGTCGTCCCGCTTCGGACAACAGAAAGGGCAGCGGTCCTTGTAGCTGGTGAAGGTGTAGCGCCTACCGCAAGCATCACATTTTCTGGTGTCGGGCATGTGGTCAAGTATAAGACCTGCTGATACAAATGTGATTTTGTTGCTGCATAGAAAAAACACACCCCGAGACTGAGTCAAATCCAGGGCGTGTAGTGGTACTGATATGAGGGCTTATTATTTACCCACTGGTTACCAAGATATGGCATTACTCCCAGCCTGCATATTGTCCTGAGGTACAGACGGACAAAGAAAACCCCGCGCCAGGCGGGGCTTCAATCTAACAGACTTCGGTTACTGGTGGGTATCAATCCACTCAGAGCCGGATAAGTGGGTAATCTGATTGAGCGTTGGTCCCTCTTTCATGTCTATTGGTGATTTTAGGGTTGAAGGGGATGGATAAATAGCTTGTCAGAAGGTCTCTGCACAATGGCATGTAAGGTCTGCCCTATATATCGAACGCAACTTGAACAAACTGGGGCACCCTTCCGACTAGCTTTGTCTTATTTGCTTGGGTAAATCAAAGTCTACTGTAGGGCATGCGTAGGAAGAGCGAAAAACAGCCCACGGATGGGCTGTCGTTTATCACCTAACTCATTGATTTAATGGTAGCTACGGGTGGACTTGAACCACCGACCCCAGCATTATGAATGCTGTGCTCTAACCGGCTGAGCTACGTAGCCAAGGGGGCGTAAGGGTAACTGAAAACGGTACCTCCAGACAAGTTTCCCTGCTGATTCAGGTGGATGCAATCTGGCTGCTAAACGTTAAAGCGGAAATGCATGACATCACCGTCCTGTACGATGTAGTCCTTGCCCTCCAAACGCAATTTTCCGGCTTCTTTTGCACCATTTTCACCACCGAATGCGATGAAATCGTCGTAGGCGACCACTTCGGCGCGAATAAAGCCCTTCTCGAAATCGGTGTGGATCTCACCAGCAGCCTGTGGTGCAGTGGCGCCGACCGGTGTCGTCCAGGCGCGAACCTCTTTCACCCCGGCGGTGAAATAGGTCTGCAGCTTGAGGAGTTTATAGCCGGCGCGGATGACGCGGTTCAGTCCCGGCTCATCAAACCCCAGCTCATCCAGATACTCGTTGCGCTCTGCACTGTCGAGCTCAACCAGCTCTGCCTCAATAGCCGCACAAATGGCAACCGTCTCGGCACCCTCGTCTACCGCCCGATGACGCACTGCATCCAGGTAAGGGTTATTTTCGAAGCCGTCTTCACTGACATTGGCGACATACATCACCGGCTTGACGGTCAGCAAATGCAAGTCGTAAATCAGCGCTTGCTGCTCCTCATCAAGTGTCATACTGCTGACCATGCTGCCCGCATCAAGATGGTCTCGGACAGCCTCCAGCATGGCCAGTTTTGCCTTTGCCTCCTTGTCACCGCTCTTGGCAGTCTTGCCGGCGCGCGTAATGCCTTTCTCGACGGTCTCCAGATCGGCCAGCGCGAGTTCTGTATTGATGACTTCAATATCACGTAACGGGTCAACACTGCCGGAAACATGGACGACGTTATCATCATCAAAACAGCGCACCACCATGCAAATAGCATCGGTCTCGCGAATATTAGCCAGAAACTTGTTGCCCAGGCCCTCACCCTTTGAAGCACCGGCAACCAGTCCGGCGATGTCGACGAACTCCATGGTGGTGTTGAGTACCTTCTGTGGCTTGACGATTTCAGCCAGCCGGTCGAGACGCGAATCCGGCACCGGCACAATGCCGATATTGGGATCAATGGTGCAAAACGGGTAGTTTTCCGCCTGTATACCCGCCTCGGTGAGGGCGTTGAACAAGGTTGACTTGCCAACGTTGGGAAGACCTACGATGCCGCATTTGACGCTCATATTTATCCTGCTGGTTAAAGTCTGTTATTTCGCCGTGTGCAACTCTTTCATTGCCTTGTCAAGATTACCGGCAATGATATCCGGTAACACCTTCACGGCTTCGTCTATTGCCTGCTCAATGGCTGTCCTGTCATCACGGGATGCATTCATCAGAACATACGCCACCACATCATCACGGTGACCGGGATGCCCAATGCCAATACGCAAGCGCAGGAAATCGTTACCACCAAGATGCGGGATCAAGTCACGCAGGCCATTATGCCCACCGTGGCCACCGCCCTTTTTCAGCTTCACAGTACCCGGCGGCAGATCCAGATCGTCATGCACAATCAGGATGCTGCTACGTGGAATCTGGTAGAAACCGGCCAGTGATGCCACCGGCAGACCACTGCGGTTCATAAAGTCCAGGGGCTTCTGCAATCGACAGTCGTTGCCGGCAATCGAGCAGCGCGCAACCTCGCTTTTGTATTTGCTTTCGGACTTGAACCGGGCGTTGTACTGGCGGGCAACTTCATCTACAAACCAGAACCCGGCGTTATGCCGGGTCTGTTCGTACTTTGCACCAGGATTACCCAGCCCGGCAACGAGCTGTATGGCAGCCAAGGGTCAAAACCGCTTAGCTTTCGCCTTCACCGGCATCCTGGGCTTCCTCACCGGCGTCAACACCTTCGGCTGTCGGTGCTATTTCCTCGACTTCTTCAGCAATGCGTTTGACATGGAGGGAGACAACCGAGCTGTCATGATCCTCACCGCGCGCCAGTTCAGTCAGCGTCACACCGTCAGGCACTGTCAGGTCGGACAGGTGAATGGACTCACCCACATCGAGTGCAGACAGATCAACCTCGATATATTCAGGCAGGTCTTTCGGCAGACATTCGACCGCGACTTCTGTTAGATCGTGTGAAACCAGTCCACCCGCTTTCACACCCGGCGCAACATCCTCACCAATAAGATGCACAGGCACCTGCGTCTTCAGTTTCTCTTTGGCACTGACGCGCTGCAGATCCATGTGCATAATAATTGCCTTGCTGGGATGGCGCTGCAGATCACGCAGGATTGCCTGCGTCTCGTTGCCAGCACTTTTGACAGTCAGGATGTGCGAATAAAAGGCCTCATGATCGAGGCTGCGCAACACTTCGTTATGCGACAGTGTCAGTGCTTCAGGGTCCTTGTCGCCACCGTACATGATGGCAGGTACTTTACCCGCATGACGCAGGCGGCGGCTCGCACCCTTACCCATGTCACTGCGTGGTTCGGCATTCAATTCAAAACTTATAGCCATGTTACTTCTCCAGGTTAAAATGCACCTCGTGGTGCGGACAACTTCTTCCCCGCGACCAGGGAAGAAAAGATGCGGCAATGTCGCACCAGCAACATTGCCACGAAAAACAGTTTAATCCATATACAGTGAACTGACCGACTCTTCCATGCTGATACGTCGCATGGTTTCAGCAAGCATGGCCGCAATACTCAACTGCCTGATCTTGCTGCAGGCCTGCGCAGTTTTCTGCAGCGGAATAGTGTCTGTTACCACCAGTTCGTCCAGCTCCGAGGACTCAATATTCTCAACGGCCGAACCGGACAACACCGGGTGTGTACAGTAGGCCACCACGCGGACGGCGCCCTGCTCTTTCAGTGCCAACGCTGCCAGGCACAGGGTGCCTGCCGTATCGACCAGGTCATCGATCAGGATGCAGGTGCGTCCCTTAACCTCACCGATAATATTCATCACCCGCGCCTCATTCGGACGAGGCCGGCGTTTGTCAATAATCGCCAGGTCGGCATCGTCGAGGCGTTTTGCCAGTGCCCGCGCCCTGACGACGCCGCCGACATCCGGTGACACCACCACAATATCCGGGTACTTCTGCTTCCAGACATCACCCAGCAGGATCGGCGATGCATAGACATTATCAACCGGGATATCAAAGAACCCCTGTATCTGGTCGGCATGCAGATCCACCGTCAGCACGCGATCGGCCTTCACATTGCCAATCATCCGTGCAACGACCTTGGCCGTAATCGGAACACGTACCGAGCGTGGCCTGCGGTCCTGTCGCGCATAGCCAAAATACGGCACCACCGCAGTAATACGTTGTGCTGATGAGCGCCGCACGGCATCAATCAGCACCAGCAATTCCATCAGGTTGTCGTTCGTCGGTGCGCACGTCGGCTGCAACACGAAAACATCCTTGCCGCGAACGTTCTCGTTAACTTCTACCTGCACTTCACCGTCGCTGAAACTGCCAACACTGGCATCACCCAGGTGCAGGTGTAAATGTTCGACCACTGCCTGCGCCAGCTTCGGATTCGCATTCCCGGTGAACACCATTATCTGGCTGTCTGAATCCGATGTAGACATAGTGTTCATAGCTTATCTATCCTGCCAAATTTTACGTCAGTGCACATCGCTACGCGATGATTCCAATTGGCTGGGACGGCAGGATTATTCGTCGCTGCGCGCCTCACCCTGCGGGCCGCTGCCGCTCTGCGGCAACGTTCTCTC
>Ga0316193_10001977_pt1 | contig 14142 bp, 17 predicted proteins | sample MerIslsedime2_MG_FD_207735 | JGI IMG/M metagenome (GOLD analysis project Ga0316193, IMG submission 207735) | Coastal sediment microbial communities from Maine, United States - Merrow Island sediment 2 | ecosystem: Environmental > Aquatic > Marine > Coastal > Sediment | place: USA: Maine...
TGAGATATCTCCCTGAATTGTCATTCCTTCTGCCGAAAGATTACTGAATGTTACGGATAAAAACTCTATCTCATCCGTATTCAAATTAATGTCTCCATCCACGGTAACAGAACCTGATATCGTTATTCCCTCATCACAGTAATTGGAAAATTTGAAGGTTCCGGAAAAATCACCGGTCTGGTCATCGACTCGCAGCGTATAAGAGGCGCTACCACCACATGAGCCATCTATCGTACCAGTGTCTGTTTGAACAGCGGCAGCTGTACTCGTATCAACTCCTGATTTATCGGCCAAATCAATTGCGTTTTTAAAGAGCAGTGGTAAATTGATTGGTTTCGAGATAGTTTGTTTCGCATCGGTGACGGCGCTTTGTTCTAAACTTAAAGGTATGACGGCGACTCCAAGGTCTGATCCTATAAATGCCCCAACTACCAAATCTTGCGCATTCTCACCTTCAACCTGAGCAGGCGCGGTATTCCCAGTGTAACTTATTGAGCTGGAACCATCGCTGCCACCGCCGCCACCGCCGCCGCCACATCCTCCAAATATAAAAGATATTGAAATAACAGTCAGTGCAATTAGATTGAAAAGTTTGCTTCTCATTTTAATACCTCCTTTCTTCAACAAAAAAGCTAATCCACCATTAAACAGGCAGTTCGGCTTTTGGATTTAAGACAGCTTGCATCTGTCCCCCAGTGCGATGCTATTGTCTTTTTATCACAATGGATTTTAGCCTAAAAATATACTGATAACAATCTCATGGAGCGTTTAAATTCTTTTTAAACTTCATGTCAGCACAATTCAAAATCCGCTGTTAATGGTCGGTTATATCGGGCTTGTGGATTATTAACTCTGGGGGAGCGTCTGGGCAACTGAATTGAACTGGAAAATTCGGTTCTGGTCTACGAATCTGTTTTGGCAGGCATCTTTATGATTTTCTTCTATTAAAAATCGAATAATCTGTCAACAAGTGAATAGAAATCACTACATTGTTGTAATTTAAAGATCCAGCCTCGGGTTAAGGTAAATATCTTTTGAGATGATTGCCTTTCTGAAGATCAGCCGGAAAAAGCGTTTGATGGTCTTTTCTTTGGGCTTAAAGTGTTCTTTGATCCGCGGATAGTTGAGCACCCGGCTGATCTCTTTGATAATCTCAATGGAGGTGACCAGTTCAAAGTCCTGGTTGATCCACTGATCCTGGAACTGAGCGGATAAAGAGTCTTTTGCAAACAATCCGCTGATAAAAAGATTGGTATCGATAACGGCCCTGAGTTTACGCTCCATCGCTGCTTCCTATCCGGCTTTTCTTACCGCGTTGACTGCTTCATCCACCTACTTTCGATCTCATCATCCGAGTAATCTTCAGCCCCTTTTCTGAACTCGTCCACTACGCTGCGCATCTGCCGGGACCAGGATGCATCCGGGCGGGAAGGCATAATTTGTTGCAATTTGCTTTTGATAATCATGCTCTCAATGATGGTTTTAAGGGCCTCTTTATCTTGAGGAGTTAATGTTGAAATCTGCTCGAACTGTTCTAAAAGTTCTTTATCCTGGATTTTTGACGGGACAATGCCTTCGCCTTCGTCAAAAATCAGTTCGTCGGTTGTAACGGTAAGGGTTTTGGCGATATTTTTGATAACCTCCAGCGTGGGCGATGAATTGCCCTTTTCATAGCGTCTCATCTGAGCGATCCCAATCCCTGCCCTTTGGGCCAACTCTTGTTGAGTAAAGCCTTTATTCTTTCTTAATTTGGCCAATTTTTCTGCAAACGGCATCTCCAGTCCCTCCGGGTTATCGTTATTATATGATCGATTATTCGGGGTTTTTCTTGGTAAAATATATCATAAAAGATATTTAAGCTATCATCAAGAAGATCATAAAAAATATTAACTATTTTTCATAATTTTAGCAACTTTTTTATTAGCAGGTTTTTACAGAGGGGATTTTAAACAGAAAAAAAGTCAATCCATTGATGTTTTACCGAGCAACAAGTTGTGCTATAAGAATGCGGTTAACTTCAAAAAACTTATTTGTCTGGAAAGGAATGGCTTGCCACAGATATGCGTACCGCTTTGTCAACTGCCGAAGACTCCCGGGATGGTGTCAGGATTTTAACAGGTTTTACCATTGCACACGGGATCTTTCACTTTATGCAACAAAGCTTTGCGGTGATGCTCCCGGCCATCAAAGAGACTTTCGGTATCAGCCCCATTCAGATCGGCGCATTGATGACGGCTAAAGAAATCGCAATGGGCGTCTCTTCACTGCCGGGTGGTGTAGTATCCGATCGTCTGAAGCGTTACCGGGGCATTATCATGGCTGTTTGTATGGCCCTGTTTGGATTGAGCTGGCTGCTGATCGGTACTGCAACAATTTATTCCCATCTCATTGTCGGCATGGTCTTCGTGTCCATTGCTACATCTGTATGGCACCTGCCGTCAATGGCCGAAATATCCCGGCGCTTTTCCGACAGAAAAGGTGCCTCACTGGCTATTTTCGGTATCGGCGGCAGCTTCGGCGATATTTTCGGACCGGTTATAACGGGAATCTTATTGGGCCTGTTGGCCTGGCAAAAGGTTATTTCCATTTATGCCAGCATTCCTCTGCTCATGACGCTTTGGTTTATATGGGCATTTAGAGGTGGACGCCGGGCTGAACAATCGGAAGATCTTTCAGCCGGTAAAAATGTCGACCTCAGAACTCAGATTAAGATTGTCAAAGGTTATTTCAAGACCACCGCCATTTGGAAAGTCAACCTGGTGGCCGGTCTTCGCGGGATGTGCTACACAATCTACGTGACCTTTCTGCCCCTTTTCATGAAAGAAGATCTCGGTTTCAGTTCCCAATCCATTGGGTTTCATTTCGGGTTGCTTTGGGCGGTCGGGATCGTAGCCAGCCCGCTGATGGGTCACCTGTCAGACCGGCTTGGGAGAAAACCGGTGCTGGTACCCGCACTTTTATGCTCCGGCATACTGACCATCCTACTGGCTCTTTTCGGAAAAGGTATCATGTTTACGGTTATCATCGGCATGCTCGGGATATTTTTGCGCAGCGATTATGCCCTTCTGTCGGCGGCCATCCTTGACATTGTCGGTAAGACGGTGGCCACCACCATGCTGGGCGTGCTGTCCTTTCTCCGATTTATCATGGCATCCATCTCTCCACTGATTGCCGGCTATCTTTATCAGAACTGGGGGATGACAGCTGCGCTCTTTTTCACAGCAGCCCTGTTTGCGATTTCCGCTGTCATATTTGCCAGTGCGGATTTAAAACAAACGCGCGATGCGGATGTGCAAGCAAGTGGGAATTAAAAAGGAATGGATTCTTATCTTTGAAAAGCAATTGGACAGGATCAACAGGATCGTCAGGATAGAGCGGCCTTCGGCCGAAGGACCTCTCGTTGCAAGCGAAAAAAATCTTTACCCCGTTAAATCATATCTCAGTGAAATGTTTACCCCGTGAAATGAAAGCCTATTCACCTGGGGCAAAATCTATTCAACAGGTAAAAGCTCATTTAACCGGGGCCGTCAATCCGGTAAATCCTGCCTGCCCAATGGAATCTTTTTATCCCATTCCATCGGGGTCAAAAAATTAAAAACCGAATTCATTCCTAATCCCTTCGAAATTCGTTATTCGACTACCTGAAGTTTCATATAAGCGGCGCCGCTGGCCTGAACAGCGGGCCAGCTTAATCGAAATAGAAACTTTTGGGGCACGGTTCTCAAATCGGCCGTTGTTGGGTTTCGCATTTCGCAATAACACCGGCAAAATTTAGGTTGGGTTGAGTGCAACGAAACCCAACAAAGCCTGGAGTGGGCTCAACCCAACCTACAAAATGTAAAGTGGCCCAGTATAGAACCAACTCCAACTTTTGAAATGTAGTTTCACACGAGGCGAACCTGCGGCCTCGACAATCGCTCAACTTCCTACTACCGCATTTAACCATACAATCGATCCACAACAAACAACACCCAGCCTGAAATCAACAGGGCCCCGGCAATATTCATGACAAACCCGACCACAAGCATTTTTGAAAACGAGACGCCTTTAACGCCGCCAAAGGCCAAACCGTTGACACCCGTTGCGATGGGGCTCATAAAGGCGCTGGTGCAGGAAAGGGTGATGATGATGAGCATTTCAAGGGCGGAAAAGCCCAGGGTTTGCGCCGCAGGAAGGGCGATCACAAAAAAACTGAGCTGCACGGCAGTATTGCTGAGGACCTCTGTTGCAAAGGAGGTCGCCAGGGCAATCAATAAAAACAATGCGTACACGGGTATGCCGGTCGGTATAATCCCTGCGGCCCAGCCGGCAAAAAGTTCGTGGATCTTAAAGGCATACAAAATTGCCGCCAGCACTACCGCAATGCCGACAAAGAGAAACCCTCTGGTGGGCAGCTCGTTATAACAGTCCGCCAGAGTTAATAACACCTGCCTGGAATTCGTTTTAAGGTCAACTCTGACAGGGAAGAAAAAGAGAAACAAAATAAAGAGCAGGGTCAGAGCACCGGAAATGAGCAATATCAATATTGTTCGACCTTCAAAATACATCATTAATAAAGATAGAATAAAGGAAGACAAAAAGTAAAGTACCGTCATCCAGATAGTTATTTTCTGAAAGGGATGGTATGTTTTCTCGGCATCGAAGGGAAGCTGGATATGACGCTTTTGGTATCTCCAGGGACGTAGCACCACGGATATGATCAACCCGGCGATACCTACAAAAATAATGACCAGGGGGATGCCCCAGACGAGCCAAGATGCAAACGATAAATATTGGGTCCCGGGAATGTCATTCAAGACGGCATAGGTGACCAGGATGCCGTTTGCCGGGGTGGCGGTAATCGAGCCCATACCACCGATGTTCGCGCCATAAATGGTTGCGAGGGCCAGCATGGTCGCAATATTTTTGGAGGGACCGTTGGATTCTTCGTAAGAACGCCGCAACAATTCCAAAAGCGGGAGCAGGGTCAGAACGGTGATGGCATTGGGAATGAAAAACGATAGAAACGCCGAGATGGCAATGAGGTAAAAAAGAATTCTGGTTATCGAAAGATGCCTTTTACCGATAAACCAATAAACGATTCGATGGGGCAGCCTGGCCTTAATTATCAGACGTGAGACCACAAAACCGCTGATGAAGAAAAAAATGAGCTGAATTTTATCCATCGTTAACCGTCACTTCTGACGTCACCCCGAAACATTGAGAACAGGATGCCAATGGTGCACAGGGATGAAAAAATCAGAAAAGCCACCCGCACACTCTTCAGGAATTGGTCGTAATTTGCCGGTGAAATCGGCTCCCGGCCGATAAAAATTGCAAACACAACCATGGTGATGGCCATGCTGGCCATTTGCCCGAGCAGGCGCATGGTTGCCACCGTCCCGGATGCAATGCCAAAGTAGCGCCTCTCGACGGCGCTCATAATGGCATTCATGTTGGGTGATGAAAACAGGGAAAAGCCAAATCCAAGAAAGGCCAGGGTTAAAACGATTAAGACTTTGGATGTGTCGGCTCCGATAAAGACAAAGGAGAACAGTCCGATGGCCGTTATCATCATCCCTGCCGACGCCATCAGGCGCGGCTCAATTCTGTCGGAAAGTCTGCCCGCCAGCGGTGAGAAAACCGCCATCACGATCGGTTGGGCAATGAGGATCGAGCCGGCATACTGGGGAGGGATGTTTTTGATATACTGCAGATACAGGCTCATTAGAAATGTCAATGCGAAGGTTGCCGAGTAGTTGATCAACGCCGCCAGACTGGAAAAGGTAAACAGCTTATTTTGATTGAATAACCTGACCTCAAACACCGGATAGCGGACACGCATCTGGAGCCGGATAAAAGCCACGAGACCGGCCAGACCCACAATGATCAGATAAACGGCAACCCTCTGGGGCAACAACGAGGCACCGTAGACCAGGGCCAAAATTGAAAAGCCATACAGCACGCTGCCGCCGATATCCAGCTTTTCTCCCCGGGCGTCGGCCCACTCACCCTTTAAAAATTTAATGGTCATAAAGACGGATACGGCTCCAAACGGAACCACCACCGCAAAGATGCTTCGCCAGCCAAGATAGCGGGCGAGGAACCCACCGGCAAACGGCCCGACGGACAGACCGATATACACGGCCGAGACGTAAATGCCGATGGCCCTGCCCCGTTTCGAGGGCGTGAAAACCGATGTCAGGATCGCCATGCCGGTGGTGACGAACATTGCCGAACCGAAGCCCTGTAGTATCCGCATGACAATAAGCATCTTTATCGAGTAGGAAAAGACTGCCAGAAACGATGAAAATGTATACAGAACCAGGCCCCAGGTGAATATCTTTTTTCGGCCGTAAATATCGGCCACCTTGCCGAAGGGGACCAAAAAAACGGCGATTGCCAGCAGATGAGCTGTAGCCACCCAGCTCAAAAGAACGGCGTCGGCGGAAAATTCCGCTTGGATTGTCGGCAGGGCGACATTGACAGAGGAGATTGTAAACGGACCCATGAAGGATGATAGGGTGGCGACAATAAGGGCTGATTTTTCTAAAGACTTGTCAGTGGGCAACTCGTGTATCCTCCAGCTTCATAAATTAGCCTTGATTTAATAGCCAACGGGTGCTTTGTAAAGGAAAAAGATTTGGTTTTAACCTTTTGGTTGCCGGGAAAATGATTTGACCCGTGTTTGAAATTTCAATATTTTAATTGATAATCAGATGCCGTCAGGTATGATGGTTGGGCGAATATATCATGATTAACACACCAAATGACATTCATAGGAGGCAATGTATGGATCAACATCAACGCGATTGGAATGAAAAGGTGGCTGCAAAGATCATAAAAAACCTTGAAAAACGTCGTATGGCAGGCAGCTATACAGCCAGCGCCGCCAGAGCCAAAGACGAGGTTCTCGAGATGATCCCGCAGGGGGCGACCGTCTTTCGCTGTGGCTCGATGACGGCTGTCGGCATGGGCCTGTGGGAAGCAATCGCCGCATTACCGGGCGTGAGCCTGATTGATCCTTATCAACCCGATTTGTCACGTGAGGAAGGTCTGGAGCTCCGTCGTCAGGGGCTGACAGCCGACGTCATGGTTGCCGGCACCAATGCAATCACGCTCGATGGGCGACTGGTCAACCTGGACGGAATGGGCAACCGGGTTGCGGCGATGGCCTTCGGCCCCAAGAAGGTGATCCTGGTGGTCGGTATGAACAAGGTTACACCGGATCTGGAATCGGCCATTGCCCGGGTCAAGCACCATGCCGCACCGATTAACAACATTCGCTACGGGCTCAATAACCCTTGTGTCGAGACCGGCTTGTGTTCGGACTGTCGGTCGCCGCAGCGTATTTGCAATATGTGGAGTACGATTGAAGGACATATGATCAAAGACCGAATTCACGTCAAGTTGATTGGCGAGAACCTGGGCTATTAGCAGTTTCAATGATCGATTTTCCCGCTGAAGGAAAAGCACCGTTTTGATAGATGGAGCTGTTTGATATGAATCTTATTGAATACACACAGTGTGACGGTTTTGAGCTGGCTAAACTGGTTCGGGAATATGCTAATGCGTTAACCCATATTGGGCCATTCGTGAAACTACCAAGTGATGAAATGGTCTAATAAGATTAAAATAAACAGGACCTGTCCAATGCTTATAAAAGACGGACGTAACAACGTAGAAGCGATTTGTAGAATTGCTGACCGGTTCTTTGATGACGCCAAAAAATGCTCGTAAATGTTTGTCATCAGGAGTTTCTGAAACCCAAAATGTGTCCTCTTGGGCACATCGAACAATGAAAAAGGTGACATTCTCCCCCGGCGTAAATGAAACATCTTCGGGTTGCAGATTTGGTAATTGTCCCGGCGCTTCATGTTTAACGAGACCAAGAAGGCCTACGAGTAGCTTGCGGATACGATAAAGCTGGACGATCCACCATGGATAGTATGACAACATCGATGCAATAAATTTCCGTAATGTGGTCTCACCTTTAAAAACTTTCACATCGATGAAATCAGCTTTTTGGAAATATTTTTCTAATTCGCTAAATTTGAGTATGTATTCCCTTTTTATCAGCATATAATCTTGCGGATCAGGCGCGGCTATTTGCCTTCGCCTGCATCCTGTTCAATGATAACCGCTCGCGACCTCGTCGATTGTTCGCGTAAGTGCTTGATGTCGAGATACTCCTTGGAGTCAAAACACATGTGCATGTCTGTTCTGCTGTTGAATCGGATTAGAACAAGCCGACGAGGCGCCCAATCTCCTGACACGGGAATAATGCTGCCGGAACGAAAGACATATTCACCGCCGTATTTCTGGACAATCTCAGATGCCCTATCGATGTACTCCTGATACTTCCTATGATCAAGCACCTCGATTTCTGCGAGAAAAAAGCTAGGCATTGTCTCCTCCCGTCAAGAATGGCGTAAGAGTAAAATCGAGACGATTCTGTGCTGAAGCCTCCTTGTGTGCGAGCAATGAGCGGACAACCAAGGGATTCACTGCAAATGGAGGAAGCTCGAGCATCCGGACACATCGCTTGCATAGTTCCATCGGGTCGGGATTGTTGAGTTCCGAATTAGCTTTCATCACGACGGTATGAATGGTCTTTAGATGGCGAATACCGGCGCGAATCGCATCAACAGCACTTTGGCCGTACAGTGGGATCGCCCATGAGGAATAGAGCGCGGTCAGATTTTCAATCTGCGCGAGACGAACAAGCGAATTGGCCAGCGCAGAAACATCTTCGTATATTGGCATGCCGCCGGGCTGAGGAATAACATCACCACAGAAAAGAATGCCATTCTCCTCGGATAGTAGAGAAATCGATCCTGATGAATGGCCTGGTGTGTGTAAGACCCTGAAGGTTGAATCTTGGCCGAGAGACAGGATATCACCATCGGAAAGCCGACGATTTATCGTGACAGAACCGGAGACCAGTTTGGCGAATCCAGGAACGGGTCGTTCTCGCCCTTGGTGATCCGTATTCTCTATCCATACCTGTTCGTTCCGGTGTGCCCACACCTGTGCCCCTGACTGACGCTGGATCAAACATGCTGAACCAATATGGTCGGGGTGGGAGTGCGTTAGAATGATGATGTCAATGTCAGACAGGTTCTTGCCGATCTTTTGCAAAGCGGTCGAGATAATTTTTTCTGCTCCAGCAACTCCCGTGTCAATCAAGCAAAGCCGGTCGCTATCGAGCGCATATGCATATACAAAGCGTTCGACCGTTTTGTCGGGGCTAACGGGAATACCGAATGCAATCCTAACGGGGTGAATGTTTTCTGTCCTCATTTATGTTCCTTCCGTGATGCCAACGTTTCGGTTGAAGCCGAAGAGCTGGGGTCGAACCACGATGAACGCCTGACAATTAATGACCTTTGATTGATTGACATGGGTTCTCACACATTGTAGCCGCATAATTGAACAGCCTAACGCTAATAATCAGCGATGGCGCCAAGCAACTTGCCGCGTCAGCGTCGCAGACGTTCTCGCCATCCGCTGAATTATATTGTTGGGCGGTAAACAACTACACCAGTGTTGCACCCTCGGCCAAGCCGGGACGCGCGAGATCATTGATCCGCTTCAATGTCTCGTCACTCAGATTGATATCCACCGCTTTTGCATTTTCATCAATTCGTTCCGGCCGGCGCGTACCCGGAATTGGGAAAATATCCTTGCCTTGGTGTAAGAGCCATGAAAGAGCCAGCTGCGCGGGAGTGACATCCAGTTCCATAGCTTGACCGTCATCGGAGGCACCATAGTAGCCTTCCAGAACCATTGCACCATATCCCAGACATCCGACTTTCGGCCCGTTTTCTCCAAGTGAGTTTTTCTGAATCATTTCGCTTCTCTTTTGTATCTGTCGCCCAACAATGATTTATAAAGGGTGTTAAAACGATGCAAGAATCAGTATAAAAAATCAGTTCCTATTCCGAAAACGACCGGGGCAGCATCAGCGTTGGCAAATTGGCGGATTTTACCCTGCTCTCCAAGGACATTACTCAATGTGATCCCGACACTATCAAGGAGACAAACATATTAAAAACAATAATCGAGGATGAAACGGTTTTTGAAGCCTGATGACGTAAGTTTGCCCCCCTGGGTTACCGATTGTGACCTACGAAGGTTCACTTCTGTCGAATATTCGAGATTTGATCAATCTCGGCGACACCTCCGCATTAAAGATTATGTTACAAAATCTATTGATTTTTTCTCTTACCGCAGGTTCGAGTGGCGTTGCGATCTACCGAAAGTATCTTAAGTAATTTTCCTGGAAGGCATCGACGGCGTCTCGAAAGACCAGATAGTCGGCCATGCCCTCTTTGAGGGTTTGGCGCTCCGCTTCGGAAATCTGAGCCAGATAGCGCCTTACCATTCGAAGGCTTTGCAGTTGTTCTGTTTGATACGATGTCACTCGGACCGCTCCTTGTCAATCTTTCTCGATATTAATAATCAATTCTCCGGATCTTGAGGATCCATGTCAGTGTAAGGCCTGTTCTATGTCGGCAATGATATCAGACGCATCATCAATACCGACAGACAACCTCATCAAACTTTCGGTAACACCCAGCTCTGCGCGCTGTTTATCGGTCAGTTTTGCATGCGAGGTCGCCACCGGTGCACATATGATGGTTTCAACGCCGCCGAGACTGAGTGCCGGTCTGATCAAGTTCAGTTTTCTTAGGAATCCATGGGGATCTATTTTTTGATCGTCCAGTTCAAATGACAGCATCCCGCCAAAGGCCCGCATCTGTTTGCAGGCGATATCGAAACCCGGATGATCTGCCAGGCCGGGGTAATTCACTTTCCGGATAAGGGCGTTCGCTTGCAGGTGCCTGGCAATTTCCAGCGCACATAATTTATCGATGACGGTTTTCTGATTGGGCGTATTGAAATACCGGGGATAGACATTTTCCGGGATATCAAGATATTCAAAAGAAGAAGAAGTGAAGATCGGGGTATTGATTCCTTTGGTTTTTAAATCCACATAGGTCCCGCTGTGAACGCACTGTGTATCTTTTTTCATAACATGTCCCTCTCAACAGTGTAATGAGTACTTGGCTGCGACGATATAATATTCGGGTTGGGATTTCAACCCGTATAAACGCTTAATTATTTATACGTCGCGGGACTGTGGGAGGTTAGCCGAAAACAACTTGGCGCTAATAATTTCAACCCGCCTCCTTTAACAAGCCGGTTATGGTCTTACATTAATCAAGAGAGAATTTTTAGAATTCGCCACTAAATTGGTTGATTCATAAATCACAAAGAGATTCAATATGAATATTCGGCGTATGGTCTTAACCCTCTTCATACTGGCTGGATGCTCTTGGCCTCAGTGCTCGTGAAATGGGAAATAAATGAAATGATCAGGGTCGGTCCCGCAGGTTCAAGCGGATTGGGAAATCTGAAAGGAGTCGGCAAAGTCGCCGAGATGGGTCTGGATTGCATGGAGGTCGAATTCACTTACGGTGTTCGCATGGATCTCAAAACCGCCAAAAACGTCGGTGCTCTGGCGAAAAAGAAGGGAATCATACTTTCCGTTCATGCACCCTACTATATAAACCTGGCTTCGGATGAACAGGAGAAGTTTGTCGCCAGTAAGCAACGAATCCTGGATGCCTGTGAGCGGGCCCACGCCATGGGTGCGCAAAACGTGACTTTTCATGCCGGGTTCTATCAAAAACGAACCCATGAAAAAACCTATCAATTGATTAAAACAGCGCTTATGGATTTGAAAAATACCGTAGCGTGCAAGCGTTGGCAGGTGACGCTTTGTCCGGAAGTCACCGGCAAACCATCCCAGTTTGGATCTCTGAAAGAGCTCTTGCGGCTGGTGCAGGATACTGGTTGTGGGCTAACCGTTGACTTCTCCCATTTATACGCCAGACAACAGGGAGACATTGACTACGGCCGAATTCTTGATAGGCTGCCCAAAAAATTTCACGCGCATTTTTCCGGCATAGAATACGGTGATAAAGGGGAAAGAAAGCATATCAGAACCACGGGAAAATTTTTCGAGCCCCTGGCAAAGGAATTAGTCGGACGAGATTTGGATGTCACAATCATCAACGAATCACCCAGTCCTTATGAGGATGCCGCCATGATGAAGGACGTGTTACAGAAGCTGGCAGGGCAAGCCTCAACGTGCAAGACACAATCCTAATTTGTTTTAGCTCACTTGGGCGAATGTTACAAGCAGCATGCAGCGGTCGTAACCTTTGAACCTTAAACCTGGAACCATTCAACCCATATATCATTTGTCTTTCGCTTTCGCCCGCCTGGAAGCTTTCGCGGCCTTGGCATCCGCCAGTTTCTTTTTAAACACCTCATACTCAGCCTGGTCATAGGTACCAAGCTCCTTTGAATGCATCCGCCAGGTCTGAAGACAGAAATTAGCGTTATGAAAATCTTCTTCAAAGAGAAAGTCTTCAAAACAACGCAGGGAGTCATTGATGGATTTTTCATACAACTGGGTTTTGAATTCTTCATATTGGGCCTGATCAAACGTGCCGGCGTCCAGGGCGGTACTACGCCAGATATTCAGCGCAACATGACCGCTGTAAAACGCGTCTTTCTCCATAGATCTCTTCAGCCGCCGGAGCGCATTGGCCGCTTCTCGTTTCAGCATTTCCTGTCTGACGTCTACCCTCGGATTCTGCTCGGTTTTATCCTGGGAAATTGCAAGGGGCGCCAGGAGCAGCACCAGAAGCAATACGGCTGTGATGTTAAGATGCGTACAGGATTTTCCCAATTGAGAACGAGACTTTCTTTGCATTAATTTGTTTTCAAATCTTAGAATTATTTTGTTTCTCTCTTTCTTCCGTTAGGCAGTAGATCCCTTCCCCCTTTTGGGCCGGCCTGAAACACATGTTGTCGGATTTGCATGTCGCCGGTTTCAGATCACCGGCCCTCCAGCGATTGACCAAACCTGGTTCCCGAATGGCCCGAAAACGCAGGACTACCTGGATATTCCAAGCTGTCGCAACGCAGCCGGAAGGGATGCATCGGCGAGAATAAAAAAGTGAATTTATTTTTGATTTAGCCCTTCAGTCAGGAGATAACCCCCTGACGAACAATATAGGTCCATTCATCGAGGAGCTTTTGCCGGCTTTCTTCAACCCATTTCTCTCCGTTTAACTGTACCAGCTCTGTAATACGCGTGCACAGTATTTTCAGCTCTTTTTCTGAGCCCGGAATGTCCCGGGTACCCAAAAGCGTACACACTTTTTTCAGGTTGAGGGTCTTCATGACACCTCTCATGCAAAACCGTCCCCCTGTTTTCCGGATCAACCGGGGTGTTTTCCCGGAAAATGGTGTTTTGTATCACAGGGGCCCACATCATTAAAGGTGAAATATCATGCCTGTCCTGCTTTAGTCAAGATCTACGGCAGCGGATGCATCAGCCGTTGTAATTTAGGCTCAAAGCTCAAGGCTGAAAGCATAAACAAGGAGCAACTCCTTTTTTGCCTTGAGCTTTCAGCTTTGAGCTTGCATAATTGATTCGTTGTGAGTATTAATCAATTTTTACTCGGCCGTCAATGCGTACCCCCTGCTGTTTGAAACCCTGGACTTGCCACCGGATCACCGGGCATTCGGTGCGCTAATGATAGGCTATCCGAAGCTTAAATATCAGCGGTTGCCGCTGCGCAATGAACCTCGGGTGAACTGGAAATGATAGCAAAGCATTAAATGATTGAAGATTGAATAGTCAATTCCGGTTTATCCGAGAAGGGGAGTTCAAATGCGATTTGCAATTTTTGGTGTCGGCGCCGTCGGCGGCTATTTTGGCGGCCGATTGGCTCAGGCCGGGGAGGATGTCACGTTTATCGCGCGGGGCCCTCACCTGAAGGTGCTGCAGACAAAAGGTCTGCGGCTGGACAGCGTCAATGGTGACGTTATCCTGTCTCCGGTCACGGTAATCGACGACCCCGCCACAGTAGGGAAAGTGGATGTCGTTCTGTTAGGGATAAAAACATGGCAGGTTCCGGCAGCAGCAAAAGCAATCCAGCCACTGATCGGCCGGGATACGGTTGTACTGCCTTTGCAAAACGGCGTTGAAGCCGCCACCCAGCTGTCAGAGGTATTGGGCAGCGAGAACGTATGTGGCGGTTTGGCCAAAATCGTTTGTTTCCTTGCAGACCCGGGGCA
>Ga0316193_10001979_pt1 | contig 14139 bp, 9 predicted proteins | sample MerIslsedime2_MG_FD_207735 | JGI IMG/M metagenome (GOLD analysis project Ga0316193, IMG submission 207735) | Coastal sediment microbial communities from Maine, United States - Merrow Island sediment 2 | ecosystem: Environmental > Aquatic > Marine > Coastal > Sediment | place: USA: Maine...
GGGTCGAGTTTCACGGAGAGATATGGATCAACTGCTCCTGGCATCTGATGTGATTGCCAGTCTGCGGTTCCCTTTTCCCAGGCAGATGTCGGCCACACTCATGCGTGGAGTGGCCGCGGGCAAGCCTGTGATCATCACCGATGTGGAACACTGGCGTTTTCTTCCAAAAGAGTTTGTCGTCCATATTCCGGCAGGCGAGAATGAAGTGGAAGAACTGACGTGCGCCCTGGGTCGACTGGCCGATGACCCGGAGTTGTGCCATCGAATGGGACGTGCCGCCCGTCAATACTACGAACGGGAAGGCACTCCCGAGTTGATGGCTGATCGATACCTGGATGTGGTTCGAACGGTGACCGGAAAAAGGCCGCAACCGCACGAATCGCAACCATCGCGTCACCAAGACATGGTCGATGAACCGTTGCCGCTCTGCAAGCTGTGGGAGTTTGAGGACTCGATGGCGCCGGAGTTCAGCATCGCAACTGAGGTTTTATGGCCGGACGACCACACATCGGACTCCCGAAACGGGCGACTCGATTCCGACTCGTGGGCAACTGCGATGGCCCTGATAACCCTGAAACGGTACGGAGCGCTCACCGGCAACACCTCGGCTATTCACATAGGCGCCGGATCCAGCCCGCTGACCTTTTTTCTCTGCGGGAAATGCGCTGAGGTTTTTGCAGTCGACTGTTACGGAAGTGAGAGCCTCCAGAACGCACCGGTTCAGATGCTTTTCGATCCATCCGAGGTAGCACAACAGCCGTTCCCCGCGGAGCGTCTCGTGGTGGAAGGTATGGACATGAGAAATCTCCGCTTTCCTGACGGCCGTTTCGACGCCGCAGTGATTGCGAGAGATTTGGCGGAAGTTCGGGATCTTCAAGGCCTGGCAAATGTCAGCCACGAGGTGGGACGCGTCCTGCGGCCTGGGGGGATCGCGACAATGTCTCTGCGCTACCGGTTGGCGGGCCCCCCGGGGGAATCCGGCACTACCGATTGGGTTTCGGTTTCAGATGAGGAGATCGAACGATACGTCCTCAGCGCCGGAGGCCTCGAGCTTGTGGAGGATCTTCAACTCTCGGTGTCGAAGGCGACCTGGGAATCAGAGCGCGTGTTCCCGTCCACATCGGATCGAGTTCAACCACCGACGTTTTTCGAGATCGACGGCGGGTATTGCATCGCGACACTCCACCTGGCGATGCGAAAGGAATCAGGCGCCCGGCCCGCGGATTGGGCCAAACCGAAGCAACATTCTTTTTCTCCCCGGCTCCAACAACCGTCGGCGGCGACGTCTTTCTCCGTCTCGAAAAATGAAATGCAATCATCCGCTGTTACCGCGGTGACATATTCAGACGACCAGCCGAACGGAGCCCCTCCCCTTCTGCCACCGGAGGAAGAAGGACAGATCTGGCGCCGGACCGACCTTCCTTCCTTTCTCGATCGTTGGGATCAAGTCCGTGCACAAAGTTCCGTTGATGATCCGTCCGAGACACCTCGACTCGGCAGAGCGTATGGATTTCTCGGCAGATCACTTCGCAGAATACGGAATCTCGGAATCGCGTGGGACCTGCTGCGAGACCTGCTGCAAGCACTCGTCGACTGGCAGGTTTCGGTTGTGATCCACCTCAAGAAAACGATCACAGCAGTGTTTTCTCACCTGGAGCATTTTGGTACCCAGACATATGATCTCAGACAAGAGGTAGACTCCCTCACCACCCGCGTCGACTTTTTGAAGCGGGACCTCAGAGAATCGCGACGGCCGGATGCCGATCTCGAGCGATTCGAAGAGTTGCTGGTCTGGGCCCAAGAGACACTCGGAAAACCCGACGACGCAAACGCCCGTGAGATGCAGAGCAATGTCGTCCGATCCGCTGCTTTCGCTAAAGAGTGTGAGGAATTCCAACGAAGCCACCCGGCAATAACCACGGAGAATCTGGGCCTCCTGAATGAGCTCGTATTCCGTCTCTCCAACCCCGTCTCGGTTGAGGAGGTGATACCGAAATCTCCACAATCTACGGCTCCGCTTTTTTCCTTGAGTCGAGAGCAGTCTTTGAGCCTTTTTGCTCAACTGGATGAAATGGACTCGACAATTTCAGATGCTCAGGCTGTCGAGGTTTCCATCCAGGATTTGATGGCAGAGGATGTGTTGTTCGCCGCGGTGAAGCATTTCGGAGACAGAATGTCCTGTCTCGACCCCGAGTACTACCGTGCACCAAACGACCTCTGGATCAACATCGACTTCACCGACCGTTGTTGGGACAGGCAAAATATCTGGGAGAACGCTAGGTCGCGTCTCCAAAAGCCCGATGGGCGGCTGGTACTTGTAACCCAGGTCGATCGAGCGGTGCCGGAGGAAGCAGGGCTCGAGTTGATCGACGATGCATTCTTGGAACTGAATTCAGAGACGGTTCGAGTATTCGTATTTGGGTTTCGTGATCTCTCGCCGCGCAGAAATTAACTACGGGAACAGAACGAAGTCTTCAATCCTCCCGAGATCCCCCCAGCTCGAGAAGAACTCGCCGAGATCACTCACAAGCTCCAGGTTGCCTTCCGGTCTTGAAATGAGGTGCACGGTGTAGCCGATAGCCTGAGACCACCGTAGATACTCGATCGCCTCTACCCCCGAAACGCGCTTGAGCATTTCCATGCTTAACTCTGTCGTAATTACCGGTCGGTGTTGTGAAATCGTCTTTTCAGCACCTCTCACAACAAGAGCCTCGGCGCCTTCAACATCGATCTTGATGAAATCGATGTCCTGGCAGACGAGATCCTCACGTCGGGAGGTGGGCACCACTTTGCACGCCGGGTTCGAAATGAAACTGCTTTCGCGGCTCAGACAGCCGTTTGAGCCTATCGCGGAGCTAAAAGGGGAGCAGCCGGACCGATCGGAAAGGGCAACTGGGTAGAGCTCGATATTGTGAACCTGATTCGCCTCGACACTGAGCATCACCAAACGGCAATCATCTTGATTCGGCTCAAAGGCATATACTCGAGCAGAAGGCACCACGAGGCGTGACGCGCCAGAACACTGCCAGCTCGATTCACAACTCGTCCCGACTGGCTCTTGGGTTGTTGACTTGGGGGCTCACATCGGAACCTTCTCATTATTTTGTGGTGCGCTTGGATTTGATGTGCTGTCACCTGGTGTAGGAAATGACCCTAGACCGCGGGTCTCTTGGGCACCGCCACCTCTTGCCCGTGTGCCCCTCGAGCTCCTCGGCAACCTCCCTTGCCAGCCGCTCGCACAGCCCTTCCAGGCTTGAGTCGTCCACCCTCCGAGCCTGCAGGAACTCCCTGCCCCACACAAGGCGGGCTACGGCGAGGAGTTACCTTCGTTCTTGGTAGCGACCGCGATCAAACCGAGCCCTCGCCACGGCAAGAAACGATCAATCCGGGAAAGAATCGGTGTCATAGTGTCGAACACCTTGAGTTGAAAACGGCTCAGATGTTTTCTGCGCAGTACCCTCCCGTTCAGCCACCATCCTGGACGACCTGCGCGGTTGAAATCTCCAATATGCTCGATGGAGAACCCGGCCTCGAGGAGGTGTGCCTCAAGAGTCTTCCGATCATATCTTCGATGGTGTTCGAGGGCCTCGTCGAGAGATGAGAAGAGGCGTTGGTCCTGAGGGACGTAGAGAACGAGCCTTCCCTGAGCTTGAAGGGCTTTGTAAAGGTTTCGAAGAGACCCGATGGAATCTTCCACGTGCTCCAACACGTTCAGACAGATCACCGTGTCAAAAGAACCCTCGAGATCTTCAAAGGTCTCTGGATCTTCCAGGTCGACGATCGCCGTATCCAGGTAGGGTTTCCCCCTCGCGTAGTTTTCGAGGTACTGAAGGTAATGAGGGTTGATGTCGCTTGCTAGATAGCGGTCTCGCGGAATCAACTGAGACGTGATGTTGCCGAGGCCAGCACCGATCTCCAACACATCCATTCCGACCCACTGGTCGATTGCCGAAGACATCCAACCGTTGAATCGGTGCGCTTTTTCGAGGCTGAGAAGGATGTGTGACCCGTACTGGTCCGTTTGATAAATATCGTCAAACTTCCAAAATTTCAGTATGGAAGAAACCGCTCGAAAGCCGTCCTTCCAACCGATCTTCTTCCCCTCTTGATAGCTCCTGCCAAGGTAGCTGATCGGAACTTCAAAAACCCAAAAATGACGCTTGGCGATCTTGGCAGTGATCTCGACCTCGAACCTGAAGTCGTTTGATCGAATTGGGATCGACTTGAGAAGCCCTGATCGGAACATCTTGTAACAGGTTTCCACGTCCGTCAGGTTGAGATCTGTCGCGAGGTTGCTAAGAAATGTGATGAGCTTATTGCCCAATGCGTGTCGGAAGTAAATGACTCGACGTCTCTCTCGCAGTGAGAAGCGAGAGCCGTACACGACGTCCGCTCCGTCTTCGAAGAACGGTCGAACAAGCGATGCGAGATCCCGCGGGTCGTACTCGAGATCCGCGTCGTTGATGACGATGAGCTCTCCCGTCGCCGCAGCGATGCCGGTTCGCAGCGCGGCGCCCTTGCCCCGGTTGTTTTCGTGCCTGATCAAACGGAGGCGTTCGTGGGCTCGGTCGAGTTCTTCGAGAATTTCCGTCGTGCCATCGGCGGAACCATCATCCACCGCAATTATCTCGATCGAGTGGATTCCTGGAATCGTGAGTTCAGCGAGCCTGGAGATCGATGCGCGGACAAGGAATCTCTCGTTGTAGACGGGAACGATGATGGTCAGCGAAAAGGACTGCGGAAACGTCTCGTCGCTGGCGGTACGTTCGGGAGTTTTTCGGTTGTCGGACCCACCGATGGGTTCATTCGGCTGTCGCTGCACGACTGCGTCCTTCCTGCCTGGCGGCGCCAGAGTCTGAATCCATTACACATCTGGGCAGATTTCCGCCGACTGATCCGTGAAACCGCGGATCGACCGAATCCCCGTCAGTGGCCAAGAAGAGGGACATAATTCTAGATGCCCCAGATTGGCGGTTGACCGAGTGCTCATCTGGAGGCTCTCCTCCCGATCCCTCATTATTCGTAGTTTCGTTCGCCGAAGGCGCCTTTTGACTCCTTTTCCAGACCTTCATCTCAACTTCTCGATCGTCAACGATTTCACCGACAGCAACCCGACACCGTTGTAGTAAGTCCTGATTTCGGTCCTCGCACCTGAGAGCTGCCGCGGTATTGAAAAAACCGCAACCGCAACTCCTGGACCGTCGGGCGTCCGAATGTCTCCTCTCATGATTCTCGTCTTTTCGGGTTTTTGAACGAATACATCCCACCAGCCCAGATTAGTCCCTTCGGGAGAGTGTCCGGTATAGGACAACGTGAGCAGATATTTTCCTTCAGCTAGGTCGATATAGGGGCCGAACGTCAGGAAACCGGCTTTGTGGCGACCTTCTTGGGCCATCCTCGTGTCACCGACAATCTCCCCCACTCGCGAAGGGAGCTCCGACGCCATGAAAGTCTTAGGCGGGCCGGGTGCCGTACTTGTCAATCCGGCGCCAATCACGAACGCTGCACAGGTTGCCAAAAACACCAGCACTGAGCGATAGAATGCTCGCCGATCTGGAAGGTAAAACAAACCACCCGCGATGAGTCCACCCGCAAGGATCAAAAAAGCGATGTTTGGGCCGTACGAAAACGCCCACGATAGATTAAGCCAGGCGGGCAGGAAGGATTTGAGATTCGGGTAGAAGGAAGGGTACTCGGAGAGCCATAGAAACCGGCCTGCGTAACGCGGTGTCACCAGAGGTAGCAGCCTGAACGTGTATTGAACGTAAAGAACCGCTTGAATCAGGAGTAGCAAACCAAATAATAAATAGACTTTCCGCCCGAGATCCTCTCGCAGGCGCGAGAGCGCAAACACAACGACTGGCATCGCGACCACAACAGCCGCCCAAGCGAATCGTCCGGCGAATGCGCGCCCGCCGTAACTCGGGTGAAAGCTGTTTGGAACCACTATGGATGCGTAAACGATGAGGGTTGTGAGGCCAACCATCCAGTTTCGTCTCAAGAAAGGGATGAGAAACAACAGTGCCGCAAACAGCGTTGGATTCTGAATGAACACTCCTTGGAATTGATCCAGGTGAACGCCTATGAGGACCATGAGAGTTACTTTGCCTATGATCGCCTCACCAAAATTGAAGTAACCGGTCAGTCTGCCGAAAGCATGATAGTTGTATGCGCCGAGAAGTAGGAGTGAAGCGAAAGTGGGGCCGACGATCGCTGCAATCCTGCCAACGGATTTGTTAATTGCGTACGAATTAATAACCAGAAAAAACACCAGAACGAGCGTCGTCCCCAAAAATTTGATGTGAAACCATGGGAGAAAAGAAATCCCAATCGCAACCGCCCACTCCCACTTTCGAAATCTCTCGGCATCCGATTCCATCAGGAGCAACCAACTAATTGCTGTGAGACAGATGAGCCCCGCTGGGATCTCCGGATAAAGTTGGTTCGCTGCGGTGATGAACGGAAGCGAGACGGTAGCGATCAATACGATGAGGAATCGGCGTCCATGGCCGGTTGTATAGAAGCTCGAAACTCGCCAAAGCAGCACCACTAGGAAACCGCTCAGAAGAATCAGACTGATCTTGGCGGCGGCAGCACCGCCAATTAGATATGGCACACAAACGATGAGAGGCAATCCGATTCCGTGAGCGTTGTATCGCCCGTTCGGACCCTCGAATGTGTGAAAAAACGTAGGAAGATCCGGAAAGTCATCACGGTACGACCGAGTTTGTTCAAACGTGCCGTAATTTATGACTCCGCTCGCGATTGCCAAATAATGCGGCTCGTCCCCAGTGACTGGATACCACCGATTTCCTGACCAAGAAAAAAAAGTGACGAAACACAGGGTCCAGTAGACGAGTAGCAGAAGCATCAGGGGATGTCTCGCCAGCAAATGCTCGGCCACATTTTTCCGCTCGGGTCGTTGATTCATACTATGAGATTTCCACCCAAAACACGGAGGCGAAAAATTCCCCTGAAGAGGATATCGTTTTGATCGGTCCCTCCAGCTGCAGATTGTACACCACAGGCGCTGGTACGCTCGCCGGGTGAGCGTGAGTTTCTCAATCGGTTTTCTTCAGTTCCTGCTTGCCGGCAGCATGAGGATACAGTCCCGCGAAATGCATTACTTTCTTGCCAAACCTCTCCATTTGTAGCCGGAGGTTAGTCAGGGGCGGCGTCGCGATTTTCCCGAGAAGCTGGATCTGAAAATGAGATGGAACGGCTGATGCGGCTTCGTGCTAATTTCAACCCATGAATTATCATCGAATTTCAATCCCCTTCGTCCTGTGTCCTCTCGTCGGTGCCTTCGTGCTCGGATGTGGTTCCGACGCCAAATCCGGGGACAGCATACCCGCGAGGCCATCAGTTGAATTGAACCTGGTGTCCCTTTTCACCTCAACTGAAGAACTGACCGAGGCCGATCACATCGGCATTCTCTCGGGCAATCAGGGTCGCGGCGAGGCTCCCATGCGGGGACAAGGAACCCCCTGCGTTAACGAGCAAAATCAGGAAATCTATCTTCCACTCGGCACCGGCCTATCCTACTATCTACGTCTCGGTGAGGCAAAGAACCAATTGGAATTTGCCGGTGTCCGAGCGATCGACGCTGTGGGACAGCTTCGAGTGACCATCGCCGCTGATGGTTCGGGGCCGATTCGACATGAGGTTCCAGTTTCGAACGACGCAGTCAGCTGGAAGATACCGGACTCAATGGCAGGTATCGTGCAACTCACACTCTCCGCCGTACCTTCGCGGAGCACGGGTTCAACCTCCGGTGTGCTGGTCCTCGAGGAACCGTTGCTGCTACTGTGGAATTCCATGGGTGGTGAGGGTCGCGATTTGCGGCCTCCTCCGATCAAGCCACATGCCAACATTCTTCTTTACGTGGTCGATACTGTGCGCGCGGACCACATCGGGTTCTACGGTTATGACCGGCCGATCTCCCCACGTGTTGACGCGTTCGCCCAGCGTTCCATCGCGTTTCTGGATGCGGTGGCTCAGACGCCCTGGACCCGCGCCTCGGTGGCATCGATCCTCACCGGCCTGTATCCGGACAACCACCACGCGAACTCCGGCAACGAGAAACTGGCGGAGGAATTCGTAACCTTGGCGGAGATCTTTTCCAAGCAGGGTTACCAATCGGCTGCGTTTGTGACCAATGGCAACCTCGCACCGGAGTTTGGTCTGGATCAGGGATTTGACACGTATGTGCACCTCAAGGAACGGGGTGTAAAGGTCCATCGACCAGCCGAAGAGCTTCACGCGGAGGCAATCGGCTGGCTCGGCGAGAGATCGAAAGAACAACCCTTCTTCCTTTATGTCCACGCGACCGATCCCCATGCACCGTACACTCCACCGGCGGGATTCCAGAAAGAATTCGCGCCAAATCTGCGGCATCCGGAAGCGAGTTCACTGCAGGTAATAACTGAGCTATTCAAAGGCGAGCGACAAGCGGACGACGACCTCCGGGAGGATCTTGTTCGTCTTTACGACGCGGAGATCGCGTATTGGGATCATGAGTTTGGAAATCTCCTCGACTCTCTGGAAAACGCGGGACTCGCCAACGATACGATCGTGGTGCTGGTCAGCGATCACGGAGAGGAGTTCGCCGAGCACGGAGGATGGCAGCACTCCACGTCTGTCCACAGCGAACAGATCCAGGTGCCCTTTGTGATTCATTTACCTCTCGAGTGGGGCGCAGGCACCAGGGTTCCAACGCCGGTCCAGCATGTGGACATCTTCCCGACCCTCCTCGACCTCCTCGGGCTCGAGGACGAAGAGGTGGAGGCCCAGCTTGACGGCCGGTCTCTCCTGCCCCACATGATAGGAGCTGACATTGCCGACATCAACGTTCGATCTTCGCTGCGTACCCGGTCCCGGATCATCACTGACTGTGTAGTCGGGGGAGAATTCAAATTAGTCCGACGCTGGAGCAACAACGAACCCACCATCCGGTTACTTTATGACCGGGCCCTTGACCCCGGCGATTTTCACGACATTTCAAATGAATACCCTATAGCTGTTGAGTTCTTTGATCGGCAGCTCCCATCGGCTGCGATCGATCCGGGATCACTCCCCCGCGCCGAGATGGAAAGTGAAACTCGGGACGCCCTCAAAGCGCTGGGTTACATCGAGTGATGAACTTCGGCAAGTTGTGACGAATCTGTGCCCGATTGGCGTGAGAGTGAATAGGCGGCCAAGGATTTGGAATCTTAAGCCGGCTTCGAGACGATGAACCCCATTGAAGTGACAGTGAACTGGCCAATTTCAACTCGGAGATGGGGGTTGTGTGTTAATGGTTGCGTGTCAACGTTCAGGTCTGCCGGCATGGTGCCAACCGACCAATCGACATCAATACTGAAACCGTCTGTTCGAAGGTTCTTAGCCAGCTTTTCTATATCCCTGCGGCGGTAAAACACCGTTTCGCCCTCGCAGAGGGTGGCGTCGTTTGAGGAAAGGTTGAAATCGGTGGTGTGAACAGCAACACCTCCGCGCTTGAGACAGTCCATCGCATTTCGAACGAGAACCCATGCTCGAGGCTCCCGAGGTGTTCCAACGCGCACGATGACCATACGAATTCAAACTCACGCAGATCGTCAGGTATGTGGTTCATATCGGCGAATTGAAGACTGCAACGTTGTCTGAACAAATTGCGGTCGCAGATTCCACGCGAGTTCATGGATTCGAGACTCGACGCGTGCTGATTCGACTCAACCCAGCCGCGTTGTTTCGCTACATCAGGGAATAGATCGGTAGCACAGATCGACGCCCCGAGGCTGCAGAATAGTGCAGACAGAGGCTCTTGCCCAACAGCGAAACCCAGTCCTGATTTCCCTGATTCGAGGAGCCCCCGCTCAAACAAAGCCTGCGCAACAAAACACCACTCCCAAATCTTACGGTGAAGGTGGTTTCGATATTCCCCCAGAAGCTCGGCCCAATCCTGAAATTCTTTTGACTCGAGCTGCTGTTGAGAGCAAATTCCGGATCTCAACAAGGTTTCAGGGGTGCTCTCCATAACGTCGGCTCCAAGTTCCAAACGGATACAGTTTGAATTATGGACTAAATAGTACCATCAGGGATGTCTAGCATTATTATTAATCCAATTTAAAGAATACGTTTTCTCAATTCGAATCATTTCCCAAATTGCCGCAATTAGCTCTTTATTTGCTCCAACCAAATTTGGGTTAAAAAATTCCCAAACGATCTCCTTTTCTCGAGTTACCTCAAACGCACGCCCTTGCTGCGTTTCGGTAATCAGGGTATTGCCATTCAGAAGACGCTGGGCGGTTCCACTTCCGATTGAATAGAAAGGCGACTCACTTGTCCCCGAATATGACCACACTACATCCATATTTTCCAAGCTATATTCTAATACTATAGAAGCCTCACCACTTCCGAAGTTATCGAATAATAGCATATTTCCACTCTCTAAAACTTTCGGATCATGCTGACCCCTAAATCTTTCTTGATATACCCAAACTGCCAACCCAGACTTCTGATCAACCACAGCGATAGCGTCTAAAGTTCTAAACGACGTTAAAATATTACCTTTCCTGAATTCAGGGAGAATGTGTTCCACTCTTCCATCGAGAACCTCTAATGTATTCGTGTGAAAAATATCGAATGCAGGTTGTTTCTCAGGATTCTTGAAATTCATCTGACGTTTCATTATCGATTGAAATTCCGAATTCTCAATACTTGCGAGTAAAGAGATTTCCTTCAAGATTTTCCCGTTCTGATCCATCAACGTAAGGTAATCCTCCTGGACAGGAACGTCACCTGCTATTCTCGGGATAGAGTTCAGCTTATTGGTTAAAACCCAGATGTCGCCATTTTCTAGAACCTCAAGGTCATGATGAGCTCGATTATCATTCTTCCATAAAATATTCGAATCCTTATCCAGTTTTACTATCCCGATATTTTCAAATATGGCTAAGAGATCGCCGTTTGGATATAGATATACTCGGCGCCAGAATTTGGTGTGTTCAACTCCATCAAAATTTTTTTCAGGCCACACCTCATCTATATTGCGACTCCATTCGTGCAACGTATTACCCTGCATATCAACTATATATGCGCTCGGTTTATGCGGTGAAGAGAAAAAATTCAGACCATCATAGGCCTTCTCTTTATTGTAAATTGTAACATTCGTCTTTTCGGGAGGCGGTACATACCCACTGAGATAACCTAGCGCTTCCAACTGTGAGATCTGTTCCGCAGTTAAGCCACCCCCAGGATTTCGAGGTGAATTATTTTCCTTGGAAACTGAAGTCTTTTCTTGTGATAAAACGTTGCTCGAAGAATCGACAATAGGGATTACAAAAATCATGGCACAACAAAAACCTAATCGGAAGATATTGTTGTAATTCAGGATGTTTCTAGAAATCACAGTACCATTCCTTATCTTTTGCTTGTCGCCGGTCGCGTTTGCCGTTCGGGCTTTCCTAACGAGGCCATTCCCGGATTCGCAATCTTGTCGTTGCCACAGAGCGGGTGGAGTTTTCTACGGATAGCGGACTCCAAGACACGACGGCGCGATTCATGATTCAAGAGAATTTCCGGCTCCACAAAATGATCTTGGCTCCCCGAGGAGTTCACCGGAATCTCTCGACCGAATATTATTAACACACCGCAAGGCTGGATCAACAACGAACCCTTGGGTCGCTCAGTGTATGACCGTGTCGCACACCGGAGAGGGTTACGACATTTCAAAGGAGAATCCAACTGCGTTTTGAAGTTTTTGGTCGAAAGGCATCCCCGGTTGCGATCGATCCAGGATCACTTCCGAAGGCCTAGATGGAAAGGTAAACTCCGGACGCCTTCAGAGCGCTGGGTTACATCGAATAGACAATTCCCTTGCTTCGCTCTTTCGAGGACGTTCGAGCGCGTTCCTCGAACTACCCCTCGATCAAACAGCGGACAGCGACCAGCTGAGCCGTTTCGAGTGGTATCTTTGCGTCAATGGGGAATTCTCGAGCAATAGATGGCGTAAATGAGGAGCGCAGCATCGACATCGTCATCCCGGTATGCGGTGCAGCAGAGGCTCTTGAACGCTGCCTGGCGAGCGTTTTCCGCCACACCTGCCAGCCGCCGCACCATTTGATTGTCGCAGTTGACGGCCCTCAGGGCAAAGATGTTGAGAAAGTTCTCGCGCGTAACCTCGACGGTCGGCGCGAACTCGTAACGCTGCTGCACAATGAGGTCAGATCAGGCTTCGTCGTCTCCGTAAACCGTGGAATGGCGGTTTCGAAACGCGATGTTGTCCTCCTCAACTCCGATACTCAGGTCTGTGCCGGGTGGTTGGGCAAGCTTCAAGCGGCAGCCAACTCCGATCCGGCTATAGCAACGGTGACCCCGCTTTCCAACAGCGCCACGATCTGCTCACTGCCCGAATTCCTGGAAGACAACCTGTTACCGGCCGGCGTGTCGACGGAAATGATGGGCGAAATCGTAGAACGGGTTTCCGAGCGCGAATACCCCCGGCTGCCGACCGGCGTCGGTGTGTGTTTGTATATCAAAAGGTCGGCCCTCGACGGCGTCGGATTATTCGATGAGTCGAAGTTCGGACTCGGATACGGCGAGGAAAATGAGTTCTGCATTCGCGCCACGTCAGCAGGGTTGGAGCACATCGCCGACGATGCCACCTTCGTCTTTCATGAGGGACAGAAGAGCTTCGGCAGCGACAAGGAGAAATTGACCAAAAGGGCGATGCGGACGCTTCGGTCGATCGACCCAACCTACGTGCCCCGCGTCGCAGCCTTCATCCGATCCGACCCCCTGGCCGGAATCCGGGGAAGGGTGGCTGATGAACTCTGCCGAACCCAGGGGGTTTCGATTGCCGGCGGGACCAGTCAGCCCTTATCGATTCTCCACATTGTCCACGGTTGGCCTCCATTCGACCATGGAGGAACCGAGCAGTATGCCTGGCAACTCGCACGTGGGCAGGTCCATCGCCACAGAGTATCGGCCTTCGCGCGCATCGAAGATCAAGATCGCAACACTGGGCAGCGGTTGGCCTATCTGGACAACGGCATCCGAGTACGGGCAATAGTCAATAACTTCGATCGCCGAAATCCCATCGCACGAAATGCCATGAAGGATCGAATTTTCGAACGTGAGCTCGAAATTTTCCTGGACCAGACGCGGCCGGATCTGGTCCACGTCCATCATCTGGCTGGGCACTGCGTTTCGCTCATGGGCGTCGTCGCACGACGGCGGATTCCAATCGTCTATCAGGTGCAAGACTGGTGGGCCCTTTGTGCGCGCTCCAATCTGTGGCGTCCGGACGAATCCCTGTGTCAGGGGCCAAAACCGAGCCAATGCTCGCGGTGCCTCCCGTTAACGAAAAAGCCACCACGAGCTCTTCTCAACCCATTCTTGTATCGCGTTCGACGGGGTTTCATGAGGCGTCACCTTCGAAAGGCTGACGCGTATGTCATGGGCTCCCGGACGATCCGCACCTGGTATTCCAATGCGGGATTGTTGAACCCAGATGCTCCCGTGCACGTCCTCGAGTACGGGGTCCCCGCATTTTCCGGTCATCACACGCCACCCCAAAATGGTGCCTGCCCCATCACGTTCGGATTCATCGGAAGCCTCATGCCACACAAAGGAGCACATATCGCGGTGCAGGCTTTTCGAGGAATCACGCCCGGCGCCGCCCGACTCGTCCTCTGGGGAGATCCAGACGCCGACCCCGACCATACTGCCCACCTGGCGGAACGATCCGACCCAGGAGTAATCGAATTCAAAGGCGTTTTTGAAGAAAACCAAAAAGCCCAGGTTTTGGAATCATTCGACGCACTGGTCGTTCCATCGGTGGGTCTCGAGAGCTTCGGGATCGTCGCCCGCGAAGCCATGTCGGCCGGCGTACCCGTCGTCGTCAGCCGTCGTGGGGCGCTCGAAGAACTGGGGATCGACGGGGTGTGTGGCGCCGAGTTCGCGCCCGAGGATCCCGCCGATCTCAGGCGCGTAATTGACCGGCTGATCGACAGCCCGGAAATCCTCCACACCTGGAGACGAGCCCTCCCTGCAATCGCCACCGTTGAAGAACACGCGGACGAGATCGAAAAGATTTACCGGCAGGTACTGCAGGGGTCTCGATGACGGAAGAATCAAAAAGCTCTCTGGCCCTTGCCG
>Ga0316193_10001981_pt1 | contig 14133 bp, 11 predicted proteins | sample MerIslsedime2_MG_FD_207735 | JGI IMG/M metagenome (GOLD analysis project Ga0316193, IMG submission 207735) | Coastal sediment microbial communities from Maine, United States - Merrow Island sediment 2 | ecosystem: Environmental > Aquatic > Marine > Coastal > Sediment | place: USA: Maine...
GGTGTAACCCAGTATACGCCGCGCCATACCTGCTGAGGCAACTGTGTTGGCAGTGACCAGGCCGCTGTCACGCAAAAATTGTGCAGCCACAAGGCGTGGCTCCATTTTCTCATTGGCCACACGGCGATTCAGCGTTCGCATGGTGGCCTCGTCAATCCTGCTCCCCAGGTTTAGCAATACCTCAGTTACCGCACGTGGCAAATCCTTGCGTGCCAGTAGCACTGCGTCGTAGCCGGGAAAGAAGGCCTTGTCGTCCAACAGCAGGCGCAGGTCAAACGAGTCGAGCTCGCCGTCCGTGGTATAGGCATCGGTTACGTCCAGCTTGCCGCTTTCAATAGCTCTATAAGCGAGCGCGTGCTCTATGCCGCTGGCGCGTTGGGGCAATCGGTACGCAGCCTGAAGGGCGGGCCAGCCATCTCCGCGGTTGAGGAACTCCAGTGAAAAGCCGATATTGAGGTCCGGGTGCTCGGCGAGTTCACTGACCAGCGTTATGTTGCGGCTGGCGGCAATATCTTCCGAGATGGCGATGGCGTAGCTATTGTTGAATCCGAACAAAGCGCCGATAGCGAGATCGCGGTCGGCCAGGGCTGCGTGCAGCTGTACCGCGGTTATTTTCGGTTGCCGCAGTACGGCCTGGCTGAGCGTTCCCGTGTATTCCGGATAGATATCAATGGATCCTGTTTGCAGGGCCTCGAATGCAATGAGCGTACCGCCCAGGCCGAGTTTTCTCTCTACCGCTATTCCCCGGCTTTCCAGTATCTGGGCAGTGATTTCCGCCAGTATGTAGCTCTCCGGGAATATCTTGGAACCAATCCGGACGGCCTGCGATGCTCCCGCGGATTGCAAAATGTACAGCAGGGCCGCAGCCGACAGGATGCACACTGCCAGCCCGGCCATTATTGCGCTGCGGCGGGTCATTGCCCCGTCTCAGCCATTAGCAGCTGCAGCAATTCATCCGGGTCCTTGTCGGGGTTGTCCTGCCGCAAATCCTCAGCTGTCCTGCTGCTGATATGCCCCTCTTCCATCACCACGATATGGTCCGCCAGCCGCATTGCCTCGCGCATATCGTGGGTCACCAGCACAGCAGTGGTTGGCTCAGCCTGATGCAGTTGCAGCAATTGCCGGTGAATATCCGTGCGGGTGATGGGATCAATTGCGGCAAAAGGCTCGTCCAGCAGCAATATTTCCGGGCGCAGCATCATGGCCCTGCACAGGCCCACGCGTTGCTGCTGTCCGCCGCTGAGTTGGTGGGGGTATTTATCGAGCTGATCATCTGTTAGCTGCGTTAGCGTTAACAGTTCTGACAGGCGTTGCCGAATGCGGTCCTGCTCCCAGCCTTCCAATGCTGCCAGCAGGGTAATATTCGCTCTGGCACTGAGGTGGGGGAACAGGCCCGTACCCTGTACCGCGTAGCCCATTCTGCGCCGCAGGCGGGGCAGTTCATTATGGTCCAGCGGCTGCCCAAAGACTTCTACGGTACCTTTGTCCGGCACCACCAAGCCGTTGCAGGCTCGCAGCAGGGTGGATTTGCCGCAGCCGCTGCGGCCGATGACAGCAGTAATGCAATTGTCAGCAAATTCCAGGCTGACGTTGTCCAGAGCGCGGGTATCTCCATAAGCTTTGCAAACAGAATTCAGACTCAATACAGGCATGGCTACCATCTAAACATGACGGCAGTGAAATTGGCAGGGCGTGTGCCGGTGGCCGCGCTTGTGTCGGGAAGTTCAACTTCAGGGCTGAATTTCCTCGCCTCGCTGATAGCGATCCAGTTCATCCGGATCGAACCCCTGGTCGTTATCAACGAACTCATCCCGCAGAAAATCGTGCTCGGGTGGCAGCGTGGTTTCCTTTACAACCAGCCAGCGGCATACCTTATCCACCAGGGTCTTGTTGCGCGACGAACGACCCGCCATCCATATCGCGAGCTTCGCGGATCGCTCCTGCTTTCTCAGGTAGCGTTCACTGCTGGTCATACTGTGACCTCTGCATCAACCTCTTCCACCCGCGCAGGGTCCGCGCCTGGTGTCACTTTGTAAATCTGGCAGGGCACGCCCTTAAGGTGCGGGATACCCTGTTCCCGGTCCAGGAATTCGTCGTCGTCGCGACAGAGCTGCGCATCGGCGTATTTCAATGCACCCGACAGGTGTCCCGCGCCCTGTTTCATCTCCGGTTTCCACCAGCCATGAGGAATACGGATCAACCCGTCCGGCATGGAATCACGAACAGATACCTTGATCGAAATCCTGCCAAGCTCATTGGCCACCTCAACCCATTCATCCTCACTGAGATTGTATGCCCGGGCGGTGCCCGGGCTCACGAACATGATGGGTTCCGGGTGACGTTTGCGCATTTCCGGAATATGCCGATGGCCGGTTTGAAAGTAGCCGTCTTCACGAACGCCGGTGAACAACTTGAGCGGGTAGCTGGGATCATACGGCGGGTCCTCGCGGAAATAGGGCAGTGAATCGAAACCCAGGTCTCCCAGAATCGATGATGTCAGTTCCACCTTGCCGCTGGGTGTGGCGAAGCCGGTTTTTTTGTACTTGCGAAACTCCGGTTTGGCGAAGTGGACGTCTGTGGTTGCGACAAATTCATCCCAGCCCATTCCTGTTCCCTTGAGCCTGTAGTCGTAAAATGACTCCAGGGTGTCCCAGGGCACAAGTTCGGGTCTATCCAGTGCTTTCGCCATCTGCTTCCAGAAATCGAAGGTGCTGCGTGCTTCTCCCGGTGGTTCCATTGCCTTTTCCGAGGTGCGAACGGTGGACATCCAGCCAAAAGTGTCCGTCAGCCAGGGGCGCTCCAGCCAGCTGTCTGCAGGCAGAATGTAATCTGCCAGTTGGGCTGAAGGCGTCATAAACTGTTCATGGGCGACGATCAGGTCCTGGTTCATCATCGCCTCGATGATGAGCGGCATGTTTGCATAGCTCATAATCGGGTTATTGCCGAGGAAGAAAAAGGCTTTAACAGGGTAGGGGCCCTGGCCAGCCATTGCGCGGAAAGTGGCAGAGGGTGTTGCCATGTGGCAGCCCATTACCAGATTGGCGTACTCTTGCCCGTAGACCCGTTTCGTAGGTTCCCGGAAGCGTTCCTGGGCGCGGTAGGTGAATGCCGGATGCTCCTGCGAGCCCAATTGTTTGGCCTTTTGCTCGTCAGACAATACTTCATGCATTTCAATCTCGGATTCGTTTATCACGTCGGGATTGAAACCCTGCAGCAGTTCTCCGCCGGGGACATCGACGTTGCCGCAGACTGCGCGCAGGATACATTGCAGGCGAATGGCGGATGTCGAGTTGCGCTGCATGTCGGTAATAGGTGTCCAGGGAATAATTGCTGGCCCGGAGGTGGCGTACATGCGGGCGGCTTTGGCAATCATCTCGGGGTCGCAGCCTGTCAGTTTGGCAACGCGATCCAGTGGGTATTCGTCCACTCGAGCCTTCAATTCCTCAAAGCCAATGGTCCAGTTGGCGACGAAGCCCTTGTCGTAAAGCTGTTCGTCAAAAATGACCTTGAGCCAGCCAAACATCATGGCGGTATCACTGCCGGCTTTCAGCGGTAGCCAGATATCCGCGCGTTCCGCGCTGGAGCTTTTGCGAGGGTCCGTAACAATCAGTTTTGCGCCCCTGGCCTGGGCGGATCGGATGTAGTTATAGATCGGCGTCCAGCTGTGACGCCTCGGGTTGTGCCCCATGAGAACTATGCATTTTGTATTGTTGAAATCGCCGAACGGGAACCAGCCGTAGGTCAATCGGTTCACTGCAGCGGTATTGCCCGCACACAGGGCAACGCCACTGATCCAGTTGGGCGAGCCTATGTGGTTCATGATTCGCCTGCCCAGGCCATGGTCGGTAGCCGTGTTCCACTGGCTGGTAGAAACGGCCCAGGCCTCGGGGCCATGCTGTGCAATAACAGCTTTGAGGCGAGTGCCGATATCGGCGATGGCATCTTCCCAGGAGACCTGCTGCCACTGGCCAGAGCCGCGTTCACCCACCCTTTTCAGGGGGTGCAAAATTCGATTCGGGTTGGCAAAGCCTTTTGGCGCAACAATCCCTTTCATACAGATATTGTCGCGAAAGATCGGGTTGTCAGAAGAGCGCACTTTGACCACGCGGCCCTTTTTGACTTCACAAACCACGCTGCAGGCGATGTCACAAGTCTGGCAAATGGTTCGCTTGGTAGTCACACCGGGTTTAACGGGTCGCTCAGTGTATTTGGCGTCTACGATGGCCTGTGGGTCAAACGGGGCTGCTGCTGGCATTGTGTTCTCCCTGATTTTCAACAAGGTTAGTCCATAAAATGGACTCAGTCCAGAAAAGTTGATAACCTTTCCGCCGCATTCAGTTTCGGGAGGAAATCAGGCCAGTATGAAGTGGGAAGATATCAGTGAGCAACAATGCTCCGTCGCCAGATCGAGTGCCGTCCTGGGTGACCGCTGGTCGCTATTACTATTATCGGACTTTTTCCTGGGCGTTCGCCGCTTTGATGATTTCCAGCAGCGGCTTGGTTTGTCGCGTACCACGCTGACAAATCGGCTCAAACTGCTGGAGGATCACAAGGTGATCAAGCGCTCTTTATACCAGCAGCAGCCAGCCCGGTATGAATACAGGCTGACGGCCAAGGGCCGGGATTTGTTTCCGGTAATCTCTGCGCTGGTGACCTGGGGCGACAAATACTATTTTGACGGGCTTACCCCGCCAATAATCAGGACGCACACTGCCTGCGGCCATGATATTCAGCCGGTTTTGACCTGCCCGGAATGTCATGAAGCACTGGATGCTCGCTCGATAAGTGCCAGAGAGCGGCCTGAGTCTGCCAAGCTACCCCCGCTGGAGCGAGGGCCTGTCAGCTACTCATCAAAATAGAGGATGGTGGGGATTTTTCCCCCACCCGGGAGTGCGTGGCTCAGGCCGCGGCCTCTTCTTCAGCTTCTGCTGGAGCATCTTCTGATTTCTCCAGTTGCGCCAGCTTTGCTTCCAGCTCGTCTACCTTGCGCTGTAGTTCGGCCTTTTCACTCTTGGTCTGATTGAGTGACCGCTGCAGGAGGTCGTTCCCCGATGTTTTCTCGGCGAGCTTCTTTTTGGTGGCGTCCAGATTCTTCTTCATTTTTGCGGGATCAAACTGCTTCAGGACCTTCATTTCCTCGCGCTCCTGGGCGAGATCTTTCTGCAGCGTCTTGGAGCGTTTTTTCTGCGTGGCGATTTCCGCCTGGAGGTTTTCACAGCGCTGGTGCAACTCGCGGTTGAGCTGCTCAATCTTCCTGTTTGCAGTGGCATCTTTAGAGAGACTTTTGATCTGCTCCAGCTGTTTTTCGACAGCGGCTTGCTTTTCGTCTTTTTCCTTGGTCAAACTTTCAATCTCGGCCGATTTGGCATCGAGTTGAACCTGGTACTCAGCCCTGAGTTTTTCTTCGAGCTCCATGACTCTTTCCAGATTTTTCGCGGTTAGCATAGATGTTGGTCCTTTGAAGTTGTCAATTTGGATTCTTTGTTCGATTGTGTGTGTTGCTGTGTAGTGAGGCTAAAGACAATCTCGGTGCGGTCTCCTGCTTCGAATTGCCAATTTAAGGGGCCCTTTAGCGTATCTGAAGGGGCCGGCAATCGGAGCAGTGATGAAGGGCTTCCCTGAAAGCCGGCGGCATTATACACGAATCTGTGCGCTTGCTGAAGCCAGGTGGCGAGAGCCGGACCGTCCAGCGTATACTAAATGCCAAATACTCCCGCAATAACCACCCGTTTAAAGGTCGCCCAATATGAACCCAGCCACTCAAGCCGCAGCTGAGTCACAGACGCTGCCCTTCGACGTCGAACCGCAAACCCCCACCATAGGCGCCACAATCTCCGGCCTTGATCTCAAAGAGCCGCTTCGGGACGAGGTCATTTCAGGTTTGCGTGCAGCGCTGGTGCAGTGGAAGGTTATTTTTTTTCGGGACCAACACCTGTCAGAGCAGGAGCATATTCGTTTTGCCAGCCAGTTTGGTGAATTGGAAGTTCATCCGCTGACACCTGCTGACCAGCCTCGGCCGGAGATTCTTCGAATCGTGCACGACAGAGACAATAAGGGTACCGAGAACTTCTGGCATTCTGACGTAACCTGGCGGCCCGAACCCTCCCTGGGCTCTATCCTGCGGGCTGTGGAAATTCCGGAGGTGGGAGGAGATACCTTGTGGGCCAATATGGAGGAGGCCTACTCCGATTTGCCGGACGACCTGAAGGAAAAACTGGATGGCCTGCAGGCGGAGCACAATTTCCTCAGGGCTTTTGGCCATTTGATACCCGAGGAGCAGCACGAGAAAATTCGCGAGAAGTACCCGCTGCAGCATCACCCGGTGGTGCGCACACACCCTGAATCAGGCCGCAAGAGCCTCTACGTCAATATCGCCTTTACTGACCGCATCATGGGTATGGAAAAAAAGGAAAGCGACAAACTTCTGGAGATCCTCCAGAATACCGCCAGCCGCCCCGAGTACCAGGTTCGGCTCAAATGGCAGCCCGGCACCATCGCCTTCTGGGATAACCGCGCCAGCCAACACTACGCCGTGTCGGATTACTGGCCACAGCGCAGGGTGATGGAACGGGTTACCGTGGTGGGCGACAGGCCCCGTTAGCCTGCCCCAACTTTGCAGGGCAGGGGGTTGGCAAGGAACGGTACTACAATTTGACGATCAGCTTGCCCTTGTTGTCGCCGGTGAAAAACATATTCAGGCCGCCGATAGCTGATTCCAGGCCTTCCAGCACGTGGGCGCGGTATTTGATCTTGCCCTGCATGACGTAGGGCGTGAGCTTGCCCAGCAGTTCCTGTATCTGGCCGAAATGGTCGGGCATGGCGAAGCCCTGGATGGTGAGGCGCTTTTTGATGATGGGAATCCAGTTGGGGCCGGGATCCGGCACTGCCTTACCGTAATCCGCAATCATGCCGCAGACAATAATGCGCCCGTGAGCATTCATGCGATCAAACACCTGTTGTTGGATCGGGCCGCCAGTGTTTTCAAAGTAGATGTCGATCCCCTTGGGTGCCAACTCGGCAAGTTTCGCAGCGATATCATCTGTTTTGTAATTGATGGCGCCATCAAAGCCCAGCTCGGAGACAATCCAGTCGCACTTTTCATCGTTGCCTGCGACACCAATCACATGCAGGCCTTCGGCCTTGGCCAGCTGGCCCACAATGGAGCCCACTGAACCGGCTGCGCCGCTGACCACAATGGTCTCGCCCGCCTTGGGAGCGCCAAAACCGAACAGGCCCTGGGTCGCTGTCAGGCCCGGTAGCGCGAAAATCGAAAGCACGGCCTCGGCATCCGGGCCCGGTTGCACCTTGTTCAGCCCCTCGCCGGAGCTGACAACGTATTCTGTCCATCCCATCATGCCCATTACGCGATCGCCCACAGCAAAGTCCGGGTGGTTGCTTTCCAGCACCTCGCCCAGCCCCGACGAGCGCATGACATCCCCCAGGGCTACTGGCGGTATATAGCTTTCAGGGTCAGGGCTCATCCAACCTATCATTGCAGGGTCCAGAGACATGTGGGTTTGCTTGACCAGAATCTGGCCCGGACCGGCGCTGGGAATGTCTTTTTTCACTACTTCAAATATGTCCGGGCTTACGGGCCCCGGCTCGGGACGGGCGATAAGGTTGATAGCGGTATAGGTGCTCATATGACTCTCCTGTTGGGTTCAGACCCTGGGTTTGCGGAAGCGGAGAGAGTATTGCGGTATTTATTGAACAAATATATACGGTAATATGGTAATCATTATTGTCTTTAAGACAATTAAAGCGCCAAATTTCGACGGGAGGGAACAGCCATGGATCAGCTTCGCGCAATCCGCTACTTCGGCAAAGTGGCAGAGACTGGCAGCTTTACCAAAGCCGCCAGGGCTTTTGATGTACCGCCCTCCTCACTGTCGCGCCGGATCGCCGATCTTGAGAAAAGCCTGGGCGCCACTTTGTTGAAACGTACCACCCGGATGGTAAAACTGACCGAAGTGGGGCGAATCTACTACAACGATATCCAGAGCATCCTCAACCAGCTTGAGCAAAGCCATGAAACCGTGCGCAGTTACCAGAGGAAACCCATGGGGCAGTTGCGCATCAGCTCCATGGTGGGTTTTGGTGAGCGTATTTTGCTGCCCCTGTTGGCTGAGTTCAGCGAGCTCTATCCACAGATTGTTCTGGATGTGAGCTTGAGCGACGAGCTCTCTGCCCTGGGCCGGGAGGATGTGGATGTTGCCATTCGTGGTGGCTATGCCCCCAACGAGCGTGTGCTCGCGATTCGGCTGATGGACAACGAGTTCATTCCCGTCGCCGCCCCGGCTTACCTGGCGGAAATGGGGACTCCGCAAAACGCATTGGAATTACAACATCACCGGGGGCTTTACTTTCGTACGCCTGGCGGGCCGTCACCCTGGCTGTGCAACATAGAGGGTCAATGGCGCGATGTCTCAGCGCCCGCGGTAGCGGTATCTAACAATGGCCGCTGGCTGGCGGAAAAGGTTATTGCTGGGCAGGGTATATTGATGGCACCCCGCTGGTCGTTGGCATCGTATCTTGAGGCTGGCGAGGTGCAGGAGTTGTTTTTTGATCCAGTGTTATGCATTACCCAGAATACGGATCTGGCGGTCTATCTGCTGTATCAAAAGCAGCGCTACCTGGTGCCCAAGGTAAAGGCTGCCGTGGACTTCCTGGTGGCGAGAGTCCAGGGGCACTACTGACCAGCAGGGAACCCAATCTTTTCAGGGTTGCTCCGCGTGACCGGTCGGCGCCGCTGCTCGCCTGAAAAACTTCCCCAGGTCATGCAGTATCAGGTACCCCGAGGGCACTACCATCAGCGTTACCACTGTAGCGAAGAGCACCCCAAAAGAGAGCGAAACCGCCATGGGAACAAGGAACTGGGCCTGTACGCCTTTGTTGAGCATCAGTGGTCCCAGCCCGAAGAAAGTTGTCAGGGAGGTTAGTAGAATAGGTCTGCAGCGAGAGACTGAGGCATTGAGTACCGCCTCGGTAATGGAATCTCCGGAGGCGCGGCGGAAATTGATGCTGTCGACCAACACCAGGCTGGAATTCACTACAACGCCGGAAGCCGCAACAAAGCCCATTACTGACATCATTGCCAGGCCGGACACGTAGCCCAGGTTTTTCATGATCAGGTGGCCCCATACCGCCCCGACAAGTGCGAAAGGTATAACACTCATTATGATAAGCGGCTGACTGTAAGATCGCAGTGGCACGGCCAGTAGCGTATAGATGATAAACAGCGCGATGACGAATATAGGAATCAGAGTCGCCGCCGCTTCGCTTTGATCCGCCTGTTGACCTTCAAGCGAATAGGACACCCTCGGGTAGGGCGCCATCATCTCCTGGATCGGGCCGGAGCTCAGATCTGCCAGTACCGTGTTCACGGTAATCTGTGTCAGGTCGACATCTGCAATAACATTCACCACTCGCCGGCTGTCCGTGCGGCGAATGGTGGAAAAGCCCCGGCCCAGAGAGGCTGTTGCCACGGTGCTGAAAGGCACCTCGGAGCCGGCCGCGGTCCGCACCCGCATATCGTCAAGGGCGGCCAGAGAACGACGTTCATCCTCTGTGTATCGCACCATCACCTTGATGTCATCGCGTCCGCGTTGGATGCGTTGCGCTTCTTCACCGTAGAACGCCTGGCGCACCTGCCTGGCGAGGCTTCCCAGCGTCAGGCCAAGGGCTTCACCTGCGGGCAGAATATCCAGTTTAAGTTCCTGCTTCCCATCCCGAAATGTATCGGTGATATTGGTAACGCCTGGATACTCGGCTAACTTTTGGCGCAGCTGTTGGGCTATAACTCTCAGCTCCTCGACATCGTTGCCCTCAAGCTGTATGTCGATATCGTTTCCAGACGTGAACAGATTAGCATCGAATTTCAACTCAATGGCATCTGCGATGGGGCCGTTTTCCGCTCGCCAGATGCGCGCTATTTCCCGGGTGGAAATTGATCGCGTCTCGCTGGGGGACAGCTGCATGGTGACTTCACCGATATGGCCGTTGGCGCTGCCACTGGAAATCCCGATGTTAGCACTGGGTGGTCCACTACCGCCGGTAGAGCTGGGCTGTTCACCGACCGCGGCCATGATGTGGGTAACTGGAGGTAGCCCGGCATACTGCTTGTTCAGCTGGGCCTTCACCCTGTTTGCCGACGCTTCCAGTGCCTGGATGCCCCGGTTGGTATCGTCGACGCTGGTGCCGAGCGGCATGGTCAACTTGGCGATAACCTGGTCAGAGGCCAATGGTGGAAAAAATGAAAAGGGCAGGCGGCCACTGGCCACAATGGCGATAGCTGACATCAGCGCCACCAGCGCGAGGGCCGCCGTGACATATCGCGCATTGAGGGCGGCCTGCGCGGCTGCCTTGAATTGATTGTGGATAAAGAATTGAAGCCCGTCTGCAAAGCGTTGCTGTGTGCGCATGATGCGCCTGGCGATGGGTTCAAAAAGCCCCGCTGCGTGCAGGGCCAGCAGCACGGCGGCCACTCCGATGGCCAAAGCTATATAGGATCGCACACTCCAGGCTATGCCCAGTAACAGAATACCTATAATGGGCATCAGCATCAGGCCCACTTCCGCAGAGGCAGATTTCACGCTGATATTGCCCAGGTGAGCCGGCAGAACCAACTGGGATTCGATCAGGGAAAAAGTGAGACAACAAATCACCGTTGTGGCCACCACGGAAAATATCTGACCCATAGTGCCCACGCCAAACAGCAGTGGCATAAACGCCGCCACTGTAGTGAGCACACCAAAAACAACGGGTGTTGTCACCCGCTGGGCTCCTTCAATCGCGCCTGCCAGCTGTCCAAGCCTTTCGCCGCCCTCTGTCTGGCGGGAGTGCACGCTCTCGCCGACCACAATTGCATCGTCCACCAGGATGCCGAGCACCAGTATGAAACCGAATAGCGAAATAGCATTGATAGACAAGCCCAGAGCATTAGTGAAGAAAATGGCGCCGAGAAACGCCACCGGTACACCGGCGCTCACCCAGAAGGCGAGCCGCGGGCGTAAAAATAACGCGAGCAATACCAGTACGATCACAAACCCCTGCCGGGCGCTGTTCAGCAGGGTATCCAGCCGGTCATTGAGGCTGATCGAGTCATCATTCCAGACAGTTAGCGTGACCCCCGCTGGCAGTCGAGGAGCCTCATCGCGAATATATTTTTTCACCGCATTCGAAATTTCCTGGATGTCCTGCTTGCCCAGCCGAGCTACTTTCACCAGTGCACCCGGCTTGCCGTTGAAACGCAGGAATTGATCTGTATCGGCAAAACCATCATTTATGGTGGCGACATCCCTCAGGTAGAGACGGGTCCCGTCCGCGCGGGTTGTGACCACGAGATTTTCAAAATCCCATCCGGAATATGCCTGGCCCTTGGTGCGTAACAGGATCTCGCCCGCCCCGGTTTTAATCGAGCCTCCGGGCAAATCGAGAGAGCCGCTGCGCACCGCTGTGGCCACCTGGTCGAAGCTCAGTTTGTTGCGTCTCAGGGAAGCCTCGGAAACCTCTATGGACATTTCATAGGGCCGTGTATTGGATACCGTGGCCTGGGTTACCTCGGGCAATGCCACGATGTCGTCGCGAACCTGTTGGGCCAGCTCCTTTAATGCACGTTCGTTTTGTGGTCCCGTAATGGCGATGTCCAGTACATTCCTGGACCGTTCGACAAGATTAATGATGGGTCTCTCGGTTTCTTCGGGAAAAGTATCGATAGAGTCAACCCGGTTTTTTACATCGTCCAGCGCCCTGGATTCATCGGCATCTTCAAACAACTCCACCTGAACGCTGCAAACGCCCTCGTTGGCGGTCGAACGAATCTGCTTAACCCCCTCTATGCCTTCAAGTTCTTCCTCGATCCTGACACAGACACCTTCCTCGACCTCCTCCGGTGCTGCGCCCAGGTAGACCACCGAGACGCTGATCATGGGAATGTCGATGTCGGGAAAGGCCTTCATGGGCATCCGCGGCAGGGTGACGATTCCCGCGAGAATGATGAGACCCATCAGTAGGTTGGCTGCCACATGATTGTTCGCAAACCAGGCAATGACGGATTTCATTGTGTTGCCACGTCGGTGTTTTCCAGTGGACGAACTGTCATGCCTTCAATGGCGTTGCTTACGGTTGACAGGGAAACTGTTTCACCGGGTGCAAGCCCGCCTGCTATATACAGCTCTTCCCCTACTGTTCTGAGGATATCGACGTCGCGAAACCGCAGTTTGTTGTCCTCGTCGATGATGTAGATCTGCTTGTTGGCCTGTAGTGCGGAGCGGGGCAGGACAAATATGTTATCCAGGGTGCGGCCTATGATTTCCGCTTCCACAAACAGGCCAATTGCCAGGGGAGGCCTATCACCTTCGGTATCGTAAGGCGCTTCCACTTGCGCGATAACATTGATCATACGGGTTTGTGGGTCCAGTTCACCCTCAGTGCGCACGATTGTGCTTTCCCACTTGTGATCCCGGCCACCAAATCTGGCGCGAAGTATCGCCGTTGGCAGCGCTGCATCGGGGTCGCTGAAGCCCCCGAGTGGCAATTCGAGAAATGCGAGTTCTTCATCATTCAGGGGCAATCGCACTTCCGCGAAATCCGTGGAATAAAGACTGGCGACAGGTGTGCCCCTGGAGACAAACTGCCCTATATCCACCTGTTCTGATCTCACACGACCGTCGAAGGAGGCTACCAGCCGTGTTCTTTCCAGATCCCGCTCCGCTTTGGAAACCCTGGCGCGCGCTTCCCGCACGGCGGCTTGTGCAAATTGCATGCGATTCAGTGCATCGTCGCGCTGCGATTCGCTGGTGGATTGTTTGCTGGCCAGGTCCAGTTGCCGCTCGTGGGCCTTGCGGGCATTGGCGAATTCGCTCTCAGCGGAGGCGACGGCGGCCCTGGCTTGCTCCAGGGCGACCTCATAATCCAGTGGGTCTATCTCCAGCAGCATGTCGCCTTTAGCGAAGAAGCCCCCGGAGATTAGAGAGCCACTCATATTTATTACCCGCCCTGAAACTTCGGGAATCAATTCGCTCTCGGTTCGCGGCATAACAGAACCATGGGTAAAAGACGACATGCGCACCGTTTCCGGTTGTGCTTCCCAGGTTCGCAGCACAGGCTCGTTGGGTGGGGGCGGCAGGTGGTTGAGCGTGGGTCCGGTGGCGATGATAGTCACCGAGAGCCCGATACCCGCGACCACCAGCCCAATGGGCAGTAGGAACTTCTTAAGCATTCTGTGCACCTGTGCCGCACTGTTCCAGTCCGGCGATAGAATAGTTGATCAGGCGCTCCATACCGTCTTCAAAAGAGCTTCGAGAGGGCTCGCTGCCCAGCGGTGCATTGAGTTTCAGCAAATGGATCATAGAGCCGATCATGAAATGGAACCGCCACTGCAGTTCTGCCAGTTCCAGCTGCGGCAGGACTTCCGCAAGCGCGCTCTGAAACCTGATCATTACCGCAATGAATTCCTGCTCGAATACAGGCCTTGTTACGGATTCCGGCTCACTGTAGATCCATCCAAGGACCGCCGGGGCGGTGGTATAGATATCACCCTCTACAAATGGCTTGAAAAAGGCCTCGAGAATCGCTCGGATAGTGGGTGCCTGCCCGCTCATTTCGAGCTGCTCAAGGTTCGCCACACGTTGTTCATTGATGGGGGCCGTATGGCGGTGAAACACCTCTGCCAGCAGCCCCATCTTTGAGCCGAAGTGATAGTTTGTTGCCGCGAGGTTTACGCCGGCCCTGTCCGCTATAGCCCGCAACGAGGTGGCGGAGAAGCCGCGCTCAACAAAGAGGCTTTCAGCGGCATCCAGAATTTTATCCCGGGTGTCGGCAGGTTGGTTGGTTGCAGTTGTTGTCATTTCATACAAACGATCGTTTGAATTTCGATCAGTATACGTTCAAACGGTGTAATGTAAAGCTGGGGTTACGCCAGGAATCGCCGCTCAGGCGACGGAAAATTCCTGCAAATGATTATTAATATGCAATACGTGAGCCAGCGCATAGTCGCTTTTGCCAAGGTTGCCAAACGCGAAGTGCGGTTTCAGCGGGCCGTCATAGGCATCGAAAGTCGTAAGAGCAGTCATCAAGCGCTGCAGCGCAACCTGGTTATCGCCTTCCACAGCCAGTGCCGGCGCTCCGGGGATG
>Ga0316193_10001982_pt1 | contig 14131 bp, 12 predicted proteins | sample MerIslsedime2_MG_FD_207735 | JGI IMG/M metagenome (GOLD analysis project Ga0316193, IMG submission 207735) | Coastal sediment microbial communities from Maine, United States - Merrow Island sediment 2 | ecosystem: Environmental > Aquatic > Marine > Coastal > Sediment | place: USA: Maine...
AGAATTAGGCTGAAGATGATTTTGCACGGCGGTATTAAATATATTTATAACTATTAAATCATTTTAATAGTTTATACCGCCAGAGAGGGTTGTGCTGGGATCATGGCAATAAAAGCAGTGGATTTTTTTGGGAACGGCAATGAACAAAGGGATTATAGGCGGATCAAACATCTCCTGGAATCTCGCTCCGCAGCCCTTTTTATGAACACATCGACAGGGACAATCCGCTGAAGGGCTTTTTAATTCCTTATGCCCGAGGTCCGTCGCTTGATTATTTTATACCGCCGGCTTTCTTTGCTGATTTTACGCACCATCGGCTTTTTGCGGTCCGGTGGATCGATTTGTTGTACCAACAATGCCACAACCCCGCCATCGATATGCTTAAATCCTTTGACATACACCCACTGACCCTGATTGAAAGCGCCGAAATCCATGCGGTGGCCGTCTGCATCCGTCAACTCGGTGGTCAAATGCTGGTCTCCAAGACTCAGATCCACCACATAGATAGTTTGCTCGGCTGCTACCAATTGCGCCTTTTTGCCGTCTACGTCCATAATGCGTGCACGGACTTCGAAGGGATCGCAATCATCAAAACTGAAATTGGTCAGAAAGTTAGATTCCGCCGGAGAATTTATGGGAAGCATCAGGATTCCCATGCCAAAAACCAGCACCAGCCAAACGGCTTTCTTATATCTGCTATTTTTCAAATCCATTCTTTCTTACCTTTCTAAAAAATTTGATGCCAATAGTAGCGGTACATATCCGGCGTTGCGATGGCCGGCATGCTGACAATGCCGCCTTCAACGCCGATAAAGATCTGGGCTCCGTTTTCCAGGATGGCAATTACGGGCGCGGATGGTATGGCAGTTCCAATGGGAATGATCCGGTCCTTTTTCCCCCGATCGACCATATTGCCATCACCATCGAACTCGATTTCCGAGCTGAACTCAGCAACCGACGCGCCGGTTTTGTAATCCACCGCGTAAAGACGGGCCACGCCCCGAACCGTGGAAGCCGCACAAGGATCTCCACCACCACCGGCAGTATCCGGTGTGTAAGTTGTGAAATACACGACTCCGCCATATACCCTTGGGGATGCCACCACTTTTTCACCCGTATTTTCCAGCCGGATGAACCAGCCGTTGCCATTCTCAAGGCTCGTTTTGGCCGCCTGTTTTTGGCCTTCGGTGCCGAGTTGAATCAGATCATCGGTTACATCGACCAGATCGGTTTCATCCAGCGTGCCGCCACCCGACCAGTCGTTTTTGACGGCGTAGAAACGGTTGATCATCCCAATTTCGCTGGGGTCGGTTCGATCCCCAGTGCCGAAAAAGATATACTCGCCGAATTCCTCGCCTACGACATCGGGCGCATACAGAATCTTGCGTTGCAGGCCGTCCACCGCCGAGGCGGAAAACAGCTTCTGGGCGGCCCAGGTCCCGTCGGCTATCGACTTCGTATAAGTGCCGCTGCAAAAAGACATGGCCTCATCATCCTTGAAAGCAAAAATATTTCCCCCTAAATCGCCGGCGTAGATCCGGCTGACGATACCGTCACCGTCATGATCGATACCCGATACATCCACAATGGAATGCGTCATACCCAGAGTGGCATTGGCAATGGCGTTAAAATTCAGCCCGCTGACAACCTGACCGTCGGTCACCTGGACGCCAAATAGCGCACGGCCGACCGTATCAGTTGGACTGGGCGGATCCAGATCCTGGTTGTTGTCGTATCCCCCGGGTATCAGAAAGACATCGGCCTCATCGGTATTCACCGTAACACTGCAGGTGGGAGGGGTGCCCGTCTCGCTAATGGAGACACCGGTGGCCACCGTGACGGTCTGGGATCGACTCCAGGATTGCCCCAGCATCTCATAGCTGTCGGTATCCGGAAAGTTTAAGGGATCCGGGTCCAAAATGGTGGGCCCGATGGAATACAGCCAGACGGGCGCGTCATGGGCCGTAATATCCAGGACCACATATGTCTGACCGCCGCGGCGCTCGCCCATAATCAATATTTTTTGGCTCGCTCCGTGGTATACCGATGGTGAGCCGTCCATGAAGTAGTCGTGATCGTCGTTATCGAGCAATTTCAAACGTCCCAGCTGGTCCGGAGCAATAAACCCCCAGATTTCGCCACCGCCATTATCATCAAACGCATGCAAAATGCCATCATTGGAACCGGCAAAAATCACGGTTTTAGCATCATTCGTCACCGGATTGCCATCCGGATCCGGGTAGTGCACCACTGCCGGCTCGGAATGAATAATGTCACCGAGCCCCGCCCCATGAACTGCATTAAAAAGCTCGGTTCTTTCAGCACTTGAAGCCACGCCCAAATCTTCGGCGGTGATAAGGTCGTTGGAATCTACAAATGCATTTGACGGATCGGTAAGGAGCTCTGCGTTGTCGGCGTCGGAGAGGGTATACGTATAGAGGTTGCGCGCCGTGGGACTGTCGATCAGCAAATCAAGGATTTCAGCTGCCCCGCCCTTTTCCACATCCGGCCCGTCATTTCCCAGAATGGTCCAAAAGGAAAGAGCGTTATCTTTAATCAGCCCGTCCGGAGTGCAGGCTTCAGCCCCGATGGCATCATAAAGAATGCCGTCGTCGTCCAGAGCGTAGCGCTTGATGTTGCCGATCCAGCGTCCGCTTTGCTTTGGCTTGAAAAAACCCAGATAGATTTTATCACCGGCATAGGTCCGGTTCATGCGGCTGATGGGAACCACCGGCGCCACAAATACTGCATTTTCTTCAGAGATGGCCGTCAAAATCTGATCGAAGGCCATGGCCAGCTCCGAAATATTGTCGGCCGTAAAATACTCGCCGCCGCCATTTGAGGCCGTATTCTGCAGAAGCTGATGAGAAGTTTTAAAGCCGATCGTATAGGTGACGATGTTTTGTTTATCAAAGGCCGTGCCGTCACCCAAGACGGGATTGCAATCATTTTCATAAAGATATTTAGCAACATCGTCCAGGTAATCCGATCCGTTATCGCTGTAATCGTGTTCATCGCCGGAATGATCATTGTCATAGTCGCCGATTTTATCCCCATTGATGTAATTGGTATCGGTCAGCCGAGAGTCGATATCCTGAGTGGACTGACCGTCGGTCATGATGATGATGTAGTTTTTCTGGCAGCGTTCCTGCATCGGAGAGGTATACGTGCCGGAATTATACCAGCTGTCCATGCCGGCAAAATAGAGCCCGGCCTCGGCCAAAGTTTCCGCCAGCGGCGTCCAGCCGTCGGCCGTAATGTTGGCAACCTCGGTTATCAGGGTGGATGGGTCGGTACCGCAGGCGGCAACCAACCGGCCTCCCTGGTCCTCGTTAAATCTCATCAGACCGAAACGCACACCGGTGGTATTGTTGATCAGGTCGGTAACCACCTGCTGGGCGACTTCGATACGGCTTTTGAGAGTACCGACACCGGACTCATCATAGTTCATAAAATTACCGGTGCGCAGCCTGCGCAGAGATCCGCCGCAGGCATAGCTAGAAGAATAGATCCGGCCGTAAGCATAGCCCTGATCCAGCAGGTCGTCTTTTATCCAGGTGCAGTTCAGATCATTGACATCATCGGCAAAAATTCTCCACTGATAGGACCAGCTGGCCCAGCTCCAGTAGCGTTCATAAACGGCATTGGTGCTGTAGGATCCGGTATAGACATTAGCCGCATCATAAGGATCACCCGGCACATCCACCGTGGACATGCTGCCGGATGAGTCGAAAATAATCAGAATATTGGCTTCTAAATCCGGGTTGGTAACGGTACCGTAAATTTCGGTATCGTCCGCCCATCCGGACCCTGTCGTACCCACAATCAGTAACAGTACAATTAAAAAAGTGTTCTTCATGCCCCAATCTCCCTATCCTAAACGAACCGGCGTCTGGCGCTTCCTTAATGCTGCGATCATCCTAGAATTTATTAAATACCTTCCAAGCACCCACCTGAACCTGGGTGTTACCGTTGGTCGAGGTGGCCGTTAAGCCGTAACGACGGACTTCAAAATATTTCAGACTGTATCCTGAACCGGGCGGCGGGGGCCCGATGTGCCGCTGGAGAGGTAGGTTATTGGCTGCGGCACTGAATGATGAGATGGGTGTAGCGGTTTGCTCAATGCAGCGCACCTCAACGGTAGCAACAGCGTCGCCGTTTTCGTCATTGGAAGTGACGGTATTGTTGGCGACAATCGGATCAGAAGACAGAAAATCATTGGTCATCCAAGTCGTTGGGCCACTGTTGTAATTTTCAATCGCATCAATCACACCGGCCTCGGCATTATAAAATTCCCGGATCATCAGGCCTTCGTTGCGTACAATTTTAACTTCCGTGTTGGAGGTCCAAACAGCCAGCACACCGGCCAGAACCAAAATGGCTGAAACCATAATCGCAGCGCCCAATACAAAACCGTGTTCATTATGAAGGGTGTTTTTCAGTGATTTTAGGATCTTCATATTTTTGCCACTTTTGACTAGAGGTTCCGGCATCTGACGCGCGTGGTATACGTCCGGCTCACCGTTTTTTCCCGACCTGCCGGCCGTTGCATGGTCAGCGAAACAAGGACCGTTCGAATCTGATCGGCTGCAACAGGCTCGGGCAGGAAGTTGTCTGCCGGGTCCAAGTAGGTAAAGGTCAAAGCGGTGACATTATCCAGAAGGGTGGCGGTTACCGGCCCGCTCCCAAGATCACTGGTCTGCTGAAGCAAATTGCCGTTTAAGGCGTAAATAATATCTTCAAAGGGATCATCGAGATCACCGTCATAGTTGAGGTCGGCTGTAAATTGAACGCTGGTGGTGTTGGTATTGGCTGGATTAAAACCGGCGCTGGCCGAGCCCAGGGGGTCCAATCCCGCCAGGCGGATGTCGCGCACCATCAGGTCGATTCCAATGCGCGATTTTTGTTGGACACCGGCTTTGACATTTTCATTGGCATAGGATCGGTTAAAGGTATCAAATGTCCGGTAAATCGTACCAAAAAGAATCGACATTATCGCGAGACACATCAGCACCTCAACCAATGTAAACCCGGCTGATCTGGGAGCCTGATTCTGTGTCTGAATCGCATGGGTTTTCATACGCCACTCCCCATTGTGTTGGAGCGCACCACCACGCGACGGGTACTGCCGAATTTCGTCCATTCCACGGTCACGCTGATCCGGCGCGCGGAAGTCCCCAGTACAGCAATCTGCCAGTTCCGATTATAAATCCCGCCGGGATTACCGTTGGCGTCAACCCGGGTGGGATCAACATAATCGCCCACTGCCAGCGCTGTCGAGTCAATGTCTTGGTTTTTAAGCATCTCCATCGTGGTTTTCGCCAGCATGGTAGCCTGGGTGGTGGTATTACCAGTGGTGTTGTTGCGCACCGCCGAGTACTGCATGGAGGCCGCCGCCAGCATGCTCAGCGCCATGACGGAAATGGCGATTAACAATTCGATCAAGGAAAATCCCTTATCTTTATTGATGGTATTTTGAAGCCTTTCGATTCTCATTTTGTCTCGCCTTTATTGGACGTTGACAAAGCCCAATCGGTTGATGGTAACTTGTCGGCCCCTGGCAGTATTGGCTACCGGTATGATTTCAGGTGCGAGAATATCGGGCGGAACTCCACGAGCATTGAATCGCATTTTATCATTGATCGTCGGGAAACTGAGACTGCCGGTGTCGATGTGGACACCGGTCGGCATTTGGCGGCTGAGAATTTGCCTTTCGCCGGTATCCTGGTTCCAGTTGGGCGGTCCGCCTACGCCATCCCCCGTATCGAGGAACATGCGGTAGCTGCTGGCGCCGAACTGAACGACAACAAATGTATTTTCGCGAATGGCCCGCACCTTTGCCATTTCGAGGTCCGAGGTCAAATTTACGACGGCGCCTTCTAAACGTCGTGTCCTGTTCCACCGGAGATAGGGCGGCATGGCCAAAGCAGCGACCACAGCAAGGATGGCAATGGTGGTTGCCAATTCAAGAGCAGTAAAGCCTGAGTTTTTCCTCATCATTTTAACCACCTCCGGGGTCATATGATACAAAACTTGTGCCAGTGCGGTTTTGGCGATTATCAAATACGGAGATCCAGATGGCGTTAGCACAACAGGTGACTGCTATCTGTGTTTTAGAAACTGGGATAAATCGAAAATGTGCTGAATTCTTTAGCTATTCGGAAGGTCTGAGGAGGGTGCTGCAGGATAAAAAGATTCACAACCTTCTACCAGGGCGTTGGTAATCGATCGTAAAAAAAAGATAAAAGCGTGTATCACTAATTACAATAATGAAATTAGAATTTCGAGTTCGAAATTAAAGATACAGTCTGCGAAACTGCTTCGGACGGCGGCTCGTTTATCCGGTGGCGATAAAATCAACGGCATTTTGCAGCATACGGATGCCAACGGTAGGACCGGATTCCGCAGTTTGGCCCAGCCGCCGGATCTTTTCCCGGTTACGGGTCCAGTCCGGATGATTGGACCAGTGATTGTAGGCTTCCGGATGCGGCATCAGGCCAAAGATACGCCCGGTGGAATCACAGATGCCGGCGACGTCCTGCAAGGAACCATTCGGATTAAACGGAAAGCGGCCCTGGGCCAGGTTTCCGTCAGGATCGGCATATTGCAGCGCGATCTGATGACTTGCCAGCAAACGGGCCAGCGTATCGTCATCGGCATAGAACTTCCCTTCTCCGTGGCGTACCGGAAACTGGGCCGTGTCGATTCCCCGGGTAAACACACAGGGCGATGCCGGATTGGTCTTTAAATAAACCCACTGATCTCTAAAATTGCCGCAATCATTGAATGTCAGCGCCACCGAGCGCCGGGTATAATCCTGGTCAAAGCCCGGCAACAGGCCGAGATTAACCAGGGCCTGAAAACCATTGCAAATTCCCAGAACCAGATTTCCCTGATCGACAAATTCAAGAATCTTTTCGCCGATATTGGTCTTGAGACGCATGGCCTGAACCACGCCGGCGCCATGATCGTCGGCCCAGCTGAACCCGCCGATAAAAACCATGATCTGGAAATCCTCCAGGTGAGCATCCCCATCAATCAGAGAATTAATATGGACGAACCGGGTTTCGGCTCCGGCCAGCTGAAAGGCATAGGCCGTCTCGTTGTCGCAGTTTAATCCAAAACCGGTCATGATCAGCACGTTCACGTTGTTCATGGTTTGGCTCCATTCAAAAGCATAGCGCAAAGCGCAGAGCGCATAGGGTTACTGAATGCGAAAAGAGCGGATTGCGCTTGTTTACGCTATGCGCCATGCGCTTTGCTCTTTGCGCTTTGCCTAGATTAAGTCCCCGAAAGGTTTTTTCCAGGCAGCTTTTAGATCCTCAACTGTTAGCGAAACGATGATTTCTTGATCGAGCCCCTTAATTTCAAATTGCGGAGTTGCGGTTACCGCTCCGATGCAGGTGCAGGCCGATGTTTTAAAAAGGTTTTCAAAAGCTTCACGGTTTTGGGGATCAATCGTCACGACAAAACGGCCGGCCGACTCTGAAAACATCACCTGATCATTACGATCCAGATCAACCACCGGCACCCGATCCAGTTCGATCTGCATGCCCAGGTGACCGCCCATGGCAACCATTGCCAGATGTACACCCAGACCACCGCGGTAGATGCCATGGGCAGAGGCCACCCATCCTTCGGCGATGGCCCGGCTCAAGGCCCGGTATGTTTGCAAAAACGCATCGGATCGGACCTGGGGAACATTTAAGCCAACTTCAGCCAAATGGGCATAATATTCCGAGCCGCCGAGTTCGTTGCGGGTCGTCCCCAAAACATAGACCCGGTCACCCGAAACTTTGCTGTCCATCGTTATACAGCGGGAGATATCATCAATAACCGATATGGCTGAAAATTGAAGCGTTTCCAGCGCAGAGACTTTATGCATTTCACCATATCGGCCGGGCAGATAACCATCCACGTACATACTGTCTTTGCCGGAAAGTAGCGGTATTTCATAGGATCGGCACATATCTTTTAAGGCCCTGCACGCCCTTACCAGCTGGGCCGCCTTCAATTTGCCATCCGGGTTGTCAATCGGATGGTATTGAATATTGGGCCAACAGAAATTATCGACGCCCCCGATATGGTTCAGATCGGCTCCGACCGCCACCAGCCGCCGGACAGCTTCATCGATGCTGCAGGCGGTCATGTGATAAGCATCTATGGCCGAATACGCCGGCAACAGGGCCTGGGTAAATGCCAGACCCCTTAGTGAATTCAGCACCGGTCGAACAACGGATGCATCGCTGGTGATATCCCGCTCGGCACCCACCAGCGGTTTGATCACACTGCCCCCCTGTACTTCATGATCGTACTGCCGGGTGACCCATTCCGTAGAACAGATATTGGGGCGCGCCAACAAATCTAGCAGCAGCGTTTGATAATCATTCGGAACGCTGATCACCGGTTCAGACAATCCCCGTTGTTCAGGGGATGTCCACTCGGCTTCGAATTCCCACTGGGGAAAACCGGATTTAAGCAGATCCAGATCCACATGGGCGCAGGTTTTGCCCTCGTAAGTAATATGAAGCTTTCCGGAATCGGTGTAACGACCGATAACGGTGCTCTCAACCGCATGTTTTTGAGAAAGTTGCATAAATTCAGCGAGGTCTTCAGGAAGAATCGCCACCGTCATGCGTTCCTGTGACTCGGAAATCCATATCTCCCACTGGTCAAGACCCGCGTATTTTAACGGCACCTTTTCCAGCTCAATTTCACAGCCGTTTGAAAACCGCGCCGACTCCCCAATAGAAGATGACAGCCCTCCACCGCCATTATCGGTTATAAATCGAATCAACCCCCTATCCCGGACTTCCAGTAAAAAGTCATGCATTTTTTTCTGGGTGTACGGATCTCCAATCTGCACATGTCCCGCCGGCGTGTTCTCCGAAAAGGTCTCTGAGGCTGCAGTGACCCCGTGGATGCCGTCTTTGCCCACCCGGCCCCCGCACATGATCACCAGCTCACCGGGAGCTGTCCGTTTCTGTTCGGCGGGTTCTGCGTTTATCTGCGACGGCATGATTCCAACAGCGGTCACAAACACCAGACATTTGCCCAGGTATCCCGCATCAAATGTAATCTGGCCAAAGGTGGTCGGGATACCGCTTTTGTTGCCACCGTCGCGCACACCTTCAATAACACCGTCCAAAAGGCGTCGGGGGTGCAAATGCGGTTTTAATTCACCGCTATAATCTCGTGGCCCCACACAATACCCATAGCTTCCCATCACCAGACGCGAGCCTTTCCCGGTCCCCAGCGGGTCGCGGTAGACACCCACAATTCCTGTGATCGCGCCGCCGTATGCTTCCATGTTCGATGGTGAGTTGTGCGTTTCCCCGGTAATCACATAATAGTGATCATCATCGAAACGTCCGGCTCCGGCATTATCCCATAACACCGAAATTACCCAGGGTTTTTGCTCCTTTAATGTCAGCGTCGGCGCTTCGATGCAGGTTTTAAACAGATTGTCAACCCTTTCACTGCGGCCGGTCGCCAGATCCCGGTAGTGAAAGAGGCCCTGAAAGGTATTATGGTTGCAGTGATCGCTGCGCGCCTGGGAAATATACTCCAGTTCGAGATCGGTCGGGTCGGCAAGCCCCACCCGAGCGCGGTCCGCCTGTATCGCTTTATCCATAAAATACGCCCGGATAGTGGGGATATCATTGGGGTTTAAGGCCAGGTTGCGTTCAGTGCTGATTTTAATCAGCGTATCATCGCTATCAACCGAAACCGTGCGAACCGTTGGAATATGATCGAGCCGAACCTTGGGGATAATAAACCCGATTCCGTTTTTTGAATTCCAGTCTTGGGCCGGGATGACTTTCCATTGTTGAATGATATCGTTTGCCAGCAGCTCACCGGCAATTTTATTCAGATCGGATTCCACCAGACCGTTGCCTTCTATGCAATAACGCCTGGAGGTGTAGACGGATTCACCAGACGCCAGGCGGAACCCCAGCAGATCTTCAATGGCTTCAACTGCAGTGGCGCCCGGATTGTCGCGCACACCCGGGCGGTATCCGACCCATATGGTCCAGTCGAAAGGAAAGCGAAGCGGTTCAAAGGAGGAAAGCTGGGTAACCGGATTTGTAAAAATTTCAGTTTGGATCTGTTGAAGCTGATCCGGGTTCAACTCAGCATCGATGGTCAAAATGTGGATCGCACGCACCCGGGACAGCTGCATCCCAAAGTAATCCAGTGCCTTTTGGCGAATCCCCTCTCCTTCAGCATCAATTAGATGATCTTTCAGCGCAATTTCTAATCTGGCCGGCATAAGTGGTCTCTCGATTGGGCTAATTTTTTCTGGCAAACGGTTAACGGCGATTGGAACGGATAAACTCCTAAAAGCAGGTGTTTAGTTATTAGTGTTTGGTGTTTGGTGTTTAGTACAACGCATATGAAATTGCACCGGTTAATATGCTAAACACTAAATACTAAACACCAAACACTAGTCCCTCCCTAACTAAATATCCCTCTAAAGAACCGCATAATGTCGTCTTTATACCTGAAAATATCATTATAAAAGACCAGGACAACCAGCAGAAGGATAATAAATAAACCAATTTGCTGGGCAACTTCACGGACTTTCAAACTGACCGGATTGCCCTTGACCGCTTCAATCGAGAAGAAAAGCAGATGGCCGCCGTCAAGGATGGGTATCGGCAGCAGGTTAATAATGGCCAGATTGACACTGATCAAGGCAATAAAAAAAATAAGGTTCCCAATCCCAGATTTGGCCTGGTCCCCGGCCATCTTGGCAATCATGATCGGCCCACCGATGGTATCGGTTGATATATCGCCGGCAACCAGCTTGCCGATGATGATCACCATCAGTTCAGTGATTTTATAGGTCTGAACAAGGCTTTCGATTAACGCCTGAAAGGGATTCAAATCTTTGGCAAAGGCGTCACCCGAGGCACTGATACCGATAATAAATCGCTCAATATCTTCGCCGAAAATATTTTTAGCCGGAACCAATTGTGGTGTAATATTAAAAACTTTTTCTGAATCCGAGCGATCAACTGTTATTTTCAGAGTTTTGCCTTTGCTGGCACCGATGATTTGGGTCATATCATCCCAGCTGGAAACCGGTACACTATCAATCGAGGTAATCAGGTCCCCGGCCTCTATTCCAGCGGCAAGTGCCGGCGAATCCTCCCTAACCGTACCCACCGACGGCTTTAATATCATGGCGCCAGAGACCAGGAATATGACGAAGAATATGATAACCGCCAGCAAAATATTAAACAAAGGACCGGCGGCCACAATGCACATGCGCTTGGCCACATGTTTGTGGGTAAAGGAAAGAGGAATATCGTTCGGCTCCACCTCGGCATCCGGTTCTTCACCAATCATCTTGACATAGCCGCCAAGGGGAATGGCCGAAATGCGATAATCGGTTCTTCCGATTTTTTTCCCGATCAAGCGGGGACCAAAACCCAGGGAAAATTTTTCAACCCCGACGCCGAACAATCTGGCAATCAGAAAATGTCCAAATTCATGAAAAAAAATGAGGACTCCTAAAACAACAACAAATGACAGTAGTGTTATGCCCATGGTTTAACGTCTCGGATTAGTTTCAAAATATTGGAATTATAAAGTTTTAATTGATTTCGTTATTCATTTCATCTGGAATAATGGAATATTGGAAAAATGGAATAATGGGTAAAAAGTATGAAAAAACCGTTTTGATTAGACAGAATTCCTTCGAACCCATGATTCCATCATTCCACTATTCCATCCGAAACAATTAACTCTGGAGATTTCGAATAAGATCTGCGGCCTTTTTTCTGGCATGCCGATCAGCATCGATAATGTCGCAAAGCGCCGGATCGGCTGCAACCGTATGTGCATCCATAGTCCCCCCGACAATCCGGGCAATGTCGCTAAAAGAAATTTCTTCTTTTAGAAACGCATTTACCGCCACTTCATTGGCGGCATTTAACACCGCCGGCATCGTTTTGCCAACCTTGCAAGCCTTAAATGCCAGTGCCAGACAGGGAAATTTCTCAAAATCCGGTTTCTGAAATGTCAGACCGTGTCCATCTGAAAAATCCGGCAACGGCTGATTTAACGGCAGCCGCTCCGGATAGGACAACGCGTAAGCGATCGCCCCTCTCATATCCGGTATTCCCAGCTGAGCAATGACGGAGCCGTCTTGATAAGCAACCATCGAATGAATCACGCTCTGGGGATGAATAACCACCTCGATCATATCTTCGGAAACGCCAAAAAGAGATTTGGCTTCAAGAACTTCCAGCCCTTTGTTCATCAGGGTGGCTGAATCGATGGTGATCTTGGGCCCCATATCCCAGTTGGGATGATTTAATGCCTGCGCTTTTGAGATATTGGAAAATTGGGTAATCGGCAGGTTTAAAAAGGGGCCACCGGAGGCCGTTAATAGAATTTTAGCTAAATCCGCTTTGCGATGCCCCTGAAGACATTGAAAAATAGCACTGTGCTCGCTGTCGACCGGAAGGATTTGAACGCCTTTGCGAGCCGCTTTCCGGGTGACAATGTCACCGGCCATGACCAGCGTTTCTTTATTGGCCAACGCGATCGTCTTGCCGGCTTCGATGGCCGCCAGCGTCGGCATCAAACCGGCCGCACCGACGACAGCGGTAATGACGATATCCACGCCGTCGGCCGTCGCCGCCGCCTGGTAACCTTCATCCCCGCAAAGGATCTCGACGCGGGTCCCTGCCGCAAGCGCCTGTTTTAATCGCTGCTGACTGTCCCGGTCATAAACAACGGCAATCTCAGGGGCAAACTGCTCAATCTGTTTGGCCAGAAGGTCCGTATTGGTTTTGGCGGCCAGTGCCTTTACCGAAAACTGTTGCGGAAACATCTCGACAATTTTCAGCGCATTGCAGCCGATAGAACCAGTGGATCCCAATATGGAGAGGTGCTTCATAAATTTTTCAATCTACAGTCTACCTAATACCAAGCTCAAAACACAATTAACGTACATGGGTTGAGCCCGTTACCCGTTGGCCGGTTTGCCTGTAAAAAAATAAAATCAGAAATTTTCACTTTTCTAACGGGCTCAACTGGCTAAACTGGCTCAACGGGACAACCCAAATAAGTGATCGACTATTTTTGAGAAGGCTTCAAGATTAAAATTTTACTGTTTAAGATAATGTTTCTTTTAAAATATAAATCGAATAAAAACATAGGCCACCGGAGAAGCAAATAAAAGGGCGTCAATCCGGTCCAGGATGCCGCCGTGGCCCGGCAAAATATTGCTGGAGTCCTTTATATTTGAAGATCGTTTCATCTCCGATTCGAACAGATCTCCCAGCTGACCGGCAATACCGACCGCAAGAAAGAATAAGATGCTCAAGCTCCAAGGCAGGTCGGGCAGAAAAAAAACTTTTCCAATCGCCCCGATCACCAGATTGGCGGCTAATCCGCCAATTGCCCCCTCGATGGTCTTTCCCGGACTAATCGCCGGGCTTAATTTATGTCTGCCCAAATAGGACCCGACATAGTAGGCACTGGTATCGCCGGCAAAAATGATCGCCAGCAATAAAAAAATCCAGATGGTGCCGGAGTGACCCTCACGGATAAGAACCAAAAAGCCAAGCGACACCGGAATGTAAATAATTCCCTGAAGTTGCTGTGTAATCAACGCTAAAACAGAGCGGTCTGTTTTAAACTGAAACATCGATATCAAGGCAATCGTCATAAGATTCAACGCGATCAGACTCAAGATAAGATCCGCCCCCACGCCATATGCCGCCCAGATAATGGCGCAACAGATCCCGTAACCCCACCATAAAATGATACCGGATGATGTTTTAGCCTTTCCTGGCGCTACAATTCGATAATACTCCCACAAGGCAACCAGACTGGCCGCACTGACAAGCGACGCAAAAAAAACCCCGCCTTTGTAAACCAGGAAAATAAGAAATGGGAGGGCACTGAGCCCCGTTATCCAGCGTTTAAGATGCATCCGGCAATCGTTTCACATCCTCCAGGGGCTCCGCCCCGATTGGAATGGTGGAATGTTGGAATATTGAAAAAATGGGCCTTGGGATACGGCAATATTGGGTAATTGACAAACGTCGTCCTGACAGTGAATTTTAAAATGGAAAAGATCCTTTTAAACCCACTATTCCATCATTCCAGT
>Ga0316193_10001984_pt1 | contig 14120 bp, 13 predicted proteins | sample MerIslsedime2_MG_FD_207735 | JGI IMG/M metagenome (GOLD analysis project Ga0316193, IMG submission 207735) | Coastal sediment microbial communities from Maine, United States - Merrow Island sediment 2 | ecosystem: Environmental > Aquatic > Marine > Coastal > Sediment | place: USA: Maine...
GACTCTCTTCGTCGAACGTCGCGCTTCCGGAATGCCCTTCGAAAGCGTCGAGGTTGACCACGAAGTAGTCACCCTGCTCTACCCGAGCGTCCGCGATCCATGCACCCGAGTCGATCTTGGCCGGAAGGCCGCTGCCTGACCCGATCATGGCGAGAGGTGCGCCATCGGCCAGTGGCGAGGCGGGGCGCACCAACGCCGGGGCGTGCAGGCCGGTGACGGGTCGATCCAGCTGGATGATCGCGAAGTCGGGAGTCAGTTGGCCGCCTGAGGAGTCAGCGTCGAGCACGATGCGGGAGCAAGAGTAGACGTCGTCTTCGTCGAGCACGGCAAGTTGGTTGGGTGCGTCGAGGTAGTAGTCGAACACGTAGTTGAAGACGGTGCACGGACGAGATGGCCCAACGCAGTGCCCCGCCGTGAGCACCAGATCATCGGCGATGAGTACGCCCGAGCAAGACGCGGCGACCGGCTGGTTCGCGAACGGTTCGTCGTCGCAGAGGTCGCGCCGGTCCTTGAGCGTCGAGGCAAGCACACCAAAGTTCCCCTCCGGGAGCGGCTGCACGCGCGTCGCGGGAATGAGCGCGACGATCGACTCCTCTGCGATGCGCTGAAGATCGGCGTCCGGGTGCGCGTAGACCTCGATTCGGTCGTCCTCTCCATAGATGACGGCGGCTTCGAGCTCGCCCACGAACGATTGCTCGGTCGAGCCGCAAGCAGCCACCAAGCCAAGCCCCAACGATAGAAAGATGCGCGCGCGCATGCCCCCTAGATCTAAGGCCAATCGGTCCGAGGTGCTACTCCGAGACCCGAACCTGTATGCTGGTCACCAAATCCCCGGTCGCGGTTGCGACGTCGGAGACGACCACGACCGGCTCTCCAGGACCAATGATCTCGCGCTCACGGAGCTTTGCGAGCGCGTTAACAATGGTTTTTTCAGGATCGCTCGAGAGATTCATGCGCAGGGGCACCACCGAACGAATGAGCCAGAGCTTCCGCCGGGTCGTGCTCATGTTGGTGAACGCATAAATGACCGCACTTTTGGGGCGATAGCTGGCAACCAACTGCCCGAACTGGCCGCGACGGGTCATCACGACGATCGCGCGGGCACCGAGAGAGTCTGCGAGGCGGCAGGCTCCCTGAGCAATGTGCGCTCGTTGGCTGTCGGGGGCCGGCCGCTCCTTGTAGAAGTCGAGTGCCCGCACGGTCTCGATGCGGCGAGCGATGGTATCGAGCACCTCGACGCATCGAACGGGATACTTCCCAGCCGCGGTCTCGCCACTCAGCATGATCGCATCCGCTTGTTCGTAGACGGCATTCGCGACGTCGGTCACCTCGGCGCGCGTCGGCAGAGGGTTGTCGATCATCGACTCGAGGAGATGCGTCGCGACGATGATGGGCTTGCCGGCGATGGCGCAACGCCGGATCATGTCGCGCTGCAACACAGGCAGTTCTTCGTAGGCGACCTCGACACCGAGATCCCCGCGCGCAACCATGATGCCGTCGGCGGCCTTCAGGATCTCATCGAAGTTGGACACGCCTTCTTGGTTTTCGATCTTGGCGATGAGCCGCTGGTGGCCACCGGCTGCATCGACGATCGCGCGGACTTCCTCGACATCCGCAACGCCCCGGACGAATGAGAGCGCGATGAAGTCGACGTCCTGCTGAATAGCGAACTCGATGTCCTCGAGGTCCTTCTTCGTGATCGACGGCAGATTCACCCGGACACCGGGCAGGTTGACGTGTTTGCGCGACCCGAGCTTGCCGCCGTCGAGCACTCTGCACTTGAGTCGATGCTCGAACACCTCGAGCACCTCGAGATTGATGAGTCCGTTGTCGACGGTGACGCGCTCGCCAACTCGAAGATCCTTGACGAGATCTTGGTAGTTGACGTGGACGCTTCGTTCTTCGGCGTCGTCAGCGAGAACGCTGAAGTAGAAGACCTCGCCGGCTTTTAGGTCGAGGCTTTCCGCAAGCTCGCCGGTTCGAATCTCGGGCCCCTGCAGGTCCATCAGAATCGAGACGGGATGTGGAAGCTTCTTGCCTAGACTCTTGAGGTTGCGAATCACCTGAAGGTGCGAGACGTGATCGCCGTGGGACATATTGAGCCGAGCGACGTTCATCCCGGTTCGAGCAAGGGCCTCGAGCGTCTCGGAGCTACGGGTGGAAGGCCCAATCGTGCAGACGATCTTGGTCAGTCGCGTTCGCGAACGTTGCTCTGGCTGGTCCATCCCCGAGCGGAGCCTAGGGCACGTTCATCACGCTGACAATCGACGCGAGACCCAAGCGAGGCCCGCCAATGAGACAAGCAGCCAGAGGGTCGGGATCTCGCTGCCGCCAAGGGGCGAAGCGGTGCACGAGCCAGTGCGGCGAAGCGCACCGCCGCTCGGGGCCACGATCGGGTCCGCACCGTCCTCCGTAAAGGACCCGGGCTCATCGCTCGGCTCCCATCGCGGCTCAAATGCGCTGCCGCCTTGGTCTGCAATCCAGGCGAGATGCGCCGAAAGAAGGCTGTAGACCCCGCCGTCGCCGCAGTCACGCTCGACATCGGACCGTCCTCGCGAGACGAGACCCACGAGGAAGTCACCCTCTTCGGTCGGAACGTAAAGAGGACCGCCAGAGTCGCCGTAACAGGAGTCACCAAGTGTGTCGCCGCGCCGGGTTAGCACTTCTCGCTCCCCTATGATGTCGATCACCGCGTCGGAAATGTAGAGCTCGCCGCTCGTGCGATCGTCGAGATCGTGAACGCCGTAGCCCGCTACGAAGGCGACGTCGCCGTGGCGAACGAGCTCGCTCTCGCGCTCGGCGGTGAGGAGGGGAGCGGGGGCGATGCGGCCAAAGGGTCGGTCGAGAAACAGCAAGGCAATGTCGTTGGGGGATCCGATTCCGCCCTGGCCTGCGCCGGCACGACTGCGCCCCATGATGAAGTCGTGATCGTAGTCGGCGTGCACCCGGGCCTCGACGACCGAACGCATCATGCCGTCGGTGGCGGACTTGCTCGCGAGGTGGCCAGCGGCAACCCAGACCGAGCCAGGGGCTACCGACTCGACCAGGCCTCCCTCGAGTTCAACGACGGCACAGTGCGCGGCGGTCACGACGAGTTGGGGCGAGATCAGGGTGCCGGAGCAGAAGCCGGACGACGCCCCGGCGCGGCGAATCTCGACGGTAGAGAAGATCTGCGCAGGAGTCGCGGCCCAGCCTCCGACCACGTTCGCAGCGCTTGCCCCGACCTCGGCTGAAGGCGCTCCGCCCGGATCCCCGCAGCCAAGGGTTATACCCAAAAGGACTACAAATAGGGCTTTGTGTGCCTTTGAAGGAGACATGAGACAAGGTAGGTGGAGGTATCATGCAGGCTCTGGGGTGACTAGAGTGAACAGGTGTCGGGTCATCGCGATCCGGACCTTCGGTGAGCTGACGAACGTTTGCGCGGCCGGCAGAAAAGTTGTGACCCGGAGCGCCTCGTCGGAGAGTCACCCGGAGGGATCGATGAGTCGTCGAGAACGCCGAAAAGAAGAGACGCTTCGTCGCATCGAAAAGGCCGGATGGTCGCTCTTCAGGACCCTGGGCTACGAGTCGACGTCGACGCGCCAGATCGCCAAGGAAGCGGACATCGCGGCAGGCACGCTCTTCAACTACTTCCCGGAGAAGCGTAATCTGCTGCTTCACCTGATGCAGCGCCGGATCGATCAGGCCGCGGAGCGGGCGTTCGCAGCCATCGAGCCGTCGAGCCTCGAGCAGGAGCTCACGGAGCTCTTTGACGGCCTCGCCGATTGCTACGCCGAGGAGCGTCGGCTCAGCCGGGTCTTCGTCAAAGAGCTTCTTTTCACGAACGGCGCCGAGCGGGCCGAGTCGGCGGCGTGGACGTTCGCCCTCGTGAAACAGATCGGGGAGCTCGTCGAGCGAGCAAGGCAGCGGGGCGAGCTGGATCCGGCCATCGAGCCGATGAGCGCCGCGCAGCAACTCTTCAGCGCCCACTACTTCGGGCTCGTGACTTGGCTCGGCGGGACGATCCCCTCACGGAGCGCTCACCGGGAGCAAGTGCGCGCTTCGCTAGGCTTGCTTCTGCGTGGCATGCGCCGAAGGGCGGCCTAAGCGCCGACTGACGTCGAGCACTGCGGCCGCGATCTCCTCGGGCACCTCTTCTTGTAGGAAGTGGCCAGCTTGAGTCTCGGTCACAGGCGGATCACCCAACAGAGCCCGGGTGCGCTTGAGCGCGCGCGCCAGGATTGGATCGCGCCGACCCCACACCATCGCCTTCGGTCCGTCGAATTCACGGACGAGTGCGGCACATTGCCCAAGCGCCGGAATCGACGGGTGGCCCATCTTGTCGACCGCCATGCGGGCTGTCGCCAGTGGGGCGACGCGGTCACGCATGTGGCGGAACGGATAGCGGTAAGCGCGTGCGACGTTTCCACGAATGCTCGACTTGTCGCCCTGCGCGAGATGAAGGGCGGCCTGCGGCAGGGGAAGCACACGGAACGCGAAATCACTCAGCACGGGAATATGAGAGAAGCGATGAAACGGGGTGGGCTTGAAGCCGGGCGCCGGGGCATCGAGCACGGTGTTCAAGACGACCATCGCGCCGAGGCGATCCTGCCGTGTCGTGAAGGAATGCGTCCCGATCGCTCCACCCCAATCCTGGACAACCAGGACGACGTCGTAGAGGTCGAGCTGATCGATCAGGGAGCCGAGCCAACGGCTGTGATTGGCGATGGTGTGGACGCCGAAGTCACTCGGCTTGTCGCTGAGCCCGAAGCCGATGAGGTCGGGCATGATCAGGCGCAAGCCCTGACCTTGAAGGCACATCGCGACCTTGCGGTAGAGGAAGCCCCAGGTCGGGTTTCCATGCACCATCAAGACCGGTAGTCCACGGCCTGTCTCCATGACGTGCATGTGAAGCCCATCCCCCACGGCGACGCGGTAGCGGGTAAACGGGACTTCCTTCGCAATCCAGGCGGGAAGATCGGGCGCGGGCAGCTTCTCCACGGAAGGGAGGGTAACGCGTCGGACGAAGGCGGGAAACCCTCATTCGACCGCGGTCTTACGCCACTTTCGAAGGGCCCAAACTCCGATGCCCACGATGACCACGGTCGCGAGAATGACGGCTGGCCAAATCTTGTCCCACGGCCAAGTCGAGACCGGGTGCTCTTCGACCCATTCGGCCACCCGGACCCCGACCAGTGTCGTTCCGAGCGTGAAGGGGGCGACACCGAGAATCGACGCGGCGAGGAACGGTGCGAAGCGCACACGGGAGACGCCAAGCGCCCACTGAACCGAGGGCGTCGTGTAGAAGACCAAGCGTAGGAGCAAGACAGTCCGGAAGCCGTGGCTCTGGAGTCGCTCGTCGAAACGCCGGACCCGAGGCGGAAGGCGGGCTTGGAGCCAGTCTCGAACGAAGAAGCGCGCACCGGCGAACGAAAAGAGACCGCTGCCTACGGTACCGGCCCAATTTAGGACGAAGGCCTCGGTCGCACCCCAGATGAGCGGCGCGCTCAGAAGGAACACGAGGCCGTTGACGCCGAAGGGCTGGAGGAGGGAGTAGGACACGATGAAGAGGAGACCGCCCCAGGGACCGGCGGCTCTAATCCAATCGCGGAGCGCTGCCGGGTCGAACTCCTGGTAGGCGCCCGAGACGTACACCCAGGCGAAGAGTCCGGCTATCGCCGCCGCGATGCCGATCTTGATGAAGCTTCCCCGATCCACGTGTGGCGGATGGTAGCGCAGGTTCACGCGGAGTTCGCCTAGAACAGATACGCAAGGTTGAACTGAAGTTGGTGGTAGCTCGTCCTGTACGAGTCAGTTCCAGCGCTATTTAGCGAGATCGAGTAGTTGAAGTCGAAGTTGAACATCGCGATGTCGAAGTTGGCCCCGAAGCGCGCGAGGGCTTGATAGACCGCGATGTTGAGTTCCTTGGGTCGCAAGCGGAGGTCCACGCTGTCGCCAAGCGAGTCGCTGACTGTAACGAGCACTTTCGTGTTGAAGTGGTTTACGTACCCCGCGTAGAGGAAGAGCTTGAAGAAGGCGTTCTTGTACGGGATGAAGCCCCCGTTGATCGGCAGCTCGAACGAGTTGACTCGGCCGCTAAGAAAGAGGCTTTCATCTTCTGAAACTGGGATGTTGGCGCGAAGAGACCAGCGATTGAACGAGAAGAGAGCCTCGACGAACCAGCGCCGCTTTCGAATGCGGGGCCCGAAGCCGACCTGCCAGCCCAAGAAGGTGTCCCGCTCTCGACCGGTTTCAAGAAGCGAAACGTAAGTAGTACCGCTTGCGCCGGCGAAGAGCTTGATGTCGAGCTTTGGCTGCTGAGCGGACGCAGCCGAGGGACTAGCGAACACCGCAGCGACGAGGAGGCCGAAGACAACGAGACTGCCGTGAATCCTGGAGTTCATGCGGGGAAGAGGTACTCCTTGCCGTCGAGCACGAAGCGCTTGTCCATGATCCGCGGCCACATGGGCTTCCTGTGGAGGTTCTCGTCCTGCCACTGCTGGTGCTCTTCCCGGAGCTTCTTGTAGAGCTCGGGCATCTGCTCCTTCAGATTGATCTGCTCGGGCTTGTCGACTTCGAGGTCGTACAGCTCGGCCCAACCGTCCCGCGTGCTCAAGATGAGCTTGAACTTGCCGTCGCGAATCGCCCAGATGTGGTCGGCACGCCAGAAGAGAGTCTGGTGTGGCACGCCCTCCGCAGCACCTGTCACATAGGGAAGGAGATCGACCCCGTCGTACTGTCTGTCACTCGGCAGCGAGCCACCGACGGCAGCAACGGAGGTTGCGAAAATGTCGGTAGAAGACACGGGGTGCTGGTAGCGCATGCCTTCGGGCAAGGTGCCCTTCCACTTCATCATGAAGGGCACGTTGATGCCGCCCTCGAACTGGGTGAGCTTGCCGCCTTTGAGGGGCCCGTTGTCCGTCGCATGGGTGTAGGAGGCTCCGCCGTTGTCGCTCAAAAGAAAGATGAGCGTGTTCTCTTCGATACCGGCGTCCTTGATCGTTTGATGCACTTCTCCGATGGCGTCGTCGAGAGCCGAGATCATCGAATAGTAGACACGCTTGTTGTCATCCTCGATGTGCGCGTAGCGGCAGTAGTAGTCGATCGGCGCTTGAAAGGGCACGTGCGGAGCGTTGAAGGCCGCATAGAGAAAGAAGGGTTCGTCCTTGTGCTCCTCGATGTACTGCTTCATCCGATCGCGAAACGCGTAGGTGAGGTACTGGTCCTCTCGGACGACTTTGCCGTTCTCGAGGATCGCTGCGTCTTCGCGCCGACCCATGCCCCACTGGTACTGCGCGCTAAACGATTGATGCTCGTGATTGACCACGTGGGGCCAGTTGCGCTCGGGCGTGTAGAGAGAGAACGCCCCGTAGAAGCCAAACTGGTAGTCGAACCCACGCTCGAGAGGGACCTGCTTGCGAGAAACCCCGAGGTGCCACTTCCCGACGAGCCCGGTGGCATAGCCGTACTTCTTGAGGACCTCGGCGAGTGTAATCTCGGAAGGCGGAACGCCCTGCTTGTGAGCCTGCCACTCCGCTGGGAACGATGGCTTGGCCTTGACGACGAACTCGCCGGTGTCGACGATCCAGCGGCCGGAGATGTACTCCACCCAGTTGGTCGGATAGTGCTCCATGATCTGAGTCTCGAACCCGTAGCGGTTCTGGACACGACCGGTCATGATCCCCGCGCGCGAAGGCGCACAGGTGGGGGATGTGACGTAGCCCTCTTCGAAAACGATACCTTCTGCGCCGATGCGATCGATGTTCGGAGTCTCGATGTGATCAGCGCCGTAGGTGGACACCTCGTACTTGCCGAGGTCATCGGTCAGCAGGATGACGATGTTTGGTGGGCGAGACGTCTGCGTCGATCGGAGCGGCGCGCCCATGTAGGCGGACTTGCCGGACTCCATCGGCTTGTCACGTTTGATCCGCCACTTGATCCGAGTGATCGAGCAGCTCGTGAGCGCAAATGCGACGACGAAGAGGAACGCGGTCCTCCACAGGCGAGACTTCTGGTGCGAGGTCACGCTAGGAGTGGTACCGGCCACGGATCCTGTCGGGCAAAAAACCGGCAAGGAATGGAGTGCTAGGGCTTCATGAGGACCTCGAAATCCTTGAGTCGCTTGACTAGCTGAGCGCGTCCTTGGACCCCGAGCTTGCGCATCGCAGAAGCGAGCAAGCCCGAAACACGCGCCTTCGAGAGTCCAAGGTGGTAGGCGATCATCTTGTTGGTGAGTCCGTAGAAGACGTAGGAGACGACCTGGAGCTCGCGGTCGCTGAGGCCGCGCGGATCATCGAGCCCCGGCGCGTTCGGAATGCCGAGAACGTAGCGACGCCCGTCCGAGTCGAACCAATCGACGGTGGACCATCGACCGCGAACGAGCGCCTTCCAGAGGTCGAGTGCGCCTTGCGGGTCGCTATCCCGCATGGGCCCCCGCGCCAGGTCGACCTGACGGGCAGCTTCGCGCAGGGCCTCGCGGGCACTCGCCGACTTGGCGGGGCCGAGTGCTTCCGTCACACGGAAGCCACTCGGATCGATGATGATCTCGGCGCCATGAGGGAGGCTGGCGTGGCCGTCACCGCTCGCTGATTCGGATTCGACGGCGCGACGCAGACGATAGCCGGCACCGAAGTGGGCAGCGATCATCTGCCAGCGTTCGCGTGCTCTGGGAGTGAGAGACGTGACTTTCGGGAGTGGGGAGATGAGGAAGATGCCACGGCCGTCCGGATCGAAGGCATTGATGCCGAGTCCGTCCTTGGCAAATGGGAAGTGATCCATGATGACGCGAAAAATCGCGGGGCTGTGCTCGCCCGATACCTCGCTCAGCGTCTTTGGGGGGCCAGGCCGAGTCACCGGCCAAAGAAGCGACATGTCGATGCTCTTTTGAAGAGCGGCCATCCGCGCTGGGAAGCCCGCCTCCGGGGCGCTCGCGTAGAGCTGATCGATCGCGAGGGGGCCAGGTTGCCGAGGACGCTGGCAGGTCACGGCGAACACCCCGAGCCCGCGATCGAGAAACGCTTGACCGGCTTCGATGAGCTTGGGCAGCCACTCGTCCGGCTCCGCTCCGAGATCGTACGCCGCCTCCGCGAAATCGATCATCGAGGTGTCCTTCGGGCTCACACCCCTTAAAAGGCCCAGAACCGGTCGACGGTCCATACGTAATTGTTGACGTGAGGGGCTATCGCCCTCGCTGGGTGGTCTTTGCCCAAGCGAATCGGCGCAATGCGCTCATTGTCTTGGACAAGACTTGATCAGCGCTCAGGCCAGACTCAGATCCGTGCGCAATAGGCACGCCATGCACGAAGGAGCTCGAGACCGCGCCCAGGGAGGTAAACGAACTCGCCCGGACGCATGGTCGCCACCTCCCGCGTCCGCGAGTCGCTTCGTTCACCCCGGCGCAGATCCGTGAAGGCCCGAAAGCTCAAGCCTCGAGGCACTGGCGTCGGCGGCTCCCGGCCGGCCGCGAGGTGCCCAATGATCGCGCGGCCGCACGCAGGGCACGTGCCGCAGGCAGGCTCCGAGCCCCGATAGCAGGAGTACGCGAACTGCTCGAGAAGCTCGGGCGGGGTCGCCTCGATGAGTCGCGCCTTGGTCCATCGACTGAACGGTCGCCGCACCCGATACCCGCGGCCGGGCTGGGCGATGCGCATCGCAAGGGACGTGCTCCACGTGAACATGAGGCGCTTGTCCGGCGCCCAGTCTGATGGGGCGGCGATGACGATGTCGTCGAAGCCGAGCGCCGCCGCCTGTACCGCCATCACGAGGTTGCGAAGAGGAATCCAGGCATCTTCTCGCTCGCGCTCACCAAGCCAGCTGAGGTCATGAACCGGCAAGAGCTGAGGGAAGTCACGGCGTGCTCGTTCGTAGCGAAGCCGCTCGGCGCCCGTGTACGCGACGCCGAGGTCGAAGTGCAAAGCAGCGGGGCGCCCGAGCTGGTGCCAGACGCTGAGGCTGTCGTATCCCATACTGAGGAGGACGACCGTCTTCCGATCGCGACCCTGAGCCATGCGTTACTCGCCTCGGTAGGCGCAGCCCGAAGTGCACGTCTCGGCGACCTCGACCCGACTGAGGATCGGGAGGGTCTTGGCAAGCCGGCTCCAGATCCAGCGGGCGAGGACCTCACTCGTGGGGTTCTCGAGCCCCTCGATGTCGTTTAGGTAGTAGTGGTCGAGCTGCTTGCGGATCGGCTCGAAGGCCTCCGCGATCTCGGCGAAATCGACCACCCAACCGAGGACCGGGTGGAGATCGCCTCCAACGCAGATTCGGACGCGGTACGAGTGGCCGTGGAGGCGCTTGCACTTGTGGCCGTCCGGCACGTGCGGCAACAGGTGCGCGGCCTCGAACCTGAACTCTTTCCAAAGCTCCATGGAGCCCCGAGCTTGTCCGTTTGGCCATGGGGGCGCTAGCCGAAGCGGGCATTCGCAGGGTGACCGCTCGTCTCCCGTTTGGGGCGGCGATCCGCGCAAATGTTTCGCTTTCTGACGCTGAACGGGGGGGTGTAGAGTCGTCGTCCGCTCACGCGAGGAGGCTCGGATGACACAGATGGTCGGAGGAGAGGCGCTGGCACGAATGCTTGCCGCCGAGGGAGTCGAGGTCGTATTCGGCATCGTCGACGGCACGTACATGGGCTTCTTCGCGAGCTTCGAGAAGCACGGCATTCGAATGGTTTCCCCGCGGCACGAGACCAGCGCGGCGCACATGGCCGGCGCGTACGCTCGGCTCACCGGCAAGCTCGGCGTCTGCATGGCCTCGAACGGACCGGGCGTCGCCAACATCTTGCCGGGCGTGGCGGTCGAGAACGGCGAAGGCAATCGCGTTCTGGTGATCACGTCGAGCCGACGAACCCCGATCGCATATCCCGACCGCGGCGGCACCTATCAGTACTTCAATCAAACCGGCGTCACGCGGCCGATGTCGAAGTGGAGCGGAGCCGTGCCGTCGTTCGAGCGACTTCCGGAGTTCTTCCGGCGCGCTGCGCGTATCAGTTGGAGTGGGCGACCAGGCGTGGTCCACCTCGACGTCCCCGAAACGATCATGAACGGAGTCTTCGAGGCGGACGGCATCGACCTTCGGCCGCCGGAGCAGTACAGGCGGACCACGCCCATCGAGCCTCCGGCCGAGCAGGTGACGCGCGCAGCCGAAATTCTTCGAAGCGCCGAACGAGCCCACATCCACACGGGCAGCGGGGTTCTGCATGCGCATGGCTCTGCGGCGCTCAAAGAGGTGGCCGAGGCGCTCGGCGTGCCCGTTACGACGAGTTGGGCAGGCCGCGGCGCCCTACCCGACAATCACGAACAACTCCTTCCTATCTGGGCGATGGAGCCGATCAAGAAGGCGCGCAGCGAGGCCGATGTGGTGCTGGTCGTCGGTAGCAGGCTCGGCGAGACCGACTGGTGGGGCAAGCCGCCGTACTGGGGGAAGCCGGGCGAACAGAAGATGATTCAGGTCGACATCGACGACGAGATCCTCGGGCTCAACAAGGCGACAGAACTCGCGATCCTCGCGGATGCGAACGCATTTCTGTCCGCACTCGGAGACGAGCTGAAAGCAGCCCCCATCGGTGACCAGCTCTTGCAAGCGAACAGAGCGCGCACGGCGAGTCTCGTGGAAGACCAGGGCAAGGTGCGCGCCCAGCTCGACGCCGCGCTTCAGAACACCTCGATTCCGATGCACAGCTCGCATGTCCCGAACGTTTGTCAGAAAGTGTTCGGGGATGATGCGGTCTACGTATTCGATGGCGGCAACGCGACGGTTTGGGCGAGTTTCTTCTCGGACATCAATCGCCCCGATGCGCTTCTTTCGACTTTCAAGCTCGGGATGCTCGGCGCCGGGGTCTCGCAGGCGCTCGGCGGGCAGATCGCGCGTCCGGACGCGAAGGTGGTTTGCATCATCGGCGACGGTGCGATGGGCTTTCACATGCAGGAGCTCGAAACCGCACTGCGGAACCAGCTCCCGGTCATCTACCTCGTCCTGTGCGACAAGCAGTGGGGCATGGTGAAGCTGACGCAGACGATCGGTCTGCAGATGCTACGCCCGGCGATCGGCACCGATCAGCAAGGGACGATCAACGCCGACTTCGAAGAGATCCAGTTCGACAAAGTCGCGATCGCCATGGGGTGCCACGGCGAGCGAGTGGCCGACCCTGCAGAGCTGGAGCCCGCGCTTCATCGCTGCATCGAGTCGGGCAAGCCCTCTGTGATTCACGTCGACGTCGACCCGAACATGCATCTGTTCGCCCCAGGGCTTCAGGAGTTCAAGGCCATGCACCAGGAGCCGGGCGCCTAATGGGCGCTGGCCCCGCGGTCTTGGTGACCGGGGCAGCCGGATACGTAGGCCGCCTCTGCGTCGCGGCACTCGCCGAACGCGCGAGTGAGTTGTCGGCGATCGTCGCGCTCGATTGGACCGAAACCACCCTCGCCGAACGCATCGAGGGGGTGACGTACGAGCATGGGGACATCTGCGACCCGGCGCTGAGAGATCTGTTCCGGCGCCACGGCATCGACAGCGTGATTCACCTCGCGTCGATCGTACGAGCACCGAAAGGAGCACCGAAAGATCTCGCGTACCGTGTCGACGTCCTCGGCACCAAGAACGTCCTCGAAGCTTGCGAGGCCGTGGCGGCCAAACGTCTGATCGTGACGTCGAGCGGGGCGGCCTACGGCTATCACCCCGACAATCCCGACTGGCTCGACGAGGACGATCCGCTTCGCGGGAACGACGAATTCGAGTATTCCAAGCACAAACGGATCGTCGAGGAAATGCTCGCCAAGTGGCGTGAGGAGCGACCGGAGCTTCGCCAGATCGTGTTTCGGCCCGGCACGATCGTCGGGGAGGACGTCCACAGCCCGGTGACGGACCTATTCGAGAAACCCGTGATCCTCGGCATCATGGGCTCGGCCTCACCGTTCGTCTTCATTTGGGACCAGGACTTGGTTGCGTGCCTGGTGGACGCGGTGTTCTCAGATCAGGTCGGCGTGTACAACCAGGCGGGGGACGGTGCGCTCACGCCAAGGGAAATCGCGAAGATGCTCGACAAGCCGTACGTTCCGCTGCCGGCTGGCCTCGTGAAGGGTCTTCTCTGGACGCTCAAGACCCTGGGCCTCACCGAGAACGGGCCGGAGCGCGTGAAGTTCTTGCGCTATCGCCCGGTCCTCTCGAACCGGAGGCTCAAGGAAGAGTTCGGGTACGTCCCGGCGCTAAGCAGCCGCGAAGCCTTCGAGCGGTACGCGCGCGCCCGAGGTCTACTTGGGTCGTGAATTCGACGGACGCGCGGTGATCATCACCGGGGGCGCAGGCGGGATTGGCCGGGCACTCGCGCGCGTGTTCGGTGCAGAAGGTGCGAAGCTCGCCCTCATTGACCTCAGCTCGAGCCCGCTCGACGAGGCTTGCAGCGAACTCCGAGAGGCAGGCGTCGAAGCCATCGGCCTAGCGTGCGACATCACGGACCGAGACCAGGTGCTGGAGACGATGTCGGCGGTGCGTGAGGCGTTCGGGCGGATCGACGTCCTGATCAACAACGCAGGGATCGTTCACCGAAGCGGGTTCTCCGAGACGCGACCGGAGGTGTTCCGTCGGGTGATGGAGGTGAATCTGTTCGGCGCGCTGCACTGCACGCAGGCCTGCCTGAAGGATCTCCTGGAGCAGAAAGGTCTCATCATCGCGGTGTCGAGCATCGCTGGGCTGGCGCCGCTCTACGGGCGAAGCGGGTACGCCGCTTCGAAGCACGCGATGCACGGACTCTTCGAGAGTCTCGCAGCGGAGGTCGCGGCGGATGGCGTGGGCGTGCTCATGGTGTGCCCCTCGTTCGTAGAATCAGGTCTCGAAGCGACCACGCTTGGAGGCGACGGCAAGCGCGTCGCCCGACCTCGCTCGAAGGTCGGGAAGCTCGGCAGCCCGGACGAGGTGGCGATCGCGGTGCTGAAGGCGGCTCGAGCAGGCCGTCGGCGACTCGTCCTAACGCCGGTTGGAAAGACGAGCGCTCTCCTATCGAGCCTTGCGCCGAGGCTCTACGAGCGACTGATGGTCCGAAGTCTCCGATCGGAGCTCGAGGATGGATAGCGGCTTCAGCTCTTGGGCGCCGCCAGCCCCTTGACCGGGTGTGCCTTGTACGGCGCCTCGAGAGCAGCGATTTCCTCGGCGCT
>Ga0316193_10001985_pt1 | contig 14111 bp, 9 predicted proteins | sample MerIslsedime2_MG_FD_207735 | JGI IMG/M metagenome (GOLD analysis project Ga0316193, IMG submission 207735) | Coastal sediment microbial communities from Maine, United States - Merrow Island sediment 2 | ecosystem: Environmental > Aquatic > Marine > Coastal > Sediment | place: USA: Maine...
CCATAGACTCAATGATGACGGAATTGGGCATCGGTGCTCGCGCTGCGGCGTCGGAGCTTGCTCGCACAACTGCCGAAGCCCGAAACCTGGCGCTGCAGGCGGCCGCGAATGCGATTCGAGACAGGTCGTCGACCATAATCGATGCAAACAAGGTCGACATGGCGGCGGCGACAAAGCGTGGACTATCGGCTGCCATGCTCGACCGGCTGGCACTCGATGATGCACGAATTGAAGGCATGGCCAGCGGTATCGAGTCGATCATCGCGCTGGATGACCCTGTAGGAAAAGTGCTGGCGGAATGGCGACGACCGAACGGTCTGCGCATTCAGCGCGTGTCTGTACCACTCGGTGTCATCGGAATTATTTATGAGAGTCGGCCGAATGTGACAGCAGATGCAGCGGGACTGTGCCTGAAGTCTGGCAATGCCGTGATCCTGCGTGGTGGATCGGAAAGTTTTAATTCCAGCCAGGCGATTTTTTCCTGCATGCAAATCGGGCTGCGCGCTGCCGGAATCATCGAGACAGCTGTGCAAATGATTCCGACAACAGATCGCGCTGCTGTTGGTTATCTGTTGTCATCCATGCCGGAGTATCTGGATGTGGTGGTGCCACGTGGCGGCAAGAACCTGATCAAGCGCGTGCAGCAGGAAGCTCGGGTGCCGGTCATCGGTCACCTGGAAGGCCTCTGTCATGTGTACTTGCACAAATCGGCTAACACTGAGATGGCGACCGCCGTTACGCTCAACGCAAAAATGCGTCGTACCGGTATTTGTGGTGCTGCTGAAACGTTGTTGGTTGACCGCGATGCCGCATCAAGATTATTGCCGCCCGTGTGTGGTGCGCTCATTGATGCGGGTTGCGAAATACGTGGTGATGAAACGGTCATGTCACTGGTGGAAGCTGCGATACCGGCCACTGACGATGACTGGTCCGAGGAATACCTGGACGCAATAATTTCAGTGTCGGTCGTCGACGATATTGACGCTGCCATGGAGCATATCCGTCGATTCGGTTCCGGCCATACAGAAAGTATAGTGGCGAGTGACCAGGATGCGGCCGACCGTTTCCTGCGGGAAATGGACAGTGCAATACTGCTGCACAACGCTTCAACGCAATACGCTGACGGCGGAGAGTTTGGCATGGGCGCGGAAATCGGCATCGCAACGGGTCGAATACACGCGCGTGGCCCTGTCGGTGCCGAGCAGCTGACTAGCTACAAATATGTTGTCCATGGCGATGGCCAAGTCCGGCCGTAATGGCCACCTACGCCGCTGATTTCGACCTTGTCGTTATCGGCGGTGGTATCAATGGCGCTGCCATTGCGCGAGACGCCGCACTTCGTGGGCTTAGTGTGCTCTTGCTGGATAAAAATGACTTTGGCAGTGGCACTACCAGTTACTCGAGTCGGCTGATTCATGGCGGTCTGCGCTATCTTGAGTACGCCGAATTCCCGCTGGTATTCGAGTCGTTGCACGAACGCCGTAGACTACTGGAGCTCGCACCACACCTTGTGAAGCAGCTTTGCATCAGCATACCGGTTTACAAAAACAGCAAACGCGGTATGTGGCTTATCCGCCTCGGCATGATGATGTACGGGTTTCTGTCATTTGGCAAAGTTGTACCGCGGCACAAGATATTGAATCGCAGCGAGATGATGGAGGCAATGCCGGGCCTGAATTCTGACGGCCTGCTTGGTGGCGCGCAATACTACGATGCGCAAGTTGATTTCGCGGAACGACTCGTCATTGAAAACGTTGTCAGCGCTGCGGAGGCTGGTGCCGTTGTCAAAAACTATAGTCCGGCGATCGGGCTGAACGTAAAAAGCGGGCGGCTACAAAGCGTGCATTATCTGGACCATGCGAGCGGCGAGGAACGGGAGGTTCGCGCCACCGTTGTTGTCAATGCAGCAGGTCCGTGGGTTGACCATGTGCTGGCAACGGTTAACCGGGAAATCCCCAGATACATGGGCGGGACAAAAGGCAGTCACATCATCGTACCTGTTTTTGAAGGCGCGCCGTCGGCAGCAGTCTACGCGGAGGCCGGATCAGATGGCCGTCCGTTCTTTATTATTCCCTGGAACCGCCAGATCCTGATCGGTACGACCGATATCCGGTTTGTCGGTGACCCCGGTGATGCCAATGCGAGTGATGCCGAAATCGACTATCTTCTCGCAGAAACTAATCGCCTGTTTCTGCAAGCGAATCTGGGTCGGCAGGATATACATTTCACCTATTCCGGTGTGCGCCCGTTACCCAAACGTGAAAGTGGACCGGAATCAGCGATCACCCGGAAACACATTATCAAGAAGCACAGCGTTCGTGCACGGGGACTTGTATCTGTCATTGGTGGCAAGCTGACAACGTATCGGAATCTCGCAGAGCAGGTCGTTAACTACGTTTTTAAAAAGACCGGGAATTCAGATTCAAAATGCGTGACCCGGAGACAACCGCTTCCTGGCGCTACCGGGATTAATGAGGCCAGGGAAATTCTGGATCAGTTCCCGACGATGTCGACAGAGGGTAAAGCGCGCTTGCTTGATATATATGGTGGTCGCGCCAAACTACTGATCCGACTCGCTGAGTCGGACGATGAGTTCGCTGCGTATTTGGACCCCGATAATATGATCCTTGCGGCCGAAGTCAGTTTCGTCATTGAATCGGAGCATGCCGTAACGCTCGTCGATATTATCTACCGCCGAATGATGCTTGGTTTGTCCGCGAATCAGGGCATCGAGCTGACCGATAGCATCGCAGATGTAGCTGCGAGGCAATTGAACTGGAGCGGGCACGATCGCAGGAATCAGTTGCTGGCGCTTAAGGAATATAGGGACAGGTGTGCGGTGCGATCCTGAGTCACGCCTGTGACAACCGACTGTTCGGTTCGGCCATTAACCTCGATCGACGATGAGTTTTGGACCGCTATTGCCGAAAACGTGTTTGGTAAATACGCCATAGACATGACCACATTCGTCGCAATGTGTGATGTAAAACCATGCAGTATTTGTTCGCGACGATTCCTTGCTCGGCGTTGAAACGATTTTATCTACACCGGTTGCAGCACATTCGGGACATTTAGGTTCGGCCATTGTTTCCTCTTTCAGAATGTTGTTTGGCGCGGGCATCATTCCGCAGGGATCCGACATTATAATCATCGAACAAGTAAATTCGCCCATTTATCCGGAGCGTTTATGAAAATCCACATTGCCGTCGTGATTTTTTCTTTGATCGCACTTCTGTATGCAAGTTCCGCACTGGCACAGGTTGACAACACCAGTCCGGGGAGACCCAGGGTGGGCCTGGTTCTCGGTGGAGGAGGCGCGAGGGGTGCGGCGCATATCGGCGTTTTGAAAGAACTCGAGCGACTCAATATTCCTGTCGACGCGATTACCGGTACCAGCATGGGTGCAATCGTTGGCGGACTGTACGCGTCCGGCATGACGTCGTCGGAGCTTGAGGCGCTGATTAACTCACTGGACTGGCGCGGTGCTTTCAAGGACGAATCCAGCCGCGAGGACCTGCGCTACCGGCGCAAACAGGATGACGCGGCATTCCCGATGAATCTCGAACTTGGGCTACGTGATGGTGAAATTCTGTTACCCGAGGGTCTGTTGCAGGGTCAGAGACTGGGCCTGATCCTGCGCGAACTCACGTTGCATGTCGCCGAGGTTGACGATTTCGATAACCTGCCCATTCCATTTCGGGCGGTTGCTTCAAACATCGTCAATGGAGAGGCCGTCGTAATGGGCGAAGGGGACCTCGCGGTCGCTATCCGGGCCAGCATGTCCGCGCCGGGCGTGTTCGCACCGGTCAGGATTGATGACAAAATCCTTGTCGATGGAGGGCTGGTCGGTAATGTGCCGGTAGAGGCAATGCGTGCGATGGGCGTCGACATAATTATCGCTGTCGACGTCGAATTTCCATTGTACGAAGCGGATGAATTGAACTCGGCGATCAGCATCTCAGAGCAGATGTTGACCATTCTCATTCGCAAAGAGTCATTGCGACAGCTGGCGATGCTGAATGAACGCGATTTCCTGATACGACCGGATCTGGGTAAATTTGGTTCGGCCAATTTCGGCGATATTGCGGAAGCTGTCGAACCGGGCGCCGCCGCAACTCTGAGACTGGCGAAAAATCTATCCGTATTGTCGATGAGCGACAAGGCGTATGCCGCTCATATGGCGAAACGTACGGTGACGACGCAGGTAGCGGAGCTCGATTTCGTGCGAGTGGTCGATGATGGTCGCTTGTCAGCCAACGTGCTGGAATCGAGACTGAATTCGCAGCCGGGCGATAAGATCGATGCTGCAGTGTTGTCGGGCGATGCATCCCGTCTGTATGGATTAAAACTCTATGAACAGGTCGATTATCGAATTATCGCGGAGGATACCGGGACCGGCGTCGAATTCACGACACGATCAAAGGACTGGGGCCCGAAATTCCTGCAATTCGGCTTATCGTTGCAGGACGATTTTGAAGGAAACACCTCGTTCAACGTTTCCTCACGCCTGACCCGGGCTGGGGTCAATCGCCTGGGCGCGGAATGGCGCACCGATTTGCAACTGGGTACCGAGCCTTTGTTCTCGACTGAGTTTTATCAGCCGCTTAGCTTTGATTCACGCTATTTCGTCGCGCCTCACCTGGGAGCCAGCCAGTCGAATTTCAATATTTTCATTGATGATGAAAACCTGGCGCGCTATCGCGTTAGCGATGCCGTCGCCGGTTTCGATACGGGCCGCGAGTTGGGACTATGGGGCGAGATTCGTCTCGGCGTATTTAGAGGGATAGGCAATGCCCGACTCAAGGTCGGCGATCCCGCGTTCCCGAAAGTGGAATTTGATACAGGCGGATATTTTGCGAGCTTTAACATCGATACGCTGGATAACGCTCAAATTCCGTTGAAAGGGCAGCGCGTGAAAGTCGAGTGGACCGGTCACCGACAGGGACTCGGTTCAGACGAGAGCTTCGAATCGGTGGAAGCGTCTGTTACGGGCGTCTGGACGTCGGGTCGACACACCATTAATGCAGGACTGCGCTTCAACACCCTGCGAGACGCAGATAATGTTGTGCGAAATTATTTCCCGATGGGTGGGTTCCTGAATTTGTCGGGTATCGCGCGAGGTCAGATCAGCGGGCCTCACGCCGGGTTGGCACGACTGGTCTACTACCGCAGATCGGGTCAGGTAAAAGGGTCATTTGACGTTCCCTTGTACCTCGGTGCCTCGCTCGAGGCCGGGAATGTCTGGCAAACCCGTTCGGATATCAGTCTAAGCTCGACGTTGATTCACGGCAGCCTGTTTCTTGGGATGGATACGTTTGTCGGCCCTGTGTTCCTCGCCGCCGGTTTTGGCGAAGGTGGCAAAAACAATCTCTACTTATCCTTCGGAAGCACGGCCAACTGATTTCGAGATTCAGCGAACGATCTTTATAAGAACCTGCGTCGGCGTATCGGTCCGACGGTAATAGCCATGTCGTACCGACATTGCGTTATAAGCGGAATCACGCTCAGACTCCGTTGCGTACCAGTGCGCCTTGTCCCAGTCGTCACCGAGCAACGTTCTAAACGTATCACCGGGCGGCAACGACACCTTTATTCCGAAACGCCTTTCAACGCCCGCTTTTTCAGGTTCAACAAGATTGTGCAGGTGACAATAATCCACGGTAACTCCCAGCCGTTGTAACCGGCGCGAGTATAACTCGCCGACAACCGAGCCTCACGAAGTTTCTTCGTCAGCTACGTTCGTTCGCATCGACCCGGTCTTTCCATCCCAGTATTCGTCGGGTAAAGAATAAATACAGCCGTTTCCCTGTTTGCATCCAGATGCGTGAAAGTACCGCGGGATTGTCGAGAATATTTCGTTCACGCAAAGTCAGTAGATCCGGTCGATAGGTTCGTTTGTGCTTCAGCAGATGTCGCAGGTCCTCGCGGGCCAGGATTCTGAACAGGTAGCCGCGTTGCGGCCTGAATGACGCCATCTGAAAATCGAGTATTGCCGGCGCACCTAACGGTGTGACCAGCCAGTTCGGTTCCTTGGCGAGGTCATTGTGAATCACGCCAACTCGATGCATGCGGCGCATTAGTTTCACAGCCGACCGGAAATAAGCCGCTTGTTTGGGACGGGCGACCTGCATGGCGTCGCCTTCAATATAACTGCGCCGCAAGCTAAGGCCTTTCAATTCAAGCAGGTCAGGTGTCCCGTCCAGTTCTTCCAGCGCCGCAAGGGCTCGTGCCTCCCGGTTGATAAGCCAGCGGGCCATCGGCCGCACCCAGGGCCTTGCGCCAGCAGCATCGCGCAAAATGCTGTGTTCCGTCCCGTCAGACACCAGCAATATCTGCCCGAAAACGTCTTTTTTCAGTAACTTGTGCACATCTGCTTGCAACACTTACGTCCCGCCATCAAGGTATGTCTTCGACCACTAATTATTTAAATGCCAGTTTGGTAGTGTTGTATCCATGACCGACAAGCAACGCAATAGCAAAGACCAGAAAATGGACGCAACCGGCGAGTTTTTTAGCGTCGGCATGCCTTTACATGCAGTGCGTGCGGGTTATGTACGGCGCGAAGCGGATCAACAACTGGTGGATGTGCTGCTGGGCGGCGGCAACGCGCACGTCATTGCGCCAGCCAGAAGCGGCAAGACGAGCCTTGTTGCGGCAGCGTCTGCGCAATTACAGAGTCACGGTTGTCGGGTAGCCGTTATTGACCTGGCGCAAATCAGCGATCGAGACGGAGGCACAGACGTCGGGCGTTGGTATTACAACATTGTATATCGGCTTGTTCGGCAGCTGCGACTCAAAACGGATTTACAGGCCTGGTGGCACGACAAGTCGATGATAAGCAACCGACAGCGCCTGGTTGAGTTCTATACGGAAGTCGTTCTCGCCAATATTCAGGAGCGCGTCGTAATTTTCGTTGACGGAATTCACTGTATCGCGGGGCAGCCATTTGCGGAGCATTTGTTGGCGAGTATTCGAGTCGCGCACAAGTCGCGACTGACCGACCCGGAATTCAAACGCCTGGGTTTTGTATTACTGGGTGAATGTGATCCACAAAGCCTGGTATCGCATGATGCCTTGTCACCGTTCACCGTTTCTCAACAAATCAAGCTGCCTGATTTCACTCGAGACGAACTGGCGATTTTTCGTACCGAGCTGAACTTGTCACCTGCCGATGCCGAAGCGGCGCTCGATCATATTTACGAATGGACCAGTGGCCAGCCCTACCTGGTGCAAAAACTGGCGAGATCGGTTGCGCGCGAAGGCTGTGCCGGCGAGATCGAAGAAAATATCGATCGCATCGCGATGCAGCAGCTTGCGGGGCGATCAGCACTGCACAGCGAACCGCATATCAGTTATATCCATCGCAAGGTCACCCAGGATCGCAAAGACAGTGAAGCGCTGCTGACCCTGTACGGAAAAATGCGCAAGGGCGTGCCGGTCAAGTATGACCCCGATTCTGCAACGCAAAGAAAATTGCAGACGTTGGGACTGGTCGTCGTCGCCAAGAGCGGGCGGCTTGCCGCCAGGAACCGTGTTTACGAAACGGTCTTCACAGCGCGATGGGCGAATGAAAACCTGCCGTTACGGTGGCGTGGTCCAGTCACCGCCGCCGCGGTAATATTCGCCATCATTGCGATTCCCTTCTGGTACACACAACTTTTGCCGAAACCCTACGTACGGGTCTTGACGTCGCCGGGCATTGAGATGGTGACTGCTACGAGCGCCTACGAAAATCTGCGATCTTTTCCCGGACATGCGAATGCTGCGGACAATCTGTACCGTAGTTACATTCTGCGACGAGCGCAGGCAGCTGTTGACCCAGCGGAGATTCTTCGTATTGGCAGTTATGCGGGGCGATTGCCACAAAGCGATGAATTTTCGAAGCAGCTCATTGCCACATTCTGGGATCGCTCATTGAAGACAGCACTCCGACAGGAGCAGCGGGACGTCGCATTGATGGCAGCGCTGGAGTCCCTGGTTGTTGCGACGCCTTTGCGCCGGCGCATAGCGTCCAACCTGGTTGGCGACGACTACCCGCAATTGATAGGCACGGTTCCACGTCAGCAAGCGGACCGGGTTCTGTTCGACCCGGAGAACAATCTAATTAGCTTTGCAACCGGCGCTCAGATTCAGCAGTGGTCAATGTCCGACAATGCGCTACAGCGCCGGGCAAACTGGACGATTTCGGCGTTGGAGGTAACACCGCTCGTGAGGCGGTTAGTCGTTGAGGGCGCCGGTAACGTCAGGAACATCTCGCTCAAAGTCAATTTGCGTCACTCACGTTTCGACGACGTGAGTGTGAGATTGATAGCGCCATCGGGCAGGGCAGTCGAGCTGGAAATCGATGGATTGTCCCGCGAATCGTCGGACATTCAGTTTGAAAACAGCAGTTTCGAGGATTTGCGCGGAGAGTCGATAGCCGGTACCTGGAGTCTCAGTCTGAGAGACGAAAACGTCGCAGTTCCTGGCAGCCTGGTCGGTTGGTCATTGTCGCTGAACGGGCAAAACCACACGGAAACAATAGAACGCAATATCGATATTCCGGATCCGGTCGCCAGAGAGTCCAACGATATCTGGTTCAGCGAGGGTGGCCGTTACGCGGTCGCGCGGTCGATAAACAGCGACAGTGCGCGGCTATGGGATCTGTTGTATGCACAGCCAGCGCGAACAATTGCCGTGCCTGCCAGTGAGCGAGTTCTCGGTGTCGGAGTCAATGCTGACTACCTGGTGACTGCCCGGCAGGATGCCGTCAGCCTGTGGCGCACCAGTACGGGCCGGCGTCATGCCATTCTCGATATCGGCGGCAATCACCCGGACTTGCTTCTAACGCCAGATGGCCGATACCTGCTCGTATTGCAGCGTGGCGACGAGGAGTCAGTGTTCGAATTGTGGTCAATCGAAGATGCGAAAGTGCTATTTGAATTGACTGTCCCCGGTTCGCCTGCACTGGTTGCCGTGAACCAGCGTGGCACCCACCTTGCCATCGCAGATTACGATCGCGCAGTGCGGGTTTGGGACTTGGCATCAAATGAACAAATTGCACAGTTTAGCCTCGCGCTGCTGCCAAGCATGATCGCCTTATCATCTGGAGGTGAGTCACTCGGCGTTGTATATGGAAACCAGGGACTGTCCCTTTGGAGCATGGCGCAGCCGAACGAGCCACTCTTGATGGAGCGCGGTCGTGGCGATTGGCATCTCGCATTTTCGCCATCGGGTTCACGCCTTATTGCCGGCAACAATCGGGACGGGTACCAGGTGTATCGCAGCGCGGACGGGGCAATCACGGGGCCGCCGATTGGCACCGAGCTAGCGGACGGGCCGGGCAAGTTGCTGGCGTTCAGTAGTGACGAAAATTTCCTGGTCACCGCTGGATCGGCGGACATCGCTAAATTCTGGCATGCACCGAGTATGTCGACGGGCGATATCAATACATCCGGTATTCATGAGTTGTGGCGAAAGTCGGGCGATTCGATATCGGCAATTGCACCGGGCGGTCAACGCCTGGCAGTTGGCGACAAGGAGGGCCATGTACACATATTTCGTACCGATGCCAATGACGCCGAACTGGCGAGTGCACAGAATGAAATCAGCTTTATTGGTCATCAATCGACTGTCGCCGCGCTGACATTCAGTCACGACGGCTCGCTGGTTGCCAGCGCAGGCGTTGGCGGATCGATTCGAATTTGGGATGCACAAAGTGGACTGCCACGCCCGTACCGAACAATCGTATCGACTAGCGCAGTTATTGATATGCAGTTTTCGCCCTCTGGAAGTCACCTCGGACTGTTAAGCGGTCAACGCATCTGGGTGATGAATATTGAAAGCGGCGAACTTGTTGCCGATCTGGAATTGGGTGGACCGCACGCGGCGTTCGCATTCGCTACTGATACCAATGTGTACCTTGCAAGCGAAAGTGGCGCGCTAAGAAATCTGTCGGCAGATCGCACGGACAGCTGGAACGTCAGAACGATCTGGCAGGGTGAAAACGCTTTGCGAAACATCGCAGTGTCAAAGATCAAACAGCATCTTATTATTGTGGACGATCAAAATCGGGCGAGTCTCCTGAATGTACAGGAGGGCAGCGTTGGATCGGCGGTTTTGCAATTGCCCGACGCGGCGAGAGACATCCTGTTCAGCCCAAGCGAGACTCGTGCTGTTATTCGTACAGCACGATGGGTCCACCGTATTGGCGTGTATCCATCCGGCCTCGTCTGGCTGGACGCCGTCCGTGCGCCGAAGGGATTGAGTGGCTCGAAAATGGTACTTGATTCAGGTTCGGCAGAGGATGGGGCTGCGGATCCCCTCGGAGGCAGCGTCGTATTACTGTCACGGGACACCGGTTTTGCAGAAGTCGCAGAATTGCGTTTTGAGCCGGATGAAGGTCCGGCCCTAATTGGTCAACGTGCAAATCTCATTGCAGAATGGCGAAAGAAACTTGGCCTGGACGAGTAACGCGAGCTAACGTTTGTCACCGCGCAGAGTACGTACAAGCATTTGCATCCCCTCGGCGGTGACCTGACTGGCAGGCACCGGTTCGCCTATTCGTACATCCACGCGAGCGAATAGCCGGCCCGGAATATGCCGTATCCCACCACCCTTCTTGCGACTGAACCAGCTGCCCCAGAGGCCACTGACGGCCGCAGGTATAACCGGAACCGGTCGCCGTTCGATGATCTTTTCAATGCCGCCCCGGAACGCATGCACGTGTCCGTCTTGCGTGATCGCGCCTTCCGGAAAAATACAAACGACATCTCCTCGTTCCAGCTCACTATCAATCTTGTCGAATGCATCGCGCAAAAGGGTTTCGTCTTCAGTCGCCGAGGCGATTGGAATGGCCTTCGCTGTGCGAAACAGAAAATTCAGAAACGGGATCTGGAAAATCTTGTAGTACATGACGAAACGCACCGGACGTCGGATTGAGCCACCAACAACCAGTGCGTCGACAAAACTTATATGGTTACACACAACAATTGCGGGGCCTGTGTTCGGGATGTTGTCCCGGCCGGTCGTGCGAATGCGATACAGCAGATTGACAATGATCCATACAACAAACCGCATCAGAAACTCGGGCAGCAATGTATAAATGTAAGCGGCAACCAGTGCGTTGAGCAGTGCCAGAATCAGGAATAACTGAGGAATCGAAAAGCCGGATTCGAGAACAGCAATGGCCAAAATAGCAGCAGCGACCATGAATAGGGAGTTCAGAATATTGTTGGCAGCGATTATGCGGGACATGAACTTGCGATCCGCTCTTTCCTGCACCATTGCGTACAGTGGCACACTGTAAAAGCCGCCAAACGCGCCGAGCATGCCCATGTCGAAAACGATACGCCAGCTTCCGTCCCTCGCAAGGAATTCGGCGATTCCGTCGACGGCAGATACCGCAATCCCCGGGTGTGCCAGGTAAAGGTCGATGGCAAACAAACTGAGGCCGATGGAACCAAAAGGAACCAGGCCAAGCTCGACCCTGTGTCCCGACATGCGCTCGCAAAGCAATGAGCCACTACCGACACCAATTGCAAATGCGACCAATAGCAATGTCGCGATTTCCTTGCTGGCATTCAAAACTTCGATCGTGTAGGCGGGTACCTGCAATGTCATTGCGGAGCCGAAAAACCAAAACCAGGATATCCCGAGAATGGACAGGAATACGCTTTTGTCTCGTCTTGCGAAGCCGACGATGCGCCAGGTTTCAGACCAGACATTCCAGCTGAGTTTCAGCTCCGGGTCTACCGCACGGGTGAGCGGAATTTGTCGACTCGCAAGGTAGCCGAGAATCGCGATTCCAATAAGCAGCGATGAAATAACGACCTGACTTTCTGCATCGGTTGCAACGGCCATGATGCCGGCGATAAGGCCGAAAATAATTGCCAGGTAGGTCCCGGATTCAACCAGGCCGTTTCCGCCCACGAGTTCATGATTCGCGAGTTGTTGCGGCAGGTAGGAATATTTCACGGGGCCAAATAATGTTGACTGGCAACCCATCAAAAAGAGTACCGCCAGGAGGCCGACGAAATTCGTATACATAAATGCGAGTGACGCCAGCATCATCAACACGATTTCAAGCAACTTTATTCGTTGGAACAATATCGCTTTTTCGTATTTGTCAGCGAGCTGACCGGCAATGGCGGAGAATAGGAAAAACGGGAAAATAAATAGCGCGCCGGCAACGTTCGCCAGCTGGCTTGGGCCCATGCCAGCGATCAATACTCCTTGAAACGTGATCAGAATGACCAGGCCATTTCGAAAAATATTGTCGTTAAATGCGCCCAGAAACTGGGTTACAAAAAAAGGCAGGAAACGCCGTTCGCCAAGTAGCGAAAACTGGTTGGACTCTGACACGGGCTCGAATTCTCATGGCTACAGGCGCGGCCACTATATCAAATCCGACTGGTCAGTCAGCGAATGCGGGCCGCATCATCTCGTCGGGGGGACGTTCCGGGCAGTCGTTCGTGACAGATCGGTATCGGCATCCAAATCCTCATATTGCACCGAGATCTCGCTGGCTATCTGTTTGAATGTCAATAAATCACGGCCTGAACCAGTGCTGCTCGCCGGTGTTGCGCAGGCGCTTTGCAATATCGCTAACACTATAATTATTAAAGACTTATCCATGACGACTCCTTGTCGATGACCATATATGGCCGTGATGTCCCTTTCTCCTCTACTAACGCACCAAGGGTATCTTGGTTGACACTCTTGAAAATGCGAACTCGGCCACAGTGTCAGATTTCGCGAATGGTATTATTTGCCGGACGATTGACTGTGAGTTACACAGCGACGCCTGCTATATGACACGTTGACTATTAATGAATGTATTACGCCTAACCATTGTTGTTCTGCTCGCAAGCCTGATTTCGGCTTGTGACAATGAGCCGCCGCGCGCGACATCGGTTGCCGAATTCAAGGAAGACCCGATATTGCTCGAGGCGACAATGGTTCGCTGTGCGCAGGACCGGACCAAGACGAAATACGATGCAGAGTGTGTGAACGCGCGAGAAGCCGGCAACCTCCTGGCGGCGAACGAGAGAGAGGATCGTCGCAAAGAGCTTGAAGCACAATCTGCGCGCAAAAGACAAGCACTGAGGCGCACACAGGAAGCGGCTGCTGAAGCGCGTCGGCGAGTAGCTGCCGCGCAACGACAACGTGAGGAAGATGAGTATCTTGGCGTCTTCGAGCCGGTGCCCGGTGAGGGCTCAGGATCTACAGACCTGGCAGGCGGCGTTGTTAGTCCGCAGCCTGCGCAACGCTCGGATATGGTGCCCGACAATCAACCAGGCATGACCGTTGATCCCGGCACGAGTGCCAGCACAGCGGACCAGCAAGCACAGTCGGCGACTAGTATCGATGCAGTGCGCGAAGAGCTTAAGCGTCGTCAGGAATCGTCAAACTAACTCAGGCCGGACTCGGTGGCATGCTTCGCACGTGCAAATCCCGCTGCGGGAATGGAATAACGATTCCGTCCTTGTTGAAACGCTCATAAACAGCGCAGTTCAGTTCGTGCAGCACTCTTCCCCGATCGACAGAACGTTCGATCCAGACCAGTAGTTCAAAGTCCAGGCTTGATTCACCAAAGCGACGAAATCGCACGCGTGACGCGGGTGTCTTGCAGACATACTCGTTTTCTCCGCCGACCTCATTCAACGCCGTTATTACCTGGTTGATGTCGCTGCCGTAAGCAACACCCACAGCAACTCGAATGCGATGCTTGGCAGAATTGCCACCTGCCTCATTGACGATTTTTCCATTGCCGATGATGCCGTTCGGCACGGTAATCTCGACGTCGTCTCGTGTCAGTATGCGGGTGCTACGCAGGCCGATTTGCGTCACCATTCCTCGCTCGCCGGTGTCGAGCGTTATAAAGTCACCTTTCTTGTACGGCGTATCCGCTGCAATGGCGACACCAGCAAACAGGTTGGCGAGGGTATCTTTCGCTGCGAAACTCAAGGCAAGACCGATAATACCGGCGGACGCCAGCCATGCGGTGACATTTACGTTCCATGCGAGAAAGACGAAATAGACCGCCAGAGCCAGCAATACAACGCGCGCGACCGTCTCGATCAGTGGCAGCATGCTGGCAAACGAAGACGAGCGTCCGGCGCTCCTGGATA